>Ga0335069_10001548_pt1 | contig 36845 bp, 32 predicted proteins | sample Lox_Sample_11_FD_206714 | JGI IMG/M metagenome (GOLD analysis project Ga0335069, IMG submission 206714) | Soil microbial communities from Loxahatchee National Wildlife Refuge, Florida, United States - Lox_Sample_1.1 | ecosystem: Environmental > Terrestrial > Soil > Wetlands | place: USA... | reverse complement strand
AACGTGCGCATGGGCGAGGTGGAGACGCTGAAGGAATCGGGCTCCCGCGGCCTGGGGCTGCGCGTGTTTCTCGGCAAGCGCACCGGCTCGGCGTCAACCAGCGATCTGACTCCGGAGGGAATTCGCCAGCTTGTGGATGGGGCCATGGCGCTCGCCAAAGTGACGGAGGAGGATCCCTTTGCCGGACTGGCGGATGCAAGCGAATTTGGCGCCGGAGCGCGCGAACTTCAGCTCTACTACGACGATGTCTATTCACTGAGCGGGCCGGAGCGGATCGAGTGGGCGCGGCGCACCGAGGCGGCGGCGCTTGAAGCGGACTCGCGCATCACCAATTCCGACGGCGGCAGCTTTGATGCGACAACGGGCCGGAAGGCGCTGGCCAATTCGCGCGGATTTACAGGCAGCTACCGCACCAGCTATGCAGGCGTCGCTGCGGCCCCGCTGGCCAAAGACGCGGACGGCCGGATGCAGCGCGATGGATGGTGGTCGGGCGCCAGAAGCTTTGCCCTGCTGGAATCACCGGAAGCGGTGGGCAAGGAGGCGGCGCGGCGAGCTCTGCGCAGGCTGGGGGCACGGCGCGTCCCCACACAGCGCGTACCCGTCGTCTTTGCGCCGGAGACGGCGCGGACGCTGATCGGCTCGATCTTCGAGGCGGCCTCGGGCGATGCCATCTGGCGAGGGGCGTCATTCCTCGCCGGCAAACTGGGCGAGGCGATTGCCGATCCGGCGATCACGATTGTGGACGACCATACGCTGGTTTTGCCGACGGGCGCCGCGGGTTTCGGCAGTTCGCCTTTCGATGACGAAGGACTGCCCTCGCAGCGCAATGTCGTGGTGGAGAGCGGTGTCCTGCGAAATTACCTGCTGAACACTTACACGGCGCGCAAGCTGAAGATGAAGTCAACGCATAATGCCGCGCGAGGGTTGGCTGGCGCACCCGGAACCGGGTGCGGCAATCTGTTTCTCGAGCCGGGTAAGAAAACACCCGAAGAAATCATCGCCGAGGTTCCGGCGGGACTCTACGTGACGAGCCTGATGGGATTCGGCACGAATCTTGTGACCGGTGATTACTCGCGAGGCGCGACGGGGTTGTGGATTGAAAACGGCCAGTTCACGCACGCAGTGGAAGAGATCACGATAGCAGGCCATCTTGGCGAAATGCTGCGCCATGTGACGGCGATCGGAAGCGACCTGGTGTTTCGAGGAGCGATCGCATCGCCTACCGTGCGCATCGATGGGATGACGATCGCTGGATCGTGAGGCTGACGCCGGGCTTACTGCGTAGACGTGCTTTCGGCCGCGGATTTCAAGTTGCGCAAGCCTTCTTCGAAGTGCTTTCCCATGGCGCGATCGAGGTTGACGACGAGGCTCATGACTTTCATGAAATAGAGATTCCGGCCCTCCATCGACCAGATCACGGTGGTACCCGAACCGGCCGGCGCGAGGTCAAAACGATGCGTGTTGTGAGCGCGATTCGGCTTCTCAAAATCGACGACCACGGTAACCTGCGATGGAACCGTGGACCCGGTGATCTCCATGCGCCCTGCGCCCGTTTCGCCGGAGCCGCGCCAGGCAGAGATGGCTCCGACCCCACTTGATGCGCCGGAGAAGGTTCGGCTCATGGTCGGATCCGACCGGTCCTGGGGGGCCCAGCGGTTCCAGCTATGGAAGTCGTTGATGAGCGGGAAGACGACCTCGGGTGGAGCGTTCACAACGATCGAGCGCTGGATGCGAAAAACGCCTGGTCTTGTGGCAGCAAAGAGGAGGATGCCGGCAACAACAACTGCAAGAACGGTAACGATCACGCGAAACACGGTTACTTGTCTCCTCGCATTTCCCTGCGCATTCGAGTCTAAGCAAAGACTTTTTGTCACGATCGGCGCGTCGGCCCGACTTTGCGGACGATTCGAATCAGGAAAGCGATCAGGTGCGTTTCGAAACCAGCCTTCTTGCGGTATGCGGCCCGGTGATTCGCGACAGCTGTTGCCGCGCTCCGGCAGGGGAGTTACAGCATACTAACCGAAATCGCCGCGGGTCAAGAATCGAATGCTCCTGATGACGGATCAGCCGCGCAGCGAAGGCGCGCGCAGGGTGAGGATGGAGATCTCCGGGGGGCAATTCAAGCGCAGGGGAAGACCCACGGTGCCGAGGCCTCGATTTACGTGGAGCTGCATCTTGCCCAGTTGGAACCAGCCGGAGATGTACTTCTGTCCAAAGCGAGGGAGAGCCACGGGGCCGATGAACGGAATGCGAATCTGGCCGCCGTGGGTGTGCCCGCTGAGCATGAGAGAGACCGCGTGGCCCTCGGGCCGCGCCAGCAGGTCGTCTGCGTAGTCGGGCCCGTGGCACATCAGAATAACCGGTTCCGCGGGAAGGTTGCGGATGGATGGCGGAATCGCCGCTTCGGGATCCGGATGGCCTTCGAGGGGGTCTTCAAGACCCGCCAGCCAGAATCTACCCCCTTCGCGCTCCACAGGCAGATAGGAGTTGTTCACGAGCGTAATGCCGTGTGCTCTGAGTGCGGCACCCACTTCTTTGGTTCCTACGAGCAGATCGTGGTTGCCAAGGCATGCGTAACGCTGACGGCATTGAAGCTGGTCAAGAATGGCAGAACAGTGCCAGGCTGCGTCTTTAAAGATTCTCTGGGAAATCGGGGAGCGGGTGACGAAATCGCCGGTCAGGAAGACCATGCCCGGGTTGAGGCGATTGATGCGGTTAACGGCTTCGCGAAGGAAAATGGGCTCAGTGAACTCATCGAAGTGGATGTCGCTGAGCTGCGCGATGCGCAGACCATCGAATGCAGCAGGAAGGCCGGGAATGAAGACGTCGCGACGGGAGACCTCAATCCAATGCCGCTCGATCTCGCTCGAGTACAAGACACCGCCCACGGCAAGTGACGCCGCGGCATTGAGAAAGCGGCGGCGCGTCATGGCTGGGCGGGAGGGAAAGCGGGACACTGTCATATTCCATGGTAGCGAACCTTAGCGAAGGCCGCGGGATCGCCATGAATCAGCTCGTCCGCATCCGTCGATCGGGCCTACAGTTCGGCGGGACGGGTTGCGAAGTATTCAGCAACTTCGGACCAGTCATTGACGCGGACGAATCCCGTGGCAGTGAGGTTGTGAGGCGCGGTGTAGAGGAGACCCTGGCCTTCAAAGCGAAGGAGATTCTTGGGCTGGTCGTCGATGAGGAAGTCAGCGCGGAGAATGCTCTTGTTCCCGCAGAAGACGTAGTGCGTGGGCGGGATAAAGGGAAAGTGTCGTTGCAGCCAGCGATACTTGGGCCCGAGAGAGTTGGGAACAGCCATGGCCTGCGTGGCGATGAAGATTTCAAAGCGCGTGGAGAGATCCTTGAGGACCGGCTGCGCGCCGGGCATCAGGGGAAGATCCTCGAAAAAATCTTCAGCGTCGAGAAAGGCGCGAAGCTGCGCCTGGCGGTCGAAGGGGGCGATCTCCCAGAGGCCCTTGCCGGCCAGGTCTTCGGTGGTTACGTCCTCGTCGAAGGTCTGGTTGTAACGGCGGATATGCTCAGAGAGCGTATCGGCCATCACTTCATCCATATCGACGCAGATGCGCTGCACGAACCCTTCTCCTGAAAGGAAGACTCAAGAAAAGCGTAGCAGGAACGTGTGAGCTATGCGCCTGCCTGATGGGGTTTGCGGGGAGCGCGGCCGGCGCCGGGAAGCGCTTCGGGCTGAGGGGCTTTGGGAGCGGGGGCCATCGCAGGATCCCAATAGAGCAGGCGGCTGCAGCTATCGCAGGCAAGCAATTGACCCTCGCGGAGCTCATTCCAGGTTTGCGGGCGGATACCCATGCGACAGCCGGTGCACTGCTGGCTCTCGGCGCGAGCAATCCCAGTGCCGCGGACGCCAGCGATGCGATCGAAGCGAGCCAGCCAGTCGGGCCCAAGGGCTGTGCGAACGGTTTCGCGATCCGCATCGAGTGCGGCGAGTTCGGCGTTGAGTGCCTTCTGTCGCAAGGCGATGTCGCTGCGGACAGCTTCCAGCGTATCCGAAAACGATTCGACCTGCGCACGGGCTGCGGCGAGCGCGGATTCCTGAACCTCAGTGCGCTCCAGGCTTGCGTACTCCTCATTATCCAAGCGGTCGATCTCGGTGTTGGCGAACTGGAGTTCGTGCTCAATGGCGGCGGCTTGTTCGGGCGTCTTGACAGAATCGAGTTGGGCGCGAAAGCGCGCAGCCTTTTGACGATGAGTGTCAACTTCCCGCTCCAGACGGGTACGGAGCGACTCTTCGCGGGTCAGCGCCGCGGAGGCGTCGGATGCCTTTCGTTCGGCTGTTTCGAGCGCCACCTGCGCCTGGGCAATTTCATGGGGCAGAGCGCGCAGCTCCTGGGCGAGACGTGCCCTGCTCAGTTCGATGGATTGCAGCTTTACGAGGCTCTCGATGTGCTCTTGCATCAGTGAAGAAGAGTCTAAGCCATAAAGGAGCACGGGACAAGGGATCAAGGGGCCGGGAGCCAGGCGACCTCGACAGGAAACGAGCGAACAGTGAACAAGGAGCGGGTATCCCTGAGCAGGCATCCTATTGTTTTGAAGGGGTGAGCCAAGACCTCGCATTCCTTGGGGTTCGGGTTGGCCTGCGAGAATGAATGCGACGGGACTGAAGATGGCGCGTGGGCGGGCAAAGGGCGGACGCAGGCGACGTTGGCTGAAATGGGCTTTCGGCGCGCTCGCCGTGGTGCTGGTTGCTTTGGGCGTGGTCGTCGCGGTTTCTCTGCACCGCGCCGAGCCAATGCTTCGCGCGGTGATCGTGGAGAGGCTTCAGGACCGGTTTCGTGCCCGTGTAGAGCTGGACAGCTTTCACATCTCATTGGTGCACGGGCTCGTGGCCGAGGGCAAGGGATTGCGTATCTGGCCGCCGGCGCAGGTGGAAGGGGTGACAGTGCCCGGCGGAAATGCCGCTTCCCCTTCCAGACCGCCCCTGATCCAGCTCGATGATTTCCGATTCCGGGCGCCACTGCACTACAGTCCCGGCCAGCCGATCAGGATCTCTGTGGTGCAACTGAATGGGCTGACGATCGACGTCCCTCCGAAGACCCACTTTACTCATGCCGCAAATTCCAGTGACACCGGAAATAGTCAAACCAAGAAAGGACTGGCGTCGGCTCTGCTGGATTTCGCGATCAACGCCATCGAATGTAAAGATGCGCGGCTTGCGCTGGAGACAAGCAAGCCGGGAAAGCTGCCGCTGATGTTTGACATCGCGCAGCTGAAGCTGAGCGGCGTGACAGCGAATGGCACGATGCGCTTTGACGCCCAACTGACCAACCCGCGGCCGGCAGGGCTGATTCTGACGTCGGGCACGGTAGGACCATGGGCGGTTGACGATCCCGGTGAGACGCCGATCACCGGCACCTACGAGTTTCAACATGCCGATCTAAGCGTATTCAAGGGAATCGCGGGAGTTCTGGAGTCGACGGGAAGGTATCAGGGAGTTCTGCGAAACCTTGTGGTAGATGGCGAAACCACCACACCCGATTTCCGGCTGGCTCACTTTGGAACGGCAGTACCTCTAACGACAACGTTCCACGCCACGGTGGATGGAACGAACGGAGACACCTGGCTGAGACCGGTGAATGCGGTGCTTGGGCAGTCGCACTTTGCCTGCGAAGGAGAGGTGATCGGGCAGCAGGCGGTGAAGCTGGCGAACGGCGTCGAACAACCGGCCGGCCACGACATAGCACTGAAAGTGAACATATCGGATGGCAAAATGGAAGACTTTCTCAGGCTGACGAGCAAAGCGGAGACACCCTTGCTGACGGGCGATCTGAAGCTGAAAACGACGCTCGACATTCCTCCGGGAACACCGCCGGTATTTGAGCGCATCAAGCTGAACGGGAATTTCTCTCTTGATGACGCCCGATTCACCAGCGAGAAGATTCAGGACTACGTAGCGCAACTGAGCCTGCGCGGGCAGGGCGACCCGAAAGATGTCAAGCAGGCGAAGCAAAACGGCGGAAAAGATGTGCGGTCGGTGATGGAGAGCGATTTCACGATGGCGGAAGGAGCGATTGACCTGCCGGATCTGAAATACACGGTGCCGGGAGCAGAGATCGACCTGGCGGGCCGATACGGAGTAGAAGGCAGTACGCTCGACTTTGCAGGAACGGCGAAGATGCAGGCGACGGTTTCACAGATGGTCGGCGGATGGAAGGGATTCCTGCTGAAACCCGCAGATCGCTTCTTCAAGAAAGACGGGGCAGGGACGGAAATCGGCATTCACCTGAGCGGTACGCGCGAGGCCCCGAAGTTTGGGGTGGATTTGCCCGGCGCCAAGCAGAAAACGCATCCGGCTGTGCCGGGCCAGCCAGATTAAGATTGCAGCGTCGCGATCGTCCGGTTTTAAAAAATGGACTAGCTTATCGACTACATCAAACGAGGGATATCGATCGGCGCCAAGATGGGCTAGAGTCACCAGACGTCAGTCAAGCACTGCTTTTTCTGCCGCGTTTCCCGTCTAACAGAAGTGGCGCTTTCCCCCGGAACTGCTTCGATCTCTCAGCAGGCTTTAATAGATTCAGGATTCAAAGGTGGGGATGCAACTGGCCTCAATCCAGACTCATCGGCATCGCGAGCGACGCGCGTGGCGGCGTTCATTGACCCTACGGCTCAGCGCCTTCGCTGTATGGCTCGCGGCCGGGGTCTGCGCGGGCGCGCAAGCGGCCGATCAAGTTGCTTCTCCGGCACTCCCGACCGCGAGCTCAGCCAGCATTCATGGCACGGTGAGAAGCACCGAAGGGGCAGTGTACCAAGGCGCGCATGTCGAGTTGAGACTGGGCGATGAAGCCGCGCAATCTGAAGAGACGGACAGCGATGGAGCGTTCACATTCAGGAATCTCCTGGCCGGGGCGTTCCGGCTGATCGTCTCGTCGAACGGGTTTGAAACTCAGAACGTTGCCGGCGTGCTCAAGGAAGGGCAGCCGTTGGAGATCAGTACGATCACGCTGCCGATGGCAAATGCCGACACCGTGGTCCAGGTCTCGGCTGCAGCCCAGGCGGAGTTGGCCCAGGAACAGCTCAATGTTGAAGAAGAGCAGCGAGTACTGGGCATTATTCCGAATTACTATGTGAACTACGACCGCGACGCTATTCCGCTGACCACGCGGCAGAAATTTCAGCTGGCCTGGAAATCAGAGGTTGACCCGGTGTCGTGGGCCTTCGCGGGAGCGGTGGCAGGTGTTGAGCAGGCGAACAACTCTCTCTCGGGCTACGGCCAGGGAGCGCAGGGATATGGAAAGCGCTTTGGGGCCAATTATGCGAATGGGTTTGTGGGCACGATGATCGGCAACGCGATCTTGCCTTCATGGCTCAGGCAGGATCCGCGGTATTTCTACAAGGGAACCGGAAGAGTGACCTCGCGGGCGGCGTATGCGATCGCCAACTCGGTGATCTGCAAGGGCGACAACGGGCGCTGGCAACCGGCTTATTCGGCAATTCTTGGCGGGCTCGCAGCGGGAGGCGTTGCCAACCTTTATTACCCGGCCAGCGACCGCAGCGGCCTGACTGAGAGCTTTGAGAATCTGGCGATCGGGACCGTCGGAAGCGCCGTGCAGGACCTTTTCCAGGAGTTTGTGGTGCGCAAATTCACGCCGCGATTGCCGCACTTATATTCAAAGGACTCGCGGTAGGACGAATCATCACCCGGCGAGAGATGCGACGAGCCGGTTCATCTCCCGTTCCTGACTCTCGATCGATTCCACCAATTTGAATTGGGTGCGGCAGCGATCGAGGTTGTGTGCTTCGCGGTGCACCTTGAAGTAGGTATCGCCGGCAAGGTAGTCGGCAAGAAAACGAATTCCAACCTCGAACGTAATCAGCTTGCCGGAAAAAGCGAGATACTCTTTTTCGGCTTTGATCAGGAATTCGCCTGCCGCTGACAGATAACCGCGCACCAGCGCTTCGAACATGGGAAATTGCATGGTGACTTTGGAGACGTCTTGCTCGTCTTCAGCGGCGGGGCTGGTGGTCGTTCGTACCATGTCGCCAAAGTCGTAGAGCGCCAGCCCGGGCATCACTGTATCGAGATCGATGACACAGATGCCTTCGCCAGTGGCTTCGTCGAAGAGCACATTGTTGAGCTTGGTGTCGTTGTGCGTGATGCGCTCGGGAAGATTGGCATCGAGAAGAGTACCTGTGATGGATGCGTGCCGAAGCGCGAAGTCGATCTCGGGCTGAGCAAGCGAGGCGCGACCGCAAACGTCCGCGGCGATGGCCTGGCGGAGGGCAGCGAAGCGCTTGGGCGTGTCGTGAAAGCCGGGAATGGTCTCATTGAGGCGCGGAGGGGGCAGGCTGGAAAGCTGCCGCTGGAAGAGGCCGAAAGCGCGAGCAGCCTGAAATGCCTGAGACGTGGATTGAGCGGTCTCGTAGGTGCAGGCGCCATCGACGAAACGATAGGCGCGCCAGGTTTCACCTTCCGGGTCGACGTGCCAGAGACGGCCATCCTTTGCGGGAATAAGCACCGGCACGCGACGAGCGCCGTCGGGCTCGCCGGCCGCCTCAGCGGCGAGGTGCAAAGTGACGCGCTCGATGTTTTGCATGACCGCGGCGGGATTGCGGAAGACGCGGCGATTGATGCGTTGCAGAATATAGCGAAATGCGACTCCGCCCGCCTGGCAGGTGACCAGATACGTGTCGTTGATGTGGCCGTTGCCGTAGGGCTCGAAGCTGGAGGCGTGGCCCTGGAGCTGGAACTGACTGGCGGCTTTGACCACGTTGGCCGTTTCGTTCATGGCCAGAGCTTTTCAGGGTAGAGGCCACGGGCGATGAGAGCACGCACATCCTCGATGACGCGCGGACGGTCTTCGCGGTAGGTAACGCCAAACCATGAATCATGGGTCCGCAGAACCTTAACCCGCGCCTTGCCGTCGCGCACCAGATCGCCGACCGTGTTGGGAATCAAACACTCTGCTTTCTGCTCGGAACCGTTCTGCTCGAGGAATTGCGCGAATCGCTCGCGGAGCTGATCGAAGATGCCGGGCATGAAGGCCCACATGTTCATCGAGACCGGCTCGTCACCGGAAAGCTGAGTCACGTTGCCATTGGCGTCAGTATTGCGCGCGCCTGTGCCGTCGCGCTCAATCTTGAGGAGTTCCTGGATGCTTTGCAGGAAGCCGTCCGAGGAAACGCGGCACACACCGCGGGCAACCGTGCCGAAGTCGGAGAGCGTGTTGCGCAGAACAAAGCCGACCATCGCGTAGTCGGGCGAGCCGGAGGTGAGATGACCGGCAAGCTCACGGTAGCCCTGGGCGCCGTAGAAGTCGTCGGCGTTGATGGCAGCGAACGGTTCGTGGATCGCGCCGGCGGCCGCGAGGACTGCCTGCGTGGTGCCCCAGGGTTTGGTGCGGCCTGCCGGGACCGTGAACTGCGACGGAATGTCTTCAAGCGACTGAAAGACGTAGTCGACGGCGACGCGTTTTTCGAAGCGCGAGCCCACAGTTTCGCGGAATGCGTCTTCGATGTCCTTGCGTATCACGAAGACGAGCTTGCCGAAGCCGGCCCGAAGAGCATCGTAGATGGAGTAATCGATGATGGTTTCGCCGCTGGGGCCAACCGGGTCGATCTGTTTGAGGCCGCCGTAGCGGCTGCCCATGCCGGCAGCCAAAATGAGGAGGGTCGGAGACGATGTAGACGCCATTGGTTTGAAGTCTTCCTGCAGGTTCTTGATTCAATGGAATGGTACAACATGGGGCGGCGAGCTCTCCGTGCGCGGGAATGCTGCATGAGACGGGCGCTACATCGCTTGGGGCCTCCTGTCGGGCCTGACTTTTCTTGCTCATTCTGACTAGATCGCCTATAATTATAGGCAGAAAGGTGCGAAAGGAGATCGATGGCACGCTGGCAGGTACAAGAAGCAAAAATGCGCTTGAGTCACGTGATCGAGGAGGCGCAAAGCAAAGGCCCACAGATGATTACGCGCCACGGAGTGGACCGCGCCGTGGTGCTCTCGATTGGCGATTTTCGTTCGCTGACGGCGAGCAAACCCGATCTGCGTGCCTACCTGCTCGGGGGGCCTAAGGTCGACGAGTTTGAAATCGAGAGGGACCGTGACACCGGTAGCGAGATCGCCTTGTGACCGCTGGGACTGCCTACCTCCTCGACACCAACGTCCTGAGCGAAACCCGCAAGAAGAACGCCGATGCCGGAGTGATCGCGTTCCTTGAGGCGACCGACTCGTCCGCACTCTACCTGAGCGTCCTCACGCTGGGCGAACTGCGCAAAGGCATCGCCGCCAAACGGCGCACTGACCATGCAGCGGCAGAGGCTCTGGCCGCGTGGGCTGAGGGCCTCGAGTTCGGCTTCGCCGAGCGCATTCTTCAAGTCGATGGGCCAGTGGCAAGGTTGTGGGGCGACTGGTCGGCGGATCGACCCCGGCCCGTCATCGACACTCTGCTCGCCGCCACGGCCGCGGAGCACTCGCTCACGCTCGTCACACGAAACACGCGGGACATCGACGGGCTATCGGTGAAGGTGCATAACCCGTGGACGAGCTGATTTGGGCCGGCAGCTCCTGGATGACAGCCAATTTCCGCTTCTTACCGAGTTCCGGATCCTCCACCTGGCGGAATTCGCTTGGGAACAATTCTGTTGTTCTGGCCTCGTCTTGCCGCTCGGCTGCCTTGCGTGATTGACTGGTTGCCGGAAAGGATCGGCAATTATGGCGTACGCATTGGCGCTGGACCAGGGGACGACGAGCTCGCGGGCGATCTTGTTTGATGAGGCCGGCGCGATCGCCGCGGTAGCGCAGAAGGAATTCCAGCAGTTCTACCCGCAAGCGGGGTGGGTGGAACACGATCCGACCGAAATCCTGACCAGCCAGATGGGATGCGCGGTGGAGGCGCTGGGGAAAGTGGGGGCGCGGCCGCGGGATGTTGCGGCCATCGGGATCACCAACCAGCGCGAAACGGTGATCGTATGGGAACGCGCCACGGGAAAGGCGATTCATCCGGCAATCGTGTGGCAGGACCGGCGGACCGCTGCGCAGTGCAAGGATTTGGAGGAGAGCGGTGCCGGGGAAACAGTTTCGAGCAAAACGGGATTAGTGCTCGATCCGTATTTCTCGGCCACGAAGGTGAAGTGGATTCTGGATAACGTGCCCGGCGCACGGGCACGTGCCGAACGCGGAGAATTGGCTTTCGGAACGGTCGACAGCTGGCTGATCTGGCACTTGACGAGCGGCCACAAACACGTCATAGACGTGACGAACGCCTCGCGCACGCTGCTCTTCAATGTGGTGAAGGGAGCGTGGGACGCTGAGATGCTCAGGCTTTTCGACGTTCCGGAGAGCGTGTTGCCGGAAGTGGTGTGGTCGAGCGAGCGTGTAGGCGAGGTGACGACGACTCTCGGTCTTGGCGGTGTGACGATCGCGGGCATCGCCGGCGACCAGCAGGCTGCGCTCTTTGGCCAGTTGTGCTGGAGTACGGGCCAGGCGAAGAATACCTACGGCACAGGATGTTTTCTGCTGCAGAACATCGGCACGCAGTTTGTGCGGTCGAGGCACAAGCTCATTACCACGGTAGCGGCGAGCGCCGCGCGGCGGCTGGAGTACGCGTTCGAAGGCAGCATCTTCATTGGCGGCGCGGTGGTGCAGTGGCTGCGTGACAATCTGAAGCTGATCGGGGCGTCGGCAGATGTCGAGGCGCTGGCGGCAAGCGTGCCGGATACGAATGGCGTGGTGTTCGTCCCAGCGTTTGTCGGCCTGGGCGCTCCGCACTGGGACGCTCACGCAGCGGGCATGCTGATCGGGCTGCGCCGCGACACGAATCCGGGGCACATCGCCCGGGCGGCGCTGGAAGCCATCGCGTTTCAGGTCGCCGACGTGCTCGATGCGGTGCACAGCGAAACAGGCGCGCCGCTTGAGCGGTGAACAACCTGCTGATGCAGTTTCAGGCCGATGTGCTCGGGGTTCCTGTCGTGAGGCCGCGGGTGACCGAGACAACAGCGCTGGGCGCGGCCTACCTGGCCGGCCTGGCAACGGGATTCTGGCCGGGCCCCGAGGCGCTGCGCAAGGGCCGCGAAGGCGACAGGCGCTTCGAGCCGAAGATGAGCGAAACCGAGCGGACTGAACGGCGCGCGCGCTGGCAGAAGGCCGTGGAGCGGGCGAAGGCGTGGGGGTAGGGCCAGGAATCAGGTTTCGGGGCATTGATCATAACTGATGTGGAATGGAGATCAAGAAAGGTTCGCCATGAAATCTGCCGGAGGGATGGCACTCGGTTGCTTTGGAAGTCTTGCACTGGTGATGACTGCGGCGGCAAGTGGGTACGCCCAGGCTGCCACGCCGGATAAAGGGATCGCAAAGTTCGCGCTGACGCCCGGACCGCTGGAGATCAGCGAGAGGGCGAGCCCGCGGAGATTCATCAACGCAGTCGGAGAAAAGAGCGGGCTTTGGGGGTTTGAAGACGGCGAGCTGGAGGGATGGGTCTATCCGCTCAAGATCTTCCACGATTTCGAGCTCGATTTTCAGTTGGAGGGGTTCCCGAGAATCTATTCCGGCCGCGAGCTGCTAACCAGCGTGCGGATCTTTCCCCACATGGTGCAACTGCAGTACTCGGCTGAGATGTTTACGGTGAACGAGACGTTGTTCGCGCCGCGGAACACGCCGGGGTTCGCCATCCTGCTGGACGTGCATGCGCCAAGCGCGCTGCGCATCTTTGCTCGCTTCAAACCCGACCTGAACCTGATGTGGCCGGGCGGATTGGGCGGCCAGAGCTACACCTGGGACGAGGAGAACAGATGGGTCGAGCTGGCGGAGCCAACCAATCAGTTCAATGCCCTGATTGGTTCGCCGTTTGCAGTAGGGTCGACCGCAGAGGGGTATCACGCTTATCTGAGCGACGACAGCCCTTTTGAAGAGCTGGAGCTGAAGGTGACTCCAGAGGAGGCGGAGCATAATTACATTCCGATAGTCGCCGCGGGAGGAATCCAGGGAATCTATGACGCCAAGACGACCTACGGTGAACTTCTGCATCGGTTGCCGGTTCTTTACGCCGATAGCGTTCGGCACTATGAGGAACTCGACAGCACCGGGCCCCAATTTGCGACCCCGGACCCGGCGACAAACGAATCGCTTCGCTGGTCACGCGTGGCGCTGGATCAATTGAAAGTCTGCAATCCGTATGTTGGATGCAGTTATGTTTCGGGTTACGGATCTTCCGGCACCGGCACGCGTCCGATGTATGCGTGGTACTTCGACGAGCCAACCACGACCGCGTGGGCCTTTCTCGATGCGGGCGGCGCAGCGAGCCTGAAGGAAGGCTTTCGTTTCCTGGAAAAGTACCAGCGGCAGGATGGAGCGATCCCTCACGAGGTTTCGCAAAGCGCCACGCTTATCGACTGGTTCAACAAGTATCCCTATCCCTACATCCATCCGGACTCGAGTCTCTCGTACCTGATCGCAATGGGGCATTTTTACCAGTTCACGGGCGACGATGGGTTCGTGAAGGAGAGCTGGTCACACATCCTGAAGGCCTACCAGTATTGCCTCTCGATCATGGACGCCAGCGATGGATTGCTGGTGATTCCCAAGGATGCATGGGGCTCGATTGAACTCACCGGGTTCAGCAAGGATGCCGCCATGGCGGGAGAATGGGTTACCGCGCTTCGCGCCATGCGCGACCTGGCCAAGATCAACGACGATGCCGCGCTCGAAAAGGAATGTGACGAGAGAGCGGAGAAGGCTGCGGCGTCGCTGGAACATGAGTTCTGGGACCCGCAGCTCGATTATTACGATTACGGTCTTTTCACATCGGGCAAACCGGTGACCTATCTCAACCCAGCGATCGGGTGGAGCGCCTGGCTGGGAAGCGTGCCGCGCGAGCACGTGCTGACGGTCCTGGAGAAGCTTTCGACCGCGGCATTCCTGGCTGACTGGGGGCAGCGGAACATGTCGGTCGCCGACCCGCGTTATGAAGAGGGCTCGTACCATATTGGCTCGGCGTGGCCGGTTGCGACCGCGGGTCCCATGCTGGCGCAGTTCAAGTACGGCGATGGCGTGCAGGCATTTCTCACCTGGCAAGCCATGCTGGCGCTGAGGAACTTCAACGGCCCGGGCAACATGCCGGAGGTGTTGTCGGGCACATACTACCGCTTGCTCGATAACGCGGTTCCGCATCAGATGTTCTCGGAGATGACGGCGATACCGGGCCTGGTTGAAGGCATTTTCGGCCTTGACCTGAATGTGCCCGGGCACTTGTTGAAGTGGACGCCGAATCTGCCTCCGAGCTGGCCGAGCGTCGGCCTGAAGCAGTTCCCCTACGGGCAGGAGAAGATGGATTTCGAGTTGCGTCAGAGCTCCGGATCGCTGACAGCGACCATTCGACCCTCCGGCTCTCAGGCAGTCACTCTGCAGTTTTCGCCGGCGCTGCCCATGGGTTCTACGGTGCTCTCGGTGAAGCAGGACGGAAAGCCGCTGACTTACCGGATGGAGCAGAGCGAGAGCGGTAGCTACGCAGTGGTCACCACCAGTCTTTCCGCAGCGACGGAGATCGAGATCCGCTACCAGCCAGGAGTGGCGCTGGAGGCGGAGAGGTTGCCTCTGATGGAAGGCGATCTGAGCCGGAACCTGAGGATCCTTCACGCCGGCTACGACGCGGGGCAGATCGAGATGACGGTGGAAGGACGGCCCGGACAGATGTACACGGTTCGCGCGTACACTCCGCTGAAGCTGGTGGCCGTCGAAGGCGTCCAATCGATCGAAGATGACGGCGGCTACAAGGCGATCGAGCTGATCCCGCCTGCCGATGGCGGCACGGTTGACAAAGCAGGCTATGTCCGGTGGCAGGTGCGGGTGAAGACGCAGCAGTGATTACGGTCGCGCCGGCATTGGTTCGACGGGTGGCTACAGGATCTCCTGGTTCCAGTTCTCCAGAGCCTTTTTCAACTCGAGCATGAATTTGCACGCATCGGCGCCATCGATGAGACGATGGTCGAAGCCGAGCGTGAAGTGCTGCATGGAGCGAATGGCAATGGTATCGTTGCCTTCGGCGTCGGTGAGGACGACGGGCTCCTTCTTGAGACCGCTGATGCAGAGGATCGCTGATTCAGGCTGGTTAATGATGGGCGTCGAGAACTCGTCGCCGAAGACTCCCGCATTGGTGAGGGTGAATGTCGAGCCGCCCACCTCTTCGGGCGAGAGCTTCTTGCCGCGGGCGCGACTGGCAAGGTCGGCGATGGTGCGGGCGAGATCGGCGAAGGTGCGCTTCTCGGCCTGGCGGACGACGGGGACGATGAGCCCCCAGTCGAGAGCAACGGCGATGCCGAGATTGACGTTCTGGTGGTAGCGGATGCCGAGGCCATTCGGCCCTGACTCGAGCGAGGCATTGACGATGGGATAGCGCTGCAGCGCTGCCGAGGCGGCAGCGGCGATATAGGGCATGAAAGTGAGCTTGACGCCGTGGCGCTGTTCGAATGCAGCCATGTGGTGCTGGCGATGGCGCACGATGCGCGTCATGTCGATCTTGTAGACGGTGTGGACATGCGGGCTGACGCGCTTGCTCTCGAGCATGCGCTCGGCAATGATGGCGCGCATCCGAGTCAGCGGTACGAGCTCGCCAGGCACCACCTGCGGCACCTGCGCTGCGGCCACCTGCGGCAACTGCGTTGCGGCGGACTTTTGGTTGAGCGTCTGTGGCTGCGCCGCGGCGCGGAGGACGTCGTCTTTCGTGATGCGGCCTTCGGAGCCGCTGCCGGGAATCTGGCTAAGGTCGATGCCGTGCTCTTTGGCGATGCGGCGTGCAAGCGGCGAAGAGCGGATGCGGCCCGCCTGCGCTGGGGGCAGCTGCGATGCGGCAGGTTTTTGGACCACCGGCTGCGGAGCGGGCATTTTGACCGGAGATGACGGGGCAGCGGGCGGCATGACGGCGGCCGACGCCGATCCGATGGTGCCGACGACGGTGTTGACCTGGACGGTTTCGCCCTCCTGCACAAGGATTTCTTTGAGGATGCCGCTGAGCGGCGCCGAGATTTCTGCATCGACTTTGTCGGTGGAGATTTCAAAGAGCGGTTCGTCTTTCTCGACAGCATCTCCAACCTTTTTGAGCCACTTGGTGACTGTGCCCTCGAAGATGGATTCGCCCATCTGCGGCATGACCACATCAACTTGCGAAGCGGGCACTTGCAGTGCGGCCGGCTCCTGGACCACCCGCGGTGGGGCGGCCTCCTGGACGAGATTGGCGGCCGGAGCGGAGCCATCGATCACGGCGACCACGGTGTTGACCTGGACGGTGGCGCCTTCGACGATTTTGACTTCAGTGAGGACGCCGGCCACAGGCGAAGGGATCTCCGCGTCGACCTTGTCGGTGGAGATTTCGAACAGCGGCTCGTCTTTTTCGACGGCGTCGCCGGCCTTCTTGAGCCACTTGGTAATGGTGCCCTCAAAGATCGACTCGCCCATCTGGGGCATGATGACGTCCGTTGGCATGCGACCCTCGATTCGTCAGGCTCCTGCCGGATTATAAATCGCGGACTATGGGGAAGTTCAGGCTGAGATGGGACGGGGTTTTGCGTTGCGCAAGCGGTCGATCTCGGCAGGAACCTGGAGCGGAGTGTCGTCAGCCGGAAACTCCCTCGCCAAATCGCGGGAGGATTCCGGAGTGGCGGCCGCGCGGGCCTGTACGCGGAGAGTCTCGAGGTTGTCGATTGCCAGAACCTGCTCGTCGAAGACTCGTCCAAACTGGCGCGCGGCGCGATGGGCGATGGTTTCGAGGCCGGGCAGAGACGTGGGATCGGAGACTTCTCTTTGGAGGCTGGTGACGGGCCGGTCGGTGATGCCACACGGGTTGATGAGCCCAAAATCGCGGAGATCGGTGGTGATATTGAAGGCGAAGCCATGCGATGTGACTCCGCGCGCGACGTGGATACCGATTGCGGCAATTTTGCGGCCCAGGGCAGTGGACTTCGGAGCGGCGACGCAGGCGGCTCCGACGTTTTCGGCGGGAAGACCGCACCAGACGCCGGTGAGACCGCAGATGCGGCCGGCGGCGACGCCAAACTCGCCACAGACCCGGATAAGGGCTTCTTCGATGAGACGCACGAAGTCGACGGGGCCGAGGCGGGCGCCTTTTTCGTTACGCAGGCTGCGCAGGTCGAAGATGGGGTATCCGATCAGCTGACCCGGCCCGTGATAGGTTACGTCTCCGCCGCGATTGATCTCGTGAAGGGTAACTCCGCGGGCCGCAAGCATCTCGTCGGAAGCGAGGATATTGGAGCGCCTGGCGTTGCGGCCGAGGGTGAGCACGGGAGGGTGCTCGGGGAGCAGTAGCGTGTTGCCGATGCGCTGCTCTGTGCGAAGCGCAACCAGCTCTTCCTGCAGACGCAGCGCCTCAGCGTAGTCGACCCGGCCGAGATAGAGGTATTGGATCATCGGTTGATTTGATTGTAGGTGCAATCCCCGCCTGTCAGACAGCGGGCTTTCGCTGGAGGATGGTGAAGAAGAGCGAGCGGAACGGCCATGCGCCCAGGACCCAGAGGATAGCCATGACGATAGCGACAGGCAGTGCTTTGGGCATGATCAGCGCTTCGATGACGAAGATGTTGAAAATGATAGGACCAAGAATGGTGAGGCCGAGAGGAACGAACTGCTGGACGATGATGAGCAAGCCAGCGAGGACTTCCATTACACCGAGGAAATCCAGGTAGCCAGTGCCGATCATACCGGCTAGGAACTGGCCGGCCACGCCGGGCGGAAGGGGCTGCGCGGGAATGAAGTTGAAGAGGTGGTTGGAGCCGCCAAAGACAAAGAGGGCGCCAAGCAAGATGCGCGCAACAAGGGAAGCAATTCTCATTCAGTCTCTCCTGAAGTTATCGATCGCGGACGCCGTGCATCGCGCGGATAGTAGGTGGATGGGGCCGGCCGGTGGAGAGATGCAATTTGAATTCAACCCGTCCGGCTTGGCCGGCGCTACTTCTCCGGATCGACCAGGGCCTGGTAGACCAGCGGGCGCGTCGCGTACTCCATGTTGGGTTTGCCGCCATGCAGGCGCTGATTGCGTGCCCGGCTGATAGTTGAGCGGCGCCTGCGCAAGGCCATCGATCGTCTGCTTGAAGGTCGTGGCATGACGGATGTTGAGTTTCTGATACAGGTCGTCGACCGGTCCATCGCCGTCGCCATAGCTGAAGCCGGCGGTGTGCGTCATCAACTCCAGCATGGTGGGCGCGTGGCTGGGGTTGACGAGAATCATTTTGCCTGTCGAGTCGAGGCCGGCGAAAACTTTGAGATTGGCGAACTCGGGGATGAACTTGGAGATGGGATCGGAGGGGAGCCACTTGCCCTGTTCGTAGAGCATGAGCATGGCCACGCCGGTGACCGGCTTGGTCATGGAGTAGTCGCGGAAGATGGTGTCTTTGGTCATGGGCGCACCCGAAGCGAGATCGCGGACTCCGTAGGTGCGGTAATCGACGATCTTGCCGTGGCGGGCAAGAATGGTGACCGCACCGGCGAGCTCTTTCTTGTCGACGGCAGCCTGGATGAAGGAGTGCAGTCGCTCGAGGCGTTCGGAAGAAAAGCCGACGGATTCGGGAGCGACGGGCGTGAGGTCGATGACCGCGGGAGCGGAGGTTTTCTGGGCGTTTAAGGGAGCAGGCGCGAAGATGAGAAGCGCAGCAAAGAGAGGTGCGGTGACGAGGGCCTTCCGAAAAGCTGTGCTCATGGAAATCCTTTTGGACGCGAATCGATGGGACTACATCGTTCGGCAATCTTTATATCAAACCCCGCACGGCGCATGGATCAGAGAGCACCGTGATTTCCGGGCTCGCTCCGTAAACTTCGTTGCGGTATACCATTGAGACCATCGCGCCGAGAGTCAGGCAGGGGCTTATGGAAAAGCGCGCAAAATGGCTCGTTGGCATAACCGCCGCAAACCTTGCGTGCGCGGTGCTCATGGCTCTGATTGTCTATGGAGTATTGCAGGCGTTTGCGGCATTCGCCACGTACGTCGATACCTGGCCGCTCTTAGTTGTGTTCGCAACTTGTATCGCGCTTTCTATCCTTGGTTTCTGGCTTGCGCGCAAATCCGGATCAAAGAAAACGCGCTGGCTCGGATACGTTTTGAATGGTTTGCCTCTCTTAGTTCCGTCGCTCATTTTGTTCATGGTTGGCGATATCTTTTTTCACATGGAGCGAACCAGATACATCATTCCCGACGGCTACCGGGGCTATGTTTACATCCTCCACGGAATTGCGAGCGGGGTGCCCGAACAGAAGGGGCGTTGGGAGGTCACGTATCGCATCCCGGGCGACGGATTCTTATTGACGCAAGCACCGGTGACAGGAGGGTTTAAAGCGGCGAAATACTTCTACGAACTCAAGGATGGTTCATTGAAACGGATTCTTTCAAACGACGCTGCAGCTTTTCCTGGCAATCGCGAGGTGGTGGCATTTCCTGCGGTGCCCGAGAACAACGGCTACGGGGAAGCCTCCGAAACATCAAATTGCAGTGTTGAATACGAATGGTTTCATCTCGGAACTGGACCGAATCACGTCGCGAAGCCCCAATGGGAAGCGATCGCCGCCTACCTGCATGCTCATCCCGGCATTTGTACGAGCGGATCAAAATGAATTGATCTGGTGAGAGTTGGCGACGACCGGATGCGGAGAACCGAATTCGCGGTAAACTAGTCTCTGGCAGGAGGACCGGGCGGTCGCTGCCGGAAATCCTTGCGCAAGCAGGGATTGCCGGGAGAGGAAAGTCCGAACTCCGCAGGGCAGTGTGCCGGATAACGTCCGGGACGCGGGCTTCAAGGCCCGTGGACGGCTAGTGCCACAGAAAACATACCGCCACTGCGTGGGGCAGCCCTTTGGTTGGGCGCCCACAGGTGTGTCTGAGGATCTCGTCCGAAAGGCTGCCCCACGCGGTGGTAAGGGTGAAAAGGTGCGGTAAGAGCGCACCGCGCCGGCAGTAATGCCGGCGGCAGGGTAAACCCCACACGGAGCAAGACCAAATAGGGAGGGAAGCGCGAACCAGGAGCAAGGTTCGTGCCCGGTGCCGGCCCGGCGCCGAAAGGCTGCTCCAGTGGAGTGTGACGACGCTATCGCCGAGTCCGCTCCATGCAATGGCCGAAACCTCCGGGTAGGTCGCTGATGAGCGCAAGCGGCAACGCTTCGCCTAGAGGAATGACCGCGTAAAACAGAATTCGGCTTACGAGTCCTTTTGCCGAATGCTGGGGTCCCGACGACAGGTTTTCGCCGTTGGGGTAACAGACGACAGCCCCGGTTGGGTGAATCCCGGCCGGGGCTGACCATTTTGAACCAGCACCTTAGCGAGCCTGCAAGCCAGTGGGACCGGCCCGCGTCCTTTAGTATCGGATTCATGCTGCGAGTGAAGCTGTTGGAACCAGCTGCCCGGGCGCCGGTGGTGGCGCATCCGGGCGAAGATCTGGGTTATGACGTGTTTGCGCTGGAGGCGCTGCGGCTGGGCGCGCGGCAAACAGTGAAAGTGCGGACAGGAATTGCCGTGGAGGCGCGGGATCCCCGGACCGGAGAGCCGGTTGGGCTGCTGGTACGTGACCGCTCGTCGATGGCGGCGCGGGGGCTGGCAACGACGGGGGGCGTGATCGACGCCGGCTACCGCGGCGAGATCCTGATTGTTATGACCAACCTCGGCGAAGTGGATGTGGAGCTGAAGGCGGGCGAAAAGATCGCGCAGATGGTCCCGGTTCCGGTGCTCACCGGGCCGGTGGAAGAGGTGGCGAGCCTGGAGGACTCCCTGCGCGCCGCGAAGGGGTTTGGGAGTTCGGGAAGGTAAGAGCCGGGGCCAAGGGGACGAGGGAACAAGAAAGTGGGTCTGAGGGCCCGCGGGCGCGCGAGATGGACCCTGGCGAGCGCTGGAACTCTTCTGTGCGCTGCTTGCGTATGATGAAGGCAGGACCATGCCCTTCGGAGAGGCTTTCAAACTCGCGGTGCAATCGCTGTGGGCCAATAAGCTCCGCAGCATTCTGACGCTTCTTGGCGTTGTGATCGCGGTGTCTTCCGTGATCATGGTGGTCACGCTGACGAATGGGGCAAAGCAGTTTGTCACCTCGAAGGTCAACACCTACGGCGCGGCGGTAATCACCATCAGCAAGATGCCGGAGACGTTCGTCACCATTGAGGAATTTATCGAGTTTCAAAGACGTCGCGATATCACCTACGACGACTACAGGGCGGTTGTCGATCGCTGCAACCTGTGCATGTCGGTGGGCGCACAGCGCAATACAACGGGCAAGGTGGTGCGGGGAACCCAGTCCACAACGGATACGAACATCAAGGGATGGACGTGGACCATGCCGCCGATCTCGAACCTCAATATCGCCCTGGGCCGTTCGTTTACCGAAGTAGAAGACGAGCACAGCGCACACGTGGCGATTGTGGGCTCCGACATCGTCGACAATCTGCTGGGCCCGGGTGACCCCCTGGGCAAAGAGGTCCGCGTAGACGGCGTGGCCTACACGGTAATCGGCGTAGGCGAGAGCCAGGGTAAGATGTTCGGCCAGAGCATGGATAACTGGGTGGCGATTCCGCTGAACAACTTTCTCGAAGCCTACGGGGCCCACGACAGCCTGACCATTTACGTGGATGCGGGCAGCGGAGGGGCCGTAATGGAAGCGGTGGAGGACGAGCTGCGTGCCATCATGCGTGCGCAGCGGCACCTGGCTCCCAGCGTTCCCGATGCCTTCTCCATCGACACCAGCGCGACGTTCCAGAACCTTCTGGAGAATATTCTGAACAACTTCGGTGCGGTGGTGGTGGCCATTGCGGCGGTGGCGCTGGTGGTCGGCGGCATCGTGATCATGAACATCATGCTGGTGAGCGTGACGGAGCGGACGCGCGAAATCGGGGTGCGCAAGGCGCTGGGCGCGCGGCGAAGAGACATCCTCCTGCAGTTCCTCATTGAATCCGCGCTGCTGGCCTCGATCGGCGGAGTGATTGGAATCGTATCGGGGATTGTGCTGGCGAAGGCGTTCACCTTCTCGATCGGCTTCCCCTCTGTGGTCGCTGTGTGGTCGATTCTGGTGGCTCTGTTCGTTGCCACCGGGGTGGGCCTGTTCTTTGGGATTTATCCTGCGCATAAAGCGAGCGCGCTGGACCCGATTGCGGCGTTAAGGGCAGAGATGTGAAATGACGGGAAAAGCTGACAACTGCGAATCAGGAACTGTGAGCTAGCCTCATGCCTGCCATCGGCCAAACCGGAGAAGCAATCAAGCTGGCGCTGGACACTCTGCGCAAGAACAAGCTGCGCTCGGGGTTAACCATCCTCGGCATCTCCATCGGCATATCGACCGTGATCCTGATTTCATCGGCGATCAACGGCCTGAATACCAACATCGATCATTTCGTGAGCACGTTGGGAACGAACGATTTGTGGCTTTTTCAGTTTGAGCCGTTTGGCCGCCGCCCCACGACGGAGGAACTGAATCGCAAGAAGCTGACTTATGACGATGGCATCGCGATGCGCGGCCTGCCGCATGTGGTCGCCGCCGATCCTGAGCAGACGTACCAGAATTTCCAGACTCACCTGGGCAGCGTCGCGATGAAGGCTGGGACACACAAGATCGAAAACACCATCCTGAGCGGGGCGACTACCTCGTACAACCAGGTGCAAAGTGTGAATCTGATCGAAGGGCGGATGTGGACGGATGCAGAGGAGCAGCGTCGCGCGAACGTGGTGGTTCTGGGATACGATGCTGCAGCCAATCTCTTCCCGGGCGAGTCGCCTATCGGCAAGGATGTGGAATGCGATGGCGATATCTTCACGGTGATCGGCGTGCTCGATAAGCAACCGCAGCCCTTTGGCAGCGGGCGCAACACGCAGGACAACCAGGCTCTGTTTCCCCTGGAGACTTTCCGCAAGATTCACCCTGAAGTCCTGGATTTCTGGCTTGTGGTGCGCTATGACGACCCTGCCAACAAAGCACTGGTCACCGAAGAAGTTCGCGAACTCCTGCGCGTGAGACGCAAACTGCGAGTGCAGGAGGACGACAACTTCGCGATCTTCAGCCCCGATTCGCTTACAAGATTATGGAACCAGCTGACCGGCGGATTGTTCCTCTTCATGGTTGCGGTTTCGTCGGTGGGGCTGATGGTGGGCGGCGTGGGCGTGATGAACATCATGCTGGTGAGCGTAACGGAACGAACACGCGAGATCGGCGTGCGCAAGGCGATTGGCGCGACGAAGAAAAACGTCCTGCTGCAGTTTACGGTGGAGGCGGTGACGCTGTGCGTGGTCGGCGGGCTGCTGGGCATCCTGGCCGGAGCCGCGTTTACGCTGATCCTGCATTTTGCAGTCTCCTTCCTGCACGCCGCGCTCTCATTCACATGGGTGTTGGTTGCCTTTCTGGTTGCGTGCGTGATTGGGCTGGTCTTCGGCATCTACCCCGCGTGGAAGGCATCGAACCTGGATCCGATTGAAGCGCTGAGATACGAATAAGACAAGGTGTCAGGTTTCCGGTGTCCGTCTCGTGGCCTCAGCGATCAAGACACATTCAGGCAGAATGCTGCCCCAGTGTAGCTTCGGGTCCTCCGCCGCGCTTTGACCGTCCGCCGAATCCTGACGCCTGTAAACTGCCTTCATGCCGCAAACCCTGGCACGGGCCGTGGAGATCGCGACGACGGCGCTGGCCGTTGCCGGACTGGGTTACTTTCTCGCGTCCCTTGTGGCAGCCTGGGTATTTCTGGCCGAACGCGGTGCGGCGCGCGTTGCATTTTCGCCTGGTGTGAGCATTCTCAAATCCCTGAAGGGACTGGACCCCGGCATGATGGACGCGTTTCGCAGCCATTGCAGGCAGGACTATGCCGGCGAGTACGAGCTCTTGTTTGGAGTGGGATCTCGCGACGATCCGGCGGTTGCAGCAGTTGAGCAATTGAAGAGCGAGTTTCCCGAGCGGACGATTCGGCTGGTTGAGTGCCCCGAGCGACTGGGCACAAATGGCAAGGTGAGCACGCTGGTGCAGGTTGCCAGGCTGGCGCAGCACGATTTCCTGCTGATCAATGATTCCGATATCACGGTCGGCCCGCACTATCTGGAGCGGGTGATGGGCCGGTTCGCGCCAGCGCACGGTTCCCCAGATGCTAAAGCCGCGCCCCTTCAGGACCTGGTGGCCCCCTGCCAGGTGGGCCTGGTGACAACACTCTATCGAGGACGTGCGCATGGCACGATTTCTTCGCGGCTTGAGGCGCTTGCCATCGCAACGGAATTTGCCCCGGGCGTGCTGCTATCGAAGTTGCTTGAGGGCGGCCTTCATTACGGCCTTGGATCGACGCTCGCCGTGCAACGCGAGGCACTCGAAAGATCTGGCGGACTGCTGCCGCTGGCAGATTCTCTGGCCGACGATTATGAACTCGGCGCGCGCGTGTCGAAAGCCGGCTATCGTGTGGAGCTGAGTGGCGAGGTGGTGGAAACCGCTGTGCCTGGATACGACTGGCGTGGCTTCTCGGATCACCAATTGCGCTGGCTGAGAACAGTGCGCGAGGCACGGCCGGCAGGTTACGCCGGGCTGGTCTTCACGCATGGATTGAGCTGGGCGCTGCTCAACGTGCTGGCAAGCGGAGTGAGCCCGGTGAGCCTGTGGCTGCTGGGCCTCAGTTTTTTCCTGCGTATGGCGCAGGCTATGACGGTCGGAGCCGGAGTGCTGGGCGATCACCAGATGCTGGAAAATCTGTGGCTGCTTCCGTTTCGCGACGCGATTGCGATGGGTTTGTGGGTGGCCGGCTTCGCAGGCGACACCGTGATGTGGCGCGGAGAACGCTTCGCGCTCAAGAACGGAAAGATGGTGAAGGTACAGCGGGGTTAGCCGAGTTAGCGGCGCTAGCTAGATAGACGACTGGCTGTTGGCGCACGGTTCTGCGCCTGGCAGGTGAAGATTCAAGCCTCTGCGATATCGAACGCAGCGCACAATCTGGTGAACGGCATCGTTCCGCCGGCCAGCCGAGGCGCGAAGTAATCGGTTCTAATCTCCTGTAGGTGCAGTCGCGAGTTCGTCTTCGGCGCGGATCGCTTCTGTGTCGAAGCTCAGGCAGGCGCCCAGATCATCGAACTCTTTCTCCCAGAGTGGCCGATCGTCAGGTTCAAGCGCGGCGAGGGAACGGCTTGGGGTGCGCAGAATCTCGTACCAGATGTTCTGGGCCTGCCAAAGATTGAGTTCGAGGGGCAGATCGGCGAGTGTGCGGGCGAGCAGCAGGGCGTTTTCCAGTATCTCGATCGAGCCCGAAGATGTATGCAGCTCGATCATGGCGCGTTTCATGCGCTGGTCGGCCTTGTATGACAGATTGGCCGCATCGAGGGGGACCTGGTCCGCCTTGGCCAGGGAAAGCAGCGACCGCATCTGCGCTTGATCCACAGGGTCGCCTTCGAGCGCTCGTCGCAGCCCTGCGTTAATGGCGAAGCTGGCGGCGAGGTTGAGCGCTGCCGGTTTGGGCAGGCCGGTCTGCGAGAGATAGTGAAGCAGGCTGGCGTGGTCCTGGTAGATGGTGGTCAGCGAGGTCTCGATATCCCAGAGAGTGGAGTTGAGGATCACGCCCACGATGCGGCGCTGTTCGTCACTGAAGAGCGAGGTGAGCGAGTAGTCGGCGTGGCCATAGTAGCGATCGAGCTGGCGGATAACCTCAGGAAAGTCGGCGCGCTGAACCTGTTCCGCGGCCTGGGCTGAAAAGGCCTCGAACGAGGCTGCATCGGTATCCTCGTACGCCTTGACGGCGGCTGTAATGTTCTGGTCGCCGAAGTGAAGCACGGCGAACGAAAAACTCTGGGCGTGGCCGGTAATGAGGCTGGCGATGTGGGCGCGTCCCAGCGCGAGGCGCCCGCGCCCCGACGTATGAATGTCGTAAGAGATTCGTTTCACGTGATAGCAGAAGAGGCGCGTCTCATCGGCGAATGAGGAAAAGACGGAACTGATGGCATAGTGAGCCGCGACCTGCTCGAGATGCAGCTCGAGGGTGTCGACACATTTCCTGTAGATCGCGGCGCCATCTCCGGCGAGGGGATCGTTGGATTTGGCCTCCGCCAGCCGGGCCAGGAACGCAGGCTCGAGCGCCTTTGCCAGGTCGCCGAAGACCTGCCGGGCGAGCTGAAGCACACGCGCGGCGTAGGCGATCACCTGGACAGTCTCAATGCCGCCGATATCGTCGAAGAACCATCCGCAACTGGTGAACATGAGTTGCGCGTGACGCTGCATTTCCATCAGCTCGAGAGCGCGCACGCGTTCAGCTTCGGAGAGAGTGTGCGACTGCTGCTCGGCAAAGAAGCGGTCGACGGTATCGGGATCGCGGTCGAGGACCACCTGAATGTAGGCATCCCGCGCCGCCCAGACATCTTTGAATAACTTGCCGTTTTCCAACTCGGTGAGTGGGACCAACGCGTCACGCAGCTCGTCGAGAGCCTGGCGCAGAGGTTCACGCCATGCCTGGTTCCATCCCGATCTGCCGCCATTACAGCCGCAGTTGGATCGCCAGCGCTCGATGCCGTGCACGCAGCTCCACGAGGTATCTTCGACGATCTCGCACTCGAACTCAGGCGGGAACTGCGCCAGAAAGCAGCCATAATTCACGAGCTTGACGGTTTTGTCTCTTTCGAGCAGCCGCAACGCATAGGCCAGAGCCATGTCGCCGTGCTTGTGGTGATGGCCGTAGGATTCGCCGTCGGTAGCCACGTGAACCAGTTGCGGCTGGGAGCTGTCCTGAAATCCTGCTTTGAGCCGGTTGACGAAGTTATCGCCGGAATTGAGCAAACCTTCAAAGGCGATGGCGCGCGAAGCGGGGCCGTTGTAAAAGAAGATCGCGATAGAAGCGCCCGACTCAAACCGCACAAGGTAGGGGTGGGTGGTGTCGACTGAGGCGCCGGGTGTATCGATCCAGCCTGCCCCGGCTTTCGTCTCTTCTCCGGCCTCGCCCTTCCTGCCCTCGCTCTTCTTGCCTTCATCGGCCCTAAGCGGGCGAATGCGCTTGCACTGGTGGGGAGCAAGCACCGTGAACTTGATGCCGTTTTCAGCGAGCAGCTTGAGCGTCGCAAGGTCGACTGCGGTTTCCGGCAGCCACATGCCCTCAGGCTTAATACCAAAGTTCGCCCTGTAGTCGGCGATACCCCAGCGGATCTGCGTGATCCGGTCACGCGTACTGGCCAGGGGCAGGATCATGTGATTGTAGACTTGCGCGAGGGCGGAACTATGGCCGCGATACCGATCGCGGCTGCGCCTTTCGCCGTCGAGGATCTTGAGGTAAGTTTGCCGCGCGTTCTCCTTGATCCAGCTGATCAGGGTGGGTCCGAAGTTAAAGCTCATGCGCGCATAGTTGTTGACAATGCGCACGATCTGGTTCTCGATGTTGACCACGCGCGCCGATCCGTTCGGAGCGTAGCATTCAGCGCAGATGCGCTCATTCCAATCGTGATAGGGGGCGGCGCTGTCTTGAATTTCAACTGTCTCGAGCCAGGGGTTCTCGCGAGGCGGCTGATAAAAGTGGCCGTGAACACAAATGAAACGCTTACCAGAAGGCATGATCAATCCGTTTGCGAGCGCCTGACCTGACTTCGCGTCGCTTGGCCTATTTTAGAGCCATGGCCCGGGAAGGGTTACGGCTCGACCGTTTTCGCCAGATCGCAGGCGCGCCACAGATACCAGCTGGCAACCGAGCGGAAGGGAGTCCACCGGCGGCCGCGCCGGAAGACAACATCGGGCTTGGGAAGGTCGGCAGCTTCGAGTGGGCGCGACCTGGGTACGCGCATGAATGTCAGTGCATAGCCCTTGCGTACTCCATAGTCGGTGACAGGCAGCACGTCGGGACGGCCAAGGCGGAAGATGAGCAGCATCTCCACGGTCCACGAGCCGATGCCGCGGACTTCAGTGAGCCGTTCGACGATGTCGGCGTCGGACATTTTGCGAATGGCCGCGTGCGAGGGCACGGTGCCATCGATGGTGCGCGCTGCGAGGTCGCGCAGAGCTTTGATCTTGTTGCCGGAAACACCGGCGGCGCGGAGGGGTTCGTCGGGAGTGTCGAGCAGGAGCTGCGGCGTGGGATCGCCGCCAAAATACTCGCGAACACGGCGATGAATGGTTGCGGCGGCCTTGCCGTGCAACTGCTGGTAGAGGATTGACTCGAGCAGCGACTCAAAAGGCGAGGGGGAGCTATCGAGGCGCAGGGTGCAGGGACCGACGCGATCGATGAGAGCGCCGAGTCTGGGGTCGTTGGCGCGCAGGTGCGCGATGGCTTTGTCGGGATTGAAGGGAAGCTTGCGGATGCGACCGGTGTGCATCATGCGAGGAGTGTACCGTACACGCATCCTGCGATGAATTGGCACCCCTGGGCTGTGACAAGGACCGGCGAAACATATCCACTCTGGTGCTACACTGCCTGCGATTTCAAGTGGGAAGGAGACAGGCGATGAAGCGGCGCGAGTTTGTGAAGGCGATGACGGCTGCGGGAACCGGTGCCCTGTTGGGGTCGAAGTTCTTGCTCGACGCGGAACAGGAGGCCAGGCCGGACCCAAGCGTGAAGCGAGTCCTGGTGATGTTCAAGTGTCATTTCGATGCCGGGTTCATCGACACGCAGTACAACGTAGTTCATCACCGGTACTTCGAGCAGTTTTTTCCGCAGGCGATTGAGATAGCGCGGGCTGCGAATGCCGGCGGCAAGCGACGTTATGCATGGACGACGGGCTCATGGCTGCTTTACGAGTATCTGGATCAGGCCGCGCCCGCAGACCGGAAAGCGATGGAAGAGGCCATCGCGCGCGGCGACATTGCGTGGCATGCGCTGCCATTCACCTGGCAGACGGAGATGATGAGCCAGTCGATGATTGAAGGCAGCCTGGGGTTGGCGCGGTCGCTTGACCAACGATTTGACAAGACGACGACAGGCGCGAAGATGACCGATGTGCCGGGACACACACGTGGGATCATTCCGCCGCTCACCGAACACGGAGTCACTTTTCTCGAGATCGGAGTCAACGGCGGATCGACCCCCGCTGAGCTGCCGCCTCTCTTCCAGTGGAAGCACCCGTCAACGGCTAGCCTGGCGGTCATGTATCACCACGAATACGGTGGCGCGGCGCGTGTGCCGGGGTCTGACCTCGTTCTGGCCACGGAGGTACGCGGCGATAACAGCGGGCCGCACACGCTGGAGGAGATCGACCAGATCCATAAGGAACTGGCAGCGCAGTTCCCGAATGCGGAGATCCGGGCAAGCAACCTATCGGAGATGGCGAACGCGCTGGAGCCGCATCGCGACAAGTTGCCGGTGGTGACCGAAGAGATTGGCGACACCTGGATCTACGGATGCGCGAGCGACCCGCTCAAGGTGACGCGGTTTCGCGAGATTTCCAGACTCCGCGACCAATGGATTGCCAGCGGAGAATTGCATGCCGGTGACGAAACGGACCTGCAGCTCTTGCGCCATGTGTTGCTTGAGGCTGAGCACACCTGGGGCACCGACACCAAGACCTGGCTCGATTTTGATAACTACGTTCCCGCCGAGCTGGCAAAGATGCTGGATGCGAAAAATTACAAGATCGTCGAGTTCAGCTGGCAGGAGAAGAGACGGGATTTGCTGGATGGCGTGGCAACGCTGCCAGTGAGCCTGCGCAGCGAGGCCGAGAGCTTGATGCGCGCGTCGACCCCGGCGGCGGAGGAGGAGATCGCCGGGAAACCGATTCCTCACCCTCCGGCGACACCGATTGAAACCCCGCATTTCATTCTCAGATTCGACCCGCGTTTGGGCGCGATCACGCAGCTTCGCAACAAGACGACAGGCCGCGAGTGGGCGAGCGAGAAGAATCCCCTTGCGCTCCTGACTTACCAGACGCTTTCACAGGAGGACTACCGGCGTTTCATCGCGAGCTATGTGACAACCAAGGAAGATTGGGCGCAAAAGGATTTCGGGAAGCCGAACATCGAGAAGTTCGGCGCGAAGAGCCAGGAATGGCAACCAACCAATACGGGCGTACGGGCCTGGAATGCAAATCATTGGCATTATGTCAGCATTGATCTCCAATTTCTCGACGAACAGGCGACCCAATCAGGCCGCGCAGCCTTCCCGCGCGCGGTGGTCATCGACCTGGCGCTGCCGGATAAGGAGCCCATCATCCATCTGAACGTGACCTGGCGCGGCAAGCCTGCCACGCGCATGCCGGAAGCACTGTGGCTGACCTTCAATCCGATTGTGGAGGACGAGAAGGGGTGGTCGCTGGAGAAGTCGGGCGACTGGATTTCTCCGTTCGAGGTTGTGGCGTCAGGGAACCGGCACATGCACGCGCTTTCAACGGGTTTTCGTTATCGGGATCGCGAAAACGAGTTTGCAATTGACACGATCGATGCGCCGGTTGTGGCGCTCGGGGAACGTTCGCCGCTTTACTTTTCGAATGATCAGCCCGATATGAGCAAAGGGGTCCACTCCTGCCTCTACAACAATGCGTGGGGCACCAACTACATCATGTGGTACGGCGAGGACGTCCAGGCGCGGTATGTGATTCGCGCCTGATGAGCCGCTTCGGGGAACGAAAGAAAGGGTCTTCGCAGCATTCCGAGCGCAGCGTGGAGGTCCCTCGATGGGGATATTCGACCGGCTAGCTTGATGCGTTCTTGGCGTGCACGATCACAATCTGCGTTTGACCGTTGTGCATGCCGGGATTCTGCACCACAGTTATCGAGACCGTTTCTCCCGAGCCTCTGTTCAGAACCAGCGTTCCGCCATTGCCACTCGTCGTGACCTGCGCTGACGGACCGAGAGCATTCTGGTAGAACGCCATCACCTGGTCCTTCGAGTCCGAAGTGAGATAGTTGGCAGTCGTCATGGACTTGCCGGCGATGGTCATGTGCAGGTTTCCCTTGCCCTGCGTGGCGCCGGGATAGATGTCGACTCCAAGATCGCTGGCCGTGACCGGTGTCGACAAGCTGGTGCTACTCTTAACGGCCTTGGCAACCTTATAAACGCCATAGCCGACAATGCCGGCTCCGAGAACGCCGATGGCGACGAAGATGGCGACGATGATGAGAACAATCTTGAGTGCGCTCGAGCCCTGCTTGGGGGGCGGCGCAGCAATCGGTTGGTAGGGCGGAACCGGCGGCGCAGTTGGTTGCGAAGGGACTGGCTGAAAGCCTTGGTTGTCGGGTGCGTCGGGCATAGTCACTTCCTTTTGTAAAACGGGATTGGGTGGTGAGGCGCTGCGATCCGAGTTGCACAAACTATACCTCATCCACGGCATGATGAGGTTGAATTCCGCAAGATCGAATAGGCATAAGGTCATGTTCCAATCCGGGAAGCGACAACCGGCTTCAGGACAACGCGGACCATTCCAAAAGCGTGAACGAACCCGAGCCGGGGCGCTTTACCATCGAGAGGGTAGACTCGACTTATAGGGAGCTTCGTCATGAAGATGCGACCGGGTTCGCAGACCGGGTTTTTGCTGTGCGGCAAAGAGTGGAGCGACGGCGAAGCCATGGAAGTGCGATCGCCTTGGGACCAGGGCCTGGTAGGGCGGGTGACGGTGGCTACGCGGGCCGATGCACGCCAGGCGGTGCATCATGCCGTGGTGAGTATCCGCCGGACTCGCGCGTTGCCGCGCTGGAAACGGCGCGAAATCCTGGAAGACGTGGCCGCCGCCCTGATCGAGCAGAAGGAGCGGTTTGCGCAGCTGATGGTGGCCGAGGCCGGCAAGCCGGTGCGGCTGGCGCGAGCGGAAGTGGATCGCGCGGTGTTGACCTTTAAGACGGCTGCCGAAGAAGCGGTGCGGCTGGGTGGCGAGAGCATCCCGCTGGACTTGACGGAGGGCAACGAAGGCCGCTGGGGGCTGGTGCAGCGATTTCCCGTTGGGCCGGTCCTGGCCGTTACGCCGTTCAATTTTCCGCTGAACCTGGTGGCGCACAAAGCTGCCCCGGCCATCGCCGCCGGCTGCCCGCTGATCCTGAAGCCGGCGCCCGAAGCGACCTTCACCGCGCTGGCCCTGGGTGAGGTAATCCTCAAGGCCGGATGGCCCGAAGAAGCGCTGGCCGTGCTGCCGCTGCAAAACGCCGACACAGCGTGGCTCGCGGAAAAGGAAGATCGCATCAAGCTGGTGAGCTTTACCGGCTCGGCCAAGGTGGGCTGGGAACTGAAGGCCCATTCCGGCCGCAAGCGCGTCGTGCTCGAGCTGGGAGGCAACGCCGCGCTGGTGGTTCACAGCGACTGGAAAGATCTAGACGACGCGGCCGCGCGGACGACTCATGCGGCATTCAGTTACGCCGGGCAGTCGTGCATCAGCGTGCAGCGCGTTTTCGTTGAGCGAAGCATCTTCCAGACCTTCGTTTGGAAAGTAGTGGATTTGGCCGCCAAGCTGGGTGCCGGCAATCCTGCGGACGAAGCAACGGAAGTGGGACCGATGATCCGGCCGAGCGACGCGGAGCGCGTCGAAGCGTGGGTGAAGGAAGCGGTGGACGCCGGCGCCAAGCTCGTTGCAGGGGGCGAAAGAAATGGATCGGTGGTGGCTCCGACGATCCTGACGGGAACCGCGCCGGGAATGAAGGTTCGCGACGAGGAGATCTTCGGGCCCGTGGTGGCGATTGAGCCCTACGACGATTTTGAGGAGGCGCTTGCGGCAGTGAATCACTCGAAGTACGGTCTGCAGGCGGGACTGATGACGCGGGATTCGGGGCGCATCCTCACCGCGTATCGCGAGCTGGAAGTGGGCGCGCTGATTGTTGGCGACACGCCAAGCTGGCGGCTCGACCCGATGCCGTATGGCGGCGTGAAGGATTCCGGCCTGGGACGCGAAGGTTTGAGGTCCGCCATCGAAGGAATGACCGAGCCGCGCATGCTGGTGATGACGGCGCCAAGGTAAGTATCCGCATCAGCGAGCGACATGCCGGGTTTCAGAGGGGACAAGAATCCTCACGCGTTTGTCTGCAGGCCGCAGAGCATCCGCCGGTCATGCGTGCGCTAGATTCTTCTTCGATCCTGGCCTTGGAGAAGAGGCCGCCTCGAAATCTATTACTTCTTCTGCTTGGCGCGTGCGGCTGCCCACCGTTTGCGCTGCGCTTCGGCAATGCGCTTCCGTCCCTCAGCGCTGATCCTGCGCTTTCTTGCCGGCTTGGCCTTCACGGCTGTTTTTTTTGCGGCGCGCCCCGCCCGGGTCGTTGTACTGCCTAAGTTGGCCAGCAGTGTGCGTGCCTGCTGGAGCCTTGCTATCTCGGAGTCAATTTGAACAAGAATGTTTTCTATCGCCATAGGCTAAAGAATAACTCATGGAAGCGGATTCTAGAATGTCTTGCCCAGCGAAATTCGACCGACTTAAGCTCGAAGTTAGGGATTGGGAACCGCTCTCACTTGCCGATTCGAGTGGGATTATACGAATGACGCGCCGAGAAACGCTGATCGAGAAACTGGTTCTCGCGCGCCATCTGAGCGTTCGAGAAAGGGGCGAGTTAGACCCTTCGACAGTGGAAAGAGCCGAGATAGTGCATGTGATCTCGCGGGTTCTCGATGAGTCGGACAGCTTCCCGCCCGGCGTGTCCCCATGGGAAAAGGGAGAACTTGTCTACGAAGGGCACTTTCTTCAGCGGCTCAAAGACCAGTCCCTGCGCCTGTGGTGGCAGAGATCTCGACCAATCCAGCCTAGGCTGCTCGGACAGCAGATCTATAAGGATTTCCCTGATAGAAATGGGGCCATCGAAGAGTTCATTCGGAGGGAGTGGGGCAGCGGCGAGATCGACGGAGTCTTTTTGACCCGGTAACAGACTGCGGCCAAAATGATGTGGGGACAGGCACCTGCCTGTCCCCCTTTCCACTCGACTGCGTTCTCACAGGTTAGGCTCCAAGATACTCCACATGCACATAAGTGCCGAGGCGCACGTTGTAGGCGAGATACCATCCGGGATGGTCGGGATCTTCATAGATCACGATCTGATCTGAGTCCCATAGCCAGTCTGAACAGAAGGAGAGATCGGCAGCGGCAACCATCCAGTACCATCCGTTGAACCAGAATCTGCTGGGCCCGCCGCCCTGCAGAGCCCATACGTGTTTGGGACCGAAGCCTCCGGTGAAACGGCCGTGTTGCCAGGGATTGTCCAGATGATAGGCCGGGTCGGCGGGCCCTGAATCGTGACCTACCCAGGTCTTTCCCTTGTCAACGTGAGGAGCATTGGGATGGCCCGGCTGATCGCTATAGTTGTGGTTGGTTCTAGCCGGCACCGGAGTGCCGTGGATAGCCGGGGGCCCGTGCTTGGGGATGGGAGGATGGCTCTCCTGTGGATGCTGCGCAAAAGCCGGCACCGCGAGCGTAAGCATGGCTGCGACCGCAAATTGCATCGATTTCATAGTTACCTCCATGTTGGCCGGAGGGACAAATTCGTCTCGATCAGCGTCCCTCTCGTGCCAGAACCATTAGATGCACGCCGCATTCTTACACACGGGGCCTCTCCAGCGCTTTGAATTCTTGCGCAAGACTCCTGCTTACAGGGACGAAGTTTGAATCGAAACCAATGCGGAGTTAGGCATTTACCGCAACGGGAGCACGCCGCCACGCGTAGAGCGGGAATTGATTGGCCAACTCGACCACTTCGCCCCGGATGCGGGCCAGCGCCGTCTCGTCATTGCGTTGTTCAAGCGCCTTTGCGATCCATGCAGCGATGGTGCGCATCTCCGGCTCCTTCATGCCGCGGGTGGTAAGCGCAGGCGTACCCACACGAATACCGGAGGGCTTAAGCGGCGGGTTGGTATCCCACGGAATGGAGTTTTTGTTCACCGTAATGCCAGCCTTGCCAAGAGCGACTTCGGCTTCGTTGCCGAGGATGCCTTTCTGGAAGACGTCGACGAGCATGAGATGGTTATCCGTTCCGCCCGAAACCAGGCGAAATCCTGCCCCACTGAGCGCCTCAGCCAGGACCTTGGCGTTGGCCACTGTCTGAGCAGCGTACGTGCGGAACTCAGGACGCAACGCCTCAGCGAATGCGACAGCCTTGGCGGCGACGATATGCACGAGTGGTCCTCCCTGCTGGCCGGGAAAGACGGCGCGGTCGATGTCCTTGGCGAGGGTCTGATCGGGCTTCTCACCAGTCTTCATGTCTTTGCCAACGATGATCAGGCCGGCGCGGGGGCCGCGCAGGGTCTTATGTGTCGTGGTGGTGGTGATGTGCGCGTGCGGCACAGGTGAATCGTGCACGCCGCCGGCGACCAGGCCGGCGATGTGCGCCATATCGAAGATGAAATAGGCCCCCACTTTGTCAGCGATCTGCCGCATGCGGGCGAAATCCCAGAAGCGCGGGTAGGCGCTGCCGCCGCCGATGATAGCCTTTGGCTTCTCCTGCTCGGCGACCTTCTCCATCTCGTCGTAGTCGATGGTTTCCTTGTCGCGGCGGACATGATAGAACGTGGTGCGATAAAGCTTGCCGCTGAAGCTAAGCCGATGGCCGTGGGTCAGGTGCCCACCATGGGAGAGATCGAGGCCCAGGATCGTATCGCCAGGCCGCAGTACGGCCGCGTAAGCCGACGCGTTGGCCTGTGAGCCGGAGTGTGGCTGCACATTGATATGCTCGCCACCGAAGATCTGGCGCGCGCGGTCGCGGGCAAGATTCTCGACCAGGTCGGCGAATTCGCAGCCGCCGTAGTAACGCCGGCCCGGATAACCCTCGGAGTATTTGTTAGTGAAGACCGAGCCGGCGGCCTCGAGGACAGCTTCGGAGACGAAGTTCTCGCTGGCAATCATCTCCAACCCCTCGTGCTGGCGAAGGGTTTCGTGATCAATGGCGGCAGCGACCTCGGGATCGGCTTGGGCGAGAGGGAGCGACATGCGGTCAGTCATAGGAAGATTTTAGCTGTTCCCGGCAAGGCGGGTGCTGTGAACATGCAACCTCAGCGAACTTTGCATTCGTGCCTGAAAATTGGCAGGGCAGATTCCGAGAGACGCACCAGAGCGCACTTTGGTTGCAAAAAAATCTCGGAACCGCACAACTACTTCTTTTGAAGCGTGTCTGGTGGTGACATGGGCCGGAAATCAAATCCCAAGGCCCGTGGAGGAACCACATGAAGCAGACAGTGATGATGCTTGCCGTGGCCGCCCTGATCGCCTCGGGACCGGCCTTTGCTCAACAGAGCCAACCGCAAACGCAGCCGAACCAGCCCGCCGCAACACCTCATGAGCGGGAACAGAACCAGCAGGATCGGATCGCGAACGGCATCGACTCAAAGCAGCTGACCGCCGGAGAAACAAAGAACCTGGAAGGACGCGAAGCCAATATCAACCGTGAAGTAAAGGACGATCGCGCGGCCGACAATGGCAAGCTGACGCCGCAGGAGCGGCAGCAGATCAACACGCAGCAGAATCATCTGAGCAACTCGATCTACCAGGACAAGCACAACGCGAACACGGCGCACTATGGAAACAATGAAGTGGGGCAGCGCCGCCAGAATCAGCAGGACCGCATTGCCAACGGTTTGCGCAACGGCTCAATGAATGCGAATCAGGCTGCGCGCGTGGAGAACCGCGAGCAGGGCATTAACGAGCAGGACCATGCCGACCGCCAGGCAAACGGCGGCAAGTTGACCGGCCAGCAAAAGGCGCAATTGAACAGGAAGCTGAACCGCACAAGCCGCACTATCTACAGGGACAAGCACAACGGAAGATAACTCGTCTTACCGCGCCAGGGTCCGCTGCGCAACACCAAGTACATGGCTATTTGAGGAGTTATAGAGAAAGACGACGAGCCGCAATGGCTCGCCGTCTTTTTCTGCGCGCTGAAGCTCTGAGCCGGAGAGGCGCAGCGTGCGCCCGTCGGCAGTGCCCGAACCAAATTCCTTGAAGGCGCGCACCACTGCGACATAGCGAAGCGTCCTGCCCGCGTTCTCACCCCGGACGATCTGCGATTGAGCGGCATCCTCAGCCACGGCCGCGACCAACGTC
>Ga0335069_10001547_pt1 | contig 36852 bp, 34 predicted proteins | sample Lox_Sample_11_FD_206714 | JGI IMG/M metagenome (GOLD analysis project Ga0335069, IMG submission 206714) | Soil microbial communities from Loxahatchee National Wildlife Refuge, Florida, United States - Lox_Sample_1.1 | ecosystem: Environmental > Terrestrial > Soil > Wetlands | place: USA... | reverse complement strand
ACCCCTTCTTCGACTGCCGCCCGGGTGGCATGGAGAGCATCTTCCACGCGCGCTTTCTTCTCTTTCATCTCCATCTCGGTCGCGGCGCCGACACGAATCACGGCCACGCCACCAACCAACTTGGCCAGGCGTTCCTGCAGCTTCTCGCGGTCGTAGTCCGAGGTTGTCTCCTCGATCTGCGCGCGAATCTGCTTGATGCGACCTTCGATGTCTGGTCTCTTGCCTGCGCCGTCGATAATCGTCGTGTTGTCCTTGTCGACGACGATCCGCTTGGCCCTGCCCAGATCCTGCAGAGTGACGGTCTCGAGCTTGATACCGAGTTCCTCAACGATCATCTTGCCGCCGGTCAAAACAGCGAGGTCCTCCAGCATCGCCTTGCGACGATCGCCGAAGCCCGGAGCCTTAACCGCACTGCATGAGAGAGTGCCGCGCATCTTGTTCACGACCAAGGTGGCGAGAGCTTCGCCTTCGACGTCTTCGGCGATCAAGATAAAAGGTTTCCCGGTCTTCGCAATCGCTTCGAGAATCGGCAGCAGATCCTTCATCGAGGAAATCTTCTTCTCGTGAATCAAGACGTAGGCATCTTCGAGCTTCGCCTCCATCCGTTCAGGATCCGTCACGAAATAGGGCGAAAGATAACCTCGGTCAAACTGCATCCCTTCGACGACTTCGAGCGTGGTCTCGAGACCCTTGGCCTCCTCGACCGTTATCACACCCTCCTTGCCAACCTTCTCCATCGCATCCGCGATGATCTCACCGATAGCCGAATCGTTGTTGGCCGAGATCGTGCCGACTTGCGCGATCTCGCGGCGATCTTTGGTGGCCTTCGATAGGTTCTTCAGTTCACCGGTGACGGCTGCGACCGCGCGGTCGATTCCACGCTTCAACGACATTGGATCGTGTCCCGCCGCTACCATCTTGATCCCTTCAGTAAAGATCGCCCGTGCGAGTACGGTCGCGGTGGTGGTACCGTCGCCTGCTACATCGGAGGTTTTCGAGGCAACCTCTTTGACCATCTGTGCGCCCATGTTCTCGAACCGGTCATCGAGTTCGATTTCTTTGGCGACGGTGACGCCGTCCTTGGTTACGATGGGAGCACCGAAGCCTCTTTCAAGCACGACGTTGCGGCCTTTGGGCCCCAGGGTCACTGTAACCGCATCTGCCAGCACATTGACGCCTCGTAGAATTCTCTCGCGCGCGTCCTGGGAAAAACGAACCATCTTTGCGGACATTTGAATATTCAGCCTTTCTGGTTAATCGATCAGGTTTCGTAGCGATGGGAGCCGTGTCGTCCCGTTATCCTTCAAGCACGCCCAAGATGTCGTCCTCGCGCATGATCAGATGCTCTTCGCCTTCTAGTTTGACCTCGCTGCCTGAATACTTACCAAAGAGAATTCGGTCACCCGCTTTCACGTCGAGCGTCATCAGCTTGCCGGTCTCCGTCATCTTCCCCTTGCCCACCGCTACCACTTTCCCCTCCTGTGGCTTTTCCTTGGCAGTCTCGGGAATGATAATTCCGCCTTTGGTCTTGTCTTCTTCGCTGATGCGTTTCACCACAATGCGATCACCCAACGGCCTGATTTTCATGGACTAAATATCTCCTTGCGTCGATCGCGTAGGATCGCCGGTTAAACGGTAGCCGCGTGTACGCGGCCGAAAACGCCGAGCAGCAGGTCTCAGCGTGCCATCATGTCTTCGATTGCTGCGGAACGTTCGTGCAGCCGTATCTCGCTAAGCACGAACTACAAACGAGCGCCACTTAAGTGGTTATGAGAAGATAACCACGAAGAGTGCGCCACGCCCGGCTATCGGCGTTTCGACAGGTTCACGGATGGTCGCCAACGATCTTATCTGATCAGCGGGCAATCCGCTTGAGGCTCGCCAGCGATGAGGGAAAGCCTACGGCGCCTGGAAGCGGGAGATCGCTCCACGGATCAGAGCATAAGCGTCTTCCCGTGCGACCCAGCGCAGTCCCTTCACCCATTTACCCTTTTCGAGGTCCTTGTAATGTCGAAAGAAGTGCTCGATTTGGTCGCGCATAATGGGCGGGAGATCGGTGTAGTTTTCGATCCGGTCGTAGTAGGGATTCAGCTCGTCGACGGGTACCGCAAGGATTTTTTCGTCGATGCCATGTTCATCTTCCATCAAGAGAGCGCCGATCGGCCGGCAGCGGATCACTGCGCCAGGCGTGACCGGAACCTGCGAGAGCGCCAACGCATCACAAGGATCCCCATCCTCAGACAGGGTGTTGGGAATGAAGCCGTAGTTGGCCGGATAGTACATCGCGGTATGGAGGAAGCGATTGACGAAAAGGGCACCGGAAATTTTGTCCAGTTCGTACTTTACCGGCACACCGCCCTGCGAGATCTCGATCAAAACGTTGATCTCCAGCGGCGGATTGCGCCCGGGAGGAATTTTACTCACATCCATCGTGCATACCTTCCATATCGAAAAACTGCGCCACGCGGGCGTGTATCGCGTCACTCATTCCACGACAAGCCTATACCGTCACCAAATCAGCCTCCGACTGTCCGTCCAGAGGGCTCCGATTCCGCCGAAGACAGCGCCGCGGCGGGCGCGACAGTACCGCACGGCGAAGTCTCTTCGTCACGAGCGGTCATTGCGACCGTTGCGGTAAACGTGTTGATTCAGATGATCATCTGGTCGCGAGCAATAACCGTTGAGCCAATTGTAAACGTTCCGCCGAGCCATCCCAAGAATTTATGCCGCGCGAGCGTAAATTCATCCGGCATGCGCGATGGTTAGGAGGATCAACGCCCATTACACTTCGCACTCTGACAACCGTGCAGTGAGAGCAAGTCTTCCCTTCACGGTCGACTTCAACCACCGACCGGATGCCAAAGTCCAAAAGCTCAATTCCGCCTCGACCCCCTTCAGCGAGACGCCAAACCGAATTATGAAGGCTGAGGCAGCTCCCAGCTCAGCATGATCAGATAGATGGCCCGGCAGATCATCAGACGAAAGGATCGATGCCCCGCACAAGATAACTGCCCGCTCGATGACGTTTCGCAGCTCGCGAATATTACCCGGCCACGAATAGGCCTTGAGTACCATCCTCGGGTACTCCCTGAAGCACTTTCCGATGTTCCCGATTGAAGTGCCCAATGAATTGCTCGGTCAAGAACGGTACGTCCTCAATCCGTTCGCGCAGTGGCAGGAGTTCGATTGAAAGGACATTCAGGCGGAAATAGAAGTCTTCGCGCACCCGCCCCTCGCGGTCGATGCGGTTCTTGAAGGTTCGAAGGGCAAATGGGCGATCGAGGTGAAGACCGGAACAGTCGGTAGCAGCGAACCGCGCGGCCTAGCCGAATTCGTAATTCGCAATCCCGACTATCGCCCGATGCTGCTGTGCGACGAGCCGGGCGCCCTTGAGGGCTCGGGAATCGAAACACGTCCCTACGTTTTAGAACTCGCGATCGTTACCTCTTTGTGAACAACCAGGCCCTCGATGGAACGGTTCTCTCGGGTGCCTTAGGTCTGCGCTTCGTGCACGAAATGCGGACTGCGGGCCGCCTTGGAATCGCGAACCTGACGGATTGGTCGATCGAACGCAGCGAACTAATGGCTTGAACGACTGGTGTGGTAGCCATGGACCCGCTCGGGGCTGGCGATCGCAGGCGCCAGCCGTGTCGTGAACGACAAAGAAACCCCGCGCCTCGGGAAGAAGCGGGTTGAGCGACCAGTCGCCCCAATCGCGTCTCCGCTGTTGCCGCGATGCTCGTGCGCGATGGCTGCCAAATCGAGCAGCCGATCGGCAGCTATGACGGACCCTACCTCGAAGAGCTGGCAAGAGGTAAAGCTGGCTGTGCCCGCAGGGATCGCTCCGGCCGACGCGCCTGCCTACGATGTTCCATTCTTCCGTGATGCCAAGAACGGCTTTATGGCGGTATCGTATGGCGGACCACCGGAGGGGTTGCCATCTGCGGTGGTGCTGTTCCGCACGGCGGACGCCGGAAACACTTGGAAAATCGACAGTATGCTTACCGGGTTAGATGACTCGTCGGCTGGGCAAGCGGCCGTCCGCACGATGGGAGGATCTCGCTGGATTGTGGCGAAGTCGATGCGTAAAGACGACACGGGAGCCGTAAGTCGGATCGAAACGGGTCAAGCAAGCAGTATCACCTCAGACAGCGCTGCTACTTATTTTCGGGGCCATGAGCTCGCTTCAGTGCTGAGTTTCGTCACGGCCGAGAAAGGCTGGATGATAAGCGGTAGCGGGCAACTCCTATCGACCTCAGACGGCGGAACGACCTGGAAAGAGATTTACGCCGGGACGACCCCACCCCTAGCTCAGTTTTGACGTCGCTGCGATGGAGAGGGTCCTTAGATCCGTCTCTTGAGCGTTCTGACTCTGTAAGGGCCGACTTATTATGACCGTGCGTGGTCCAAGAAAGCCCTCGCCGCTCTATCTACAATCACGGAAACGATGCGCGAGTACGAGCGGTTAAACTGTAGCTTCATGTGACCTTAACAGCGGATGAAAGCCTCCCTACTCTCAGTGCTTTGCCGACTCGAGCCTAGCTCTTTCGTGAAGGTAAGGCCCTTCGCGCCGACCACGTGTTAGCCGGCTTGGGCAACGGCGACGCAAGAGACCCACATCCCTCCTGCGCAATTCTCGATAACCAGTTCGATGGTCGGTGCGATTCGAGCCACCGCCGTGGATCCGAATCGAGAAATTGAACCTGGGAATACCATGATTTGGTCGCTCGCGAGGCACTGTGAGCGCCCGACCATGATGACTTCGAGGTGTGCGGCAGCTACCTTATAACCATGCGGCTCGCCGCCATCGATGTCGGCTCAAACTCGGTCCACCTGATCATCGCCGACGTATCCCGTGAAGGACATATCGAGGTTATCGATCGCGTCAAGGAGATGGTGCGTCTCGGACGCCGATCCTTCACCACCGGACGCCTGACACCCGAAGCAATGGATATGGCGGTGCGCACCCTCTCCTACTTCAAGCGCCTCGCCCACTTCCGACACGTCGATAGGATGCGCGCAGTGGCCACCAGCGCCGTGCGCGAAGCGAAGAACCGTATCGCGTTCATCCAGCGTATCCGGCGCGAAACCGGGCTCGCCGTTGAGGTTATCTCGGGCGACGAAGAGGCCCGCCTCATCTTCGAGGCTGCGCGCCATGCCTTCGGGCTCGAAGGCGGACCCCATCTGCTGGTCGATATCGGCGGCGGCAGCGCCGAGTTGGGGCTGGTCAAAGACGGCAAGCCGCTATGGCTCAAGAGCGCGAAGCTCGGGGCGGCGCGCCTGACCGAGCGCTTCCTGCCCGACGATCCGCCGACGGCGACCCAGCGTAAGGACCTGATCAAGCATCTCGACGACGAGATTGGCGAGGCGATGCGCGAAGCGCGCAAAGCCGGTGTCATCCGGGCGATCGGGACCTCGGGATCGATCAATACGCTCGTCGCGATGGCGCGGGCGGCGCGCGGCGAAGAATGGGGGCGCTTGCACGGCGCGAACGCCTCGGCGGAAGAAGTCGCGCGTATCACGACACAACTCGTCGAGGCGAACTCGGCGTTGCGACCGGACTTGCCGGGGATGGATGCGAAGCGCACCGACCAGATCGGAGCGGCAGCGCTCCTGACCGATTACGTCCTGCGGAAATCCGGAGCCCCCTACCTCACCGCCTGCACCTGGGCGATCCGCGAAGGATTACTGCTGGGCCTGATGCGCAAAGACGGCAACCATCCGGGTATGGATGCACGCCGGCGATCGGTACTCGGGCTCGCAACCCGCTTCGGCGGTCGCAATATGCACGGCAAGCACGTCGCCAAGCTGGCGCTCGCCCTCTACGACGCGACGGCATTGGTGCTCGGTCTCAACGGGAAGTCACGCGAGCTGCTCGAATACGCGGCGCTGCTGCACGATATTGGCCATACAATCGATCACGATCGGCACAATCGGCATTCGTATTACCTGATCAAGAACGGCGAGCTGCTCGGCTTCGATCCGATTGAAATCGAGATCATCGCGCTGTCCGCGCGGGGCCATCGGAAACAGGGTGGCCAGTTCTACTCCGAAGAATTGCGCCCCTTCAGCGCCGGCGAGAAACGCACCGTGCGCGCGCTCGCGGCGATCCTGCGCGTAGCCGACGCCCTCGATCGCAGCCATTTTGGCGTAATCAAAAAGATCAAAACGCACTACTCGCCCGGACGCCTCACGCTCGAAGTGAGCTCGAATGACGAGAGCGCCGACCTCGAAATATGGACCACCGAGCGGCGCACTGACCTGCTGGCGAAATTGCTCGATCGGCGGATAATCCTCGAAAAATCGAGCTAAGGCTGAACGCGATCCATGTCCAACGGGGGTATCGACGAGGCGAAGCAGAGGGCGCGACCTCCTTCTATCGTGTTGACGCCTGGGATGCCCGTAGCTGCCGCCGCCACCCACGCCCTCCAAACCGGATTAGCCGCTCTCAAGTTTTACGAGCCCGCTGCACTGCAAGGCGAAATCGAAGGAATCCATCAGTTCCGCGTCTCGGTCCGCCGCCTGCGCGCCGCCGTCGAACTGTTCGTGCCTGTCCTTCACGCGAATCGAGTGCAGTTCTACCGTGCGGATCTTCCATTGGTGGGTCATTGCGCCGGTGCCGCACGGGATGGCGATGTCTTGCAGGATCTCATTCGCAGCAATGCCAAAGCGCTCGATCCGATGAGCGCGCGCGCCCTGACCCCGGTCTATCAGGCTCTGGCCGATAGTCGGATCGCAGCGATGCGCGAGTTGTCGAATTTCCTCCAATCAAAGCGCTACGCGAAGGTCTGCGAGCGGCTTGCTTCCCCCCTTACACGGAAGTTCCCGCCCGATGCAGACCTAAGGAGGATGGCGCCTCGGCTTATCGAGCCAATCATACGTATCTGCCTCCGCACCGGCGCGCGACTCAGACCCGAATCGCCACCCACGGCGTTCCATCGCCTACGGGTACGTCTGAAGCGTCTGCGGTATGCGCTGGAGATGCTCGATCCTCCCGCCGGCAAGCACGCGTCGAAGATGATCAAGCGCCTGCGCAAGATGCAGGACGAACTTGGAGAGCATCAGGATTCCGTGAATACCGGCATCTGGATTCGCCAATTCGCCCGCACGCAGCCTCCGCCAGAAACCGTGCTGGCGGCCGGGGCACTAATGCAATACGTAGGTGAACGGCGCGTTAAGCTTGCGGCGCGAGCACTGCACCAATGGAAAAAGATCGAGCATAGCGGCATCCTGATCAAAGTGATCGGAGACTTCACGGAACGGTCACAATTGGACGAGGTCCCGTCAGCAGAATGAGATTGTATGTACTGCGCCACGCCGAGGCTGAGGATGCCGGCCCCGGAAACGAGGATGAAGCTCGGCGCCTGACAGAGCGCGGCTCGCAGCGGATGCGCGAGGCCGCCAAGGGATTGCATCGCCTCGGCGTAACTTTCGCCTCCATCCTGACAAGCCCTCTGATCCGTGCCGCAGAGACCGCGGCTATCGTTGCCGCAGCTTACAGCAACGAACCACCACCCCAAGTGCTCGCGGAGCTCGGCACAGGTGTCGCGCCGTCGCAGCTCGCATCCACGCTCGCGTCATTCGCGCGGCACGGCGATATGATGATCGTCGGTCACGAGCCACAGCTAAGCGGGTTCGTCTCGCTGGTGCTCACCGGTACGCCCAATCGCCTCCGGGTCGAAATGAAAAAAGGCGCATGCGTCGCGATCGAGCTGGATGATCGCTTCGACCGCGGTGAGGGGACCCTGCTCTGGATGCTCACGCAGCGGCAATTACGCAAAATCGGCAAATAATTAGCATGTCGGGACCTTGAGCGATCACGACCAGCGGCTATACGCTACGTAATCGCCCTATGTTTTTGCGCCAACGTGCTCTGGCACGCGCTGCCAGCGAGAAGGTTCTCTACCCCCGGAGTCCGGGTGGAGATATCTCGCTCTGCGTCGTCTATCCGAATACGTATCCGGTCGCGATGGCAAATCTGGGGTTTCAGGCGATCTACCAGATCTTCGAATCCGATCCGCGCGTCGCTGCTGATCGTGCCTTCCTGCCTGAAGCCGACGAACTCGCGGCGATCCGTTCACGCCAGGAGCGCCTACTATCTTTCGAGAAAGGCAAACCGCTGGCCGATTTCGAGCTAATCGCCTTTTCGATTTCCTTTGAGACCGACTATCTGAACGTCGTTAAGATGTTGCGGCTGGCTGGTATTCCGCCGCGCCGCGAGAATCGACGCGATCGCCATTATCCGCTGATCATCGCGGGCGGCTCAGCAGTCTTCTTGAACCCGGAGCCGATCGCCGATTTCGTCGATCTTTTTCTTATCGGCGAGGGTGAGGAGATGGCGCCAGAGTTCCTCGCGGCCTATCAAAGTAGTCGCAACAACTCAGACGACGGGGGCCCAGCGATCGAAACTCTCGCGCACGTCGAGGGTTCGTATATCCCCGAGCATTACCGTCCGGAGTACGCGGCCGACGGTCGTCTTGTCGCGGTGCATTATTCAGGTGCGCGCGGCGCCGGCGTGAAGCGCCGGATGGTGAAAAACCTCAATCGCTTCGTGACCGCATCGCGGATTATGACCGAAGAATCGATCTTCGGGGACATGTATCTGGTCGAGGCGAGCCGCGGATGCCAATGGGGATGCCGCTTCTGCGCCGCGGGCTTCATGTATCGCCCGATCCGCTATCGCGATCCCGAGACGCTGCTCCAGTCGGCACAGGAGGGACTCGGCGAGCGCAAGGTAATCGGACTCGTGGGCGCGGAAATGGCAAGTGTGCCGGGCGTCGCGGATCTCGCTACCGCAGTCGCCGAAGCAGGCGGTCGCTTATCGCCCTCCTCGCTCAAGGCCGATTGTATCTCGCCACAACTTGCTCAGGCGCTGGCACGTAACGGTAATCGCAGCGTGACGATCGCCCCCGAGGCCGGCAGCGAGCGGATGCGCAAAGTAATCAATAAAAATCTGACCGAAGCGAAGATACTTGAAGCCGCGGGGATGCTCGTCGGGGAAGGCGTCTCAAACTTAAAGCTTTATTTTATGATGGGACTGCCGGAGGAGACCGACGCCGACGTGATGGAAATCGCGCGGCTGACTGGAACGATCCTCACCCGGATGCGCGAGCAGAAGCGCCGGGTCGGTCACGTGACGGTATCGCTCAACCCGTTCGTGCCGAAGCCTTGGACGCCGTTTCAATGGGACGCTATGCAGCCGATCAACGTGCTCAAGAAAAAAATCGCATCGCTGCGGAGCGAGCTTGGGCGGATCGGCGGCACCAGTATCGAGCTCGACGCGGAATCGCCACGGGAGGCTTACTTTCAGGCGCTTATTTCGAGAGGCGATCGTCGCGTCGGCGCGATCCTGGAGTATCTGGAAGCCGAGGGGTGCGACGATTACAGCTCGATTTGGAAAAGCCTGAACGGAATTCGGGGCCGGGGGAATCAGGATTCAAACCTGCCGGACCCAGACTTCTTTGTAACGCGTAATTACGACCACGATGAGCTGTTGCCGTGGGACTTTATCGACCATCACATCCATAAATGGTTTCTGCTGTCGGAACGGAAAAAGGCTCATTTTGAGCATCAGACCAAACCATGTGACGTGACACGGTGTACCGTGTGTGGGGCATGTTGAAGCGGAGGGGAAAGCACTTGAGGATTCAAACTGGGGACGGAAGAAGCACAGGCGCTGCACGAGTAGTCGGGGGACTGCTCGTCGCGGCGTTCACGCTAGGGCTCGTCATCGGCGATGCGACGACGAGTCTCGCCCAAAGCGCGGGCGGCCTGCCGGAAACGACGATCGCACCTGACGGCGGCGGTACCGGGGCATCAGCTCCCGCGGCGAGTCCTGCCGGCGCCTCTCCCGTATCCAGCGAGGCGGGCACTCCTACGCCCCAGCCGGTCAAACATAAAACTCATACGACGACTGCGAAGGCTGCCTCCTACATCGGAGAAGTCGAGTCGGGTAGCGGGATGCTGAAACTGACGGAGAGCGGATGGGCCTACGCTACACCGTCGAAGTCTGGGGCACACGTTCAGGAAGTTCATGCGGGCAAGTTCGTAAATGTCAGTGGAACCACCGCTCACTACGTGCAGGTAAAGCTGAAGAACGGCTCCACGGCTTACATCCCGATGACGGCGGTCGAACTCGCCAAGCCGACCGACAAAATCTTTCGGCTGACCAAGGATACTCCGGTGCTGTCTGTGCCCAATCATAGCGGCAAGAAGCTCGCGGAAGTTCACGCCGGACACGACGTGCAGGTTATCGGAACTTCGATTAACTACATGAAGATCCGGATGAAGGACGGCTTGGAAGGCTTTATCGCTATCAGCGCGCTGGAGTGAATCTTAGCGTTTAGTGATGTTTTGTTTAGTTTTGTCATCTTTAAAGAAAAATTTGCGTGTCTCATGTTGGTACAATCTGTATATTCATCCCTAACAGGTCCGTTTGTAGCGGACATACAGGAGTACCAAGACCATGGCGGCATGCGAAGCAGTAAATAAGAGCGTAGTTCCAGCGAAAACCGCAGCAGCCGAGCGTCAAATCGCCACGAAGTCGCTTTCGCAGATTTTGGAGGAGACAGCCAAGGCCGTTAATCGCCCGGTACTGTGGCTGCTCGAGGCGATGGCGTTCGTTGCCTTGACCTGCTGTCTAGCCCTTCTTCCGCTACTCCACGGCGAAGGGACGCGCTCAGCGATGGGCTTGGCGGCCGGTTACTTCACGCTCTCCGGTCTTCTGGGGGCTTATATACTGTTGCTCGGAAAGGATCGCGCGCGTCGCGGAGCCTAGGCTCCCGCTGCAGCGTCTAACGCCAGCAGCGATCGCACCTTGGCGCGCAGATCCGGTGCGCGCACCACGTCGGTGATAATCGCGGCCGCATCGGCGCCAGCCTCTATCACCCCCGGCATCGTGGCCTCGGTAATACCGCCGATTGCCACGATTGGCAACCTGACCGCACGTCTGACCTCCTGAAGTCTGGAGAGACCCTGTGCGTTCTTCACATCCTTCAATCCGCCCGAGTAGATTGCACCGAAGCCGATATAGTCGGCACCGCCGGCTTCGGCCGCCCGCGCCTGATCGACGGAGTGGGTCGAAACCCCGATCAACCGGTTAGGGCCGACGAGTTTTCGCGCTGCATCAAGCGGCAGATCGCCCTGCCCGACGTGAACCCCGTCCGCTTCTGACAGCATCGCGATATCGACCCGATCGTTAATGATCAGTTGCGCACCCGCTGCGCGGCAGATCGGCACGATCGCACGCGCTGCCGCCAGAAAATCCCGCGCGCACAGGTCTTTGAGTCGCAATTGCAGGATACGCGCGCCCGCTTCGATCAGCATTCGGGCGAGTTCGACCGGTTCGTGACCACCCGTCGGATCGATCATGGCGTAAAAGTGCGACGGCATCTTCATCGGAGTCACGTTCCTGGAGTTCGAGTAATCGATATACCGTGGTCGGCGAGCTTCTTGCGCAGCGTGTTGCGATTCAACCCAAGAATCCGCGCCGCCTGGACCTGATTACCGCGCGCCCGAGCGAGTGCCAACTCGATTAGCGGTTTCTCCAGTTCAGCAACTATCCGCTGATGGAGATCGCGCGGTTCGGAGTCACCATCCTCAGCCACCATCTCTTCAAGACGGCGATAGATCAGCGCGCCGAGCGATGCATCCGAGGGCGGTGCCGGCTTCGACTCGCGCGCGGGACCACCGAGCTCCAAATCAGAGGCACGAATCGTCGGGCCCGACGCCATCAGGGCGGCACGCAAGACCGCATTTTCGAGCTCGCGCACATTGCCCGGCCAATCGTAGGCCAGCAATTTGGCTCGCGCGTCAGGCGCGACCGTATGTGGCGGAGCACCCATCTCACGGGTCGCCTTAGCCAGGAAAAAATTGGTGAATTCCTCAATATCCTCGCGACGCTCGCGCAGCGGTGGGATTCTAATCGGCACGACTCGGAGGCGGAAATAGAGATCTTCGCGGAAGCGCCGCTCGGCCACGGCGATTTCGAGGTCCTGATTGGTCGCGGCGATCACTCGCGCCTGCGTGCGAATTACCTCCGAACCGCCGACGCGTGAAAACTCGCGCTGCTGCAGAACCCGTAGGAGCTTAGGCTGCAACTCCAGCGGCATATCACCGATTTCATCGAGGAAAATCGTCCCTCCGGCGGCCTGCTCAAACTTGCCGATCCGCCTTTCGGTGGCGCCAGTAAATGAGCCTCGTTCATGGCCGAAGAGTTCGCTTTCGAGCAGTCCCTGCGGAATCGCCGAACAGTTCACCGCTACGAACGGCCCACGCCCACGGGGCGATTGCCGATGGATCACCTCAGCAAAATGCTCTTTACCGGTGCCGCTTTCGCCGGTGAGCAGCAGGGTCGCATCGGTGGCAACCACCTTCCCGACCTGCTTGAAGACCTCCTGCATTGCCGCACTGCGGAACAGAATTTGTCCGCCCAGCCGACCGGTCAACGGATTTTCCGATCGGGCCAGATTGGCGGCCTCGGCCGCAACTTCGACCGCGCGACCGACAGCGTCGACGACCAAATCGAGGTTTTCAAAAGGCTTCGTCAGATAGTCGTGCGCGCCGCGACGCATCGCCTCGACAGCGTTGTTCATCGTGCTCGCCGCCGTGATGACGATAACGCGGGTGGTCGATCCGGCTTCGCGCGCCTTGGAGAGGACTTCCAGCCCACCAGGGCCGGGCATCATGATATCGAGAAGCGCCGCTGCGTGGCGATTGGAAGTCAGAGCCTGCAACGCAGTCTGGCTGTCGGCCGCCTCCTCAACCATATAACCGGCGAGTTCCAGCCGATGGCGCAATATCATCCGGATACCCGGATCGTCATCTGCAACGAGAATCGAAGAAGCGGCTTTATGTTCCATCCGAGCTTGCTATTCGCACTTAAAGTTTAACGGAAATGCGCAACTCCAAGCGAGGAGCAGGTGGTTATCAGCCAAAAGATGATAATCACGACGCGACGATTTTTCCGGCGATTCGGGCGAGACCTTCCAGGCCGACCGCACCGGAACCGAGCTCGGGAACCACCATCAATTCGATTCCATTAGACAGCTCGCGCGCAAAGCCTGCGATGCGTTCGATAGCTGCCTCCTGCTCTTCGACATAGCCTTGCAGAAAATCGAGCACCGGACCCGTTTGATGTTGCATCTGCTGATGGCTCGACGCGGTCCGAATCCCTGCAATCGCCTGCCGATAACGGCTCGACCGCCGACCCCTCGCCTTGACCATTTCCGCATCACCTGCGCGATTAATCACCACCGCGACGAGCTTCAGGCGGCGCGCCTTGAGTTCACGGACCAACGCGGTCGCCTCCTCCAGCCGGTCGTGGGCGGCAGTCGTAACCAGAACGAATTTCACCGCCGCGGAGTGCAGCAAGGCATTGGCGGATCGCATCCGCTCGACGATCGCATCTAGCGATTCACCGGTATCGGCAAAGAAGTCCGCTATGGCCAATAAGGGGCGTGCCCCAGCGACCTTTTCCAACTCGGCGACCACTCGCCGTGCGAGCCGGTCAGCCAGATTGAATCCGCTGCTTTTGCTGAGTTTCGTCCAACTCACGATAAACTGCGCGGACCGTGAGCCAAGCAGTTTGATCAGATTCTCCGGCGCCTCGATGAAGTCGAACGTCTGGATTGCGGGCGGCGTGTCCACGATCTCGATATCGAACTGCCCGCTTTCGTGGAGCGAATAGAGCTGCTCCAGCGAGGCGTAGTTCTCCGCACCGGCGAAGTCCGTCGTCAGGTTACGATAGAAAGTATTCGCGAAGATGCGCTGCTGCACCGCCGGATCGGTCACGAAGCGCGCCACGAAACTGTCCCAGGTCGCCTTCGTATCTTGCATCATCGCGAAGAATTGCGGATGCGGATCGAGGCCTGCACTGCGTAGCCTCCGCGGATCGATACGGGTTGGGGTTGTGCCAAGACGCGGCAAGCCAAGGGCGTCGCGGAGTCGTCGCGCCGGATCGACCGTGATCACGCCGGAGCGATAGTTCGCCTGAGCGCTCGCGAGTCCAAGCGCGGCCGCGATCGTCGTCTTGCCGACACCGCCCGGCCCCAGAACAACAATCACGGAACCCGATTTCAGGAATTTCTTCACGCAGGCGGCTAACTCGAGGTGCCCCTAGGATAGCATCGAGCGGCGCAGCACGCATCGCGAGCGCTATCCACAGCTTCGTTGATAGGTATTCGAGTCATCGATGGATAAGACCGATCAGGACACGTAAATTTAAAGGGATACGTCGGATGCAGAGGTTGGGCGGATGGAGTTGTTAGCGGTTCTCATCGGTATGCTTGTGGGCGGTGGAGTTGGATGGATTCTCTCTGCCGTGCGAACACGAACCAAGTGCGATGTGCTGTTGCGGGGTGCCGAGGCGCTGGCTGCGGCCGGATCAGCCGAAAACGCCTCGTTGCGCAGCGAGCTCACGACCCGCCGCGCTGAGACGGAAGACCTGCGCACCAAGCTAGAAGCGGCCACGACAGCGCGTGCGGCACTCGAGGCGCGGGCCGATGAGATGAATCGGCGCTTCGAAGAGCAGCGTGCGCTGCTCGAAAACGCCGAGCGCAAGTTCGCCGACACCTTCAAGTCGCTCGCCGCCGAAGTCCTCCAATCAAGCAACGACAGCTTCCTGACGCTCGCCGGCGAGCGGTTCGCTTCGATTCAAAAACAGGCTGCCTCTGAACTCGACGCCCGCCGCACCAGCATCGATCATCTCGTGTCCCCGGTTAAGGATTCGCTGGCGACCCTCGATCGCGAGATTCGGCGGATCGAAAATGAACGGCGGGGCGCGACCGACGTTCTTACAGACCAGCTCAAGTCGCTCAGTTCCCAAACGAATCGACTGGTGGATGCGCTCAAGACACCGACCGTTCGTGGGCGATGGGGTGAAGTTCAACTGCGCCGGGTAGTAGAGATCGCCGGGATGGTCGAGCGATGTGACTTCTCCGAGCAATCGCATCTGGTAACGGACGAGGGTCGACTGCGCCCCGACATGACGGTGCGGCTGCCCGGCGGTAAGAGCGTGGTCGTCGATGCGAAGGCGCCGCTTCAGGCATACATGGAAGCAATCGAAGCTGAGGCAGAGATTGAGCGCGCGGCGAAAATGCGGGATCACGCACGCCAGATTCGATCGCATATCGATCAACTGAGCGCCAAAGCTTACTGGGACGCACTGGAGCGTGCACCTGAATTCGTCGTGCTGTTCCTTCCCGGCGAGATGTTCTTCAGCGCCGCTCTGCAGCAAGACCCAACCTTGATTGAAGATGCGGCGGCGGCACGAGTCATTCTCGCAACGCCGACGACACTAATCGCACTACTGAAGGCCGTCTCATTTGGATGGCGGCAGGAGCAACTAGCCGAGAACGAACTCGGCCGAACCCTCTACGAGCGAATCACGACGATGACCGATCATCTCGCAGCACTCGGTCGGTCATTGCGCAGCGCGACGGAAAGCTACAACCGGGTCGTGGGCTCGATCGAAACACGCGTCTTGCCCTCGGCGCGGCGTTTCCGGGAATTGGGCGTCAGCACCAAGCAGGAGATCAAGGAACTCGAACCGCTCGATAACTTCCCCCGTCAGCCCGCGCTGGCATTGGAGAATGGCTCAAGCGAAACGATGAAGGGCAAATAGAAAAGGCGGGCCGTGATGCGACCCGCCCTCTCACTTCGTATTGGCTCCGTTCTTACGCTGCTTTGGCCGTCACCTTCGACGGGGACAGTTCGCACTCGATAAACTTGCCGCCCTGCATCACGACATGCAGGTTCTTACGATCCGCAAGCAGTGTGATATCGGCCGACGGATCGCCGTTCACGACCAGCAAATCGGCCAGCTTGCCGGCTTCGATCGTGCCGAGGTCGTCCTTCATCCCGAGCAGCTCGGCGCCATTCTTGGTCGCCCACTGAATAACGTCGATCGCGGGAATACCGGCGCCCTTAACGTAAGCCTCTAGTTCCTTCGCGTAATCACCATGCGGCATCGCTGCTGTACCGAAGTCGTCACCGACCACCAACTTGACGCCGGCCGCCTGCGCCTTCGGCAGCACGCGGTAACACTGCTCCAGGCCTTTCTCCATCTCGTCGACGCCAGGGAATGCCGCCTTACCGGTACGACGCTTCTGCTCGACCATCATGTAGGGAAAGTAGAGACTCGGCACGACGAAGGTGCCCTGCTTCACAAAGCCTTCGATACACTCCTCGTCCATCATATCGGCGTGATCGATCACGTCGATACCTGCGTCGAGCGCCGCCATGATGCCGCGCTTGGAGCAGATATGGCCGCGAATTTTCGCATTGCGCTCGTGAGCCGCGTCAGCTGCCGCATCGAGTTCGGCCTGTGTCATTGTCATCACGTCCGTCGGCCATGAGAGCCCGTGGCCGCCGGTCGGATAGAGCTTGATAATCTCGACGCCCTGCTTGATCTCGTCACGCACTGCCTTACGGAACTCGTCGGGGCCGTCGCAGATGAGCCCGAGCCCTTCCATCCCAAGCTTCCACCACGACGGATGGAAATCGACCGAATCGCCGGTCGTAACGATATCGCGACCGCCGGCGAGGAAGCGCGGACCCTGGACCAAGCCGGCGCGGATCGCCTTCTTCAACGTCACGTCGATATTGTGGAGGGTGCCAGCGCCGACTGCGCCGGTAAATCCGGATTTGAGCAACAGCTCCGCATTACGCGCGGCTATCAGTGTCAGGTAGGTCGGCGGATGCTTCAGATCGAGATCGATCAGAGTCGCGACGTTGTCGTAAGCAACGTGATAGTGGCACTGCACCATCCCAGGCATCAGGGAGCGGCCGTTAAGATCGTAAACCGTATCCTGCGTAGTCGGTTTCGGTGCGTCACCGTTGGTGCCGACTGCCGTGATACGTTCGCCCTCCACCACCACCGTCGCGTTTTTGCGCGGCGCATTGATTCCATCGATAAGATTGGCTCGTCGAAAGAAGGTCCGTCCCATCGCCTGTGTCCTCCCGGAGGGCTGTCTCCCCTGCCCTATTATCTTGATTCGGTTATCGATCGCATTGATCGACTTGTCAAATCGGTTTTGCGCGCAGTCGCTTGCACCATCGGACGATCTTGCACTAAGGGTTGCGAGAACCTGAGCGATCAGCGAGGGAACCGCCTATGTTCATCATGCGATTCACGGAACGCCCGTACGTTGCGTACACCGAAGGGGATGTGCGCGAGAGCTTTCGTAGTGCGGTCCGATTGACCTTCTCGAATAGCCATTTCGATCCGCACCTCGGCGCCGACCTCTACAATGAATATCTCGACGAATATCAATCCGCCGAGGAAGCCGGTTTCGACGGCCTGATGCTCAACGAGCATCACAACACGCCCACCTGCATGGGTGCCGCGATGAATCTCGAAGCGGCGATTCTCGCGCGAATCACTCGCAAGGCGAAGATTGTTCTGCTCGGTAACCCGTTGCCGATCTTCGATAATCCGTTGCGTCTCGCCGAAGAGTTGGCCGAGATCGACATGATCTCGCGCGGACGTCTCGTCTCCGGATTCGTGCGCGGGACGGGCGTCGAAAGCTGGGCAACCAACACCAACCCGGTGCACAACCGCGAGCGCTTCGAAGAGGCTCACGACCTGGTGCTAAAGACCTGGATGCAGCCCGGGCCGTTCCGATGGGAAGGCAAGCATTACCATTTCCGGGTCGTGAATCCCTTCGTGCGGCCGCTCCAGCAACCGCATCCGCCGGTATGGATTCCCGGCTTGGGCAGTCCCGAGACGCTCGATTGGGCGGCGCGTCGGCACTATCCGTATATCTATCTGGAGACCGATCCGCTGGTGACGGTGCAGATGACTGAGCTTTATCACAAGTCCGCGGCGGAGACGGGTTACGCGCCGGGGCCGCAGAACTTCGGTTATCTGTGGCGCATTCACGTGCAGGATACCGATGAGAAAGCGATGGAAGTCGGCAAGGGCTTTCTGATCGGCAACGCGGGTATCGGGCGGGTCCCGATGCCAAACGATTTCATGGCACCGGCCGGTTACAACTCGCGCGAAGGATCAAAGCGCATCCTGCAACAGTACAAGCACTCGATCCGGCCTGACGCTCTGTACGGCGGCGTCGATGCGGCCGGATGGGATGCCGTTGTGGCCAGCAATCGCGTCGTGGTGGGAAGCCCGAAGACCGTCATCAAAAAGATTCGCGAGGGGCTCGAAATCCTGCGACCCGGAATCCTCGGGATGTGGACCAACGATGGCACGATGAGTCACAAGGACACGATGCGGTGTCTGCAACTTATGAAGGACGAAGTACTACCCGCGGTACGCGAGATGGGTAAAGAACTCTCACTACCGGGACCCTTCGAACAAGCGCCGTAAGACGACGCTCTCGACCCATTGGTTCGAACGGAAGGACACGTCGATGGCGACTATCGTACCTGAAACCAACTTTGTGACCGTAAACGGCGCGCGTATCCATTACCTGAAGGGCGGAAGCGGAGCGCCGCTGGTCTGGATGCACGGAATCGAGGGCAATCTCGGCTGGCTGCGAATACACGATGATCTCGCACGCAAGTTCACCGTCTATGTGCCGACTCATCCGGGTTTCGCCGGATCCGATCGGCCATCGTGGCTCGAAACCTTTCTTGATCTATCGCGTTTCTATCTTTGGATACTGCAGGAACTGGGTCTGAATCGGGCGACGCTGGCAGGACACTCTATTGGTGGATGGCTGGCGGCTGAGATCGCGACAATCTCGCCCCAAGTCGTCGAGCGGCTATTACTGATAGGAGCAGCTGGTATCCGTCCGCACGAGGGCGAGATAACAGATATTTTTCTGCATGGTAATGAAGGGACGCGACGACTCTCATTCTTCGATACCAAGCAGGTAGCGGATTACGAGCTTCTCTTCGGACGCAAACCGAGTCCCGAAGAGCGCGAAGCGCAGGTGATCAATCGCGAGGCAGTGACGCGTTATTGCTGGAAGCCCTACATGCACGATCCGAGTCTGGAGGCTATGCTGGGGCGGCTCCGCAATCTCCCAACGCTGTTGGTTTGGGGGCGCGAGGATAAGATCGTGCCCATCGCGGCGGGCGAAGCTTATCGGCGCGCGATCGCGGGCGCAGAACTAAAGTTAATCGAGCGATGCGGCCATTTCCCGCACTTTGAGCAACCCGACCAATTCATGCGCGTTGTCGCATCGTTCCTCGGGTTATAGAGACGAATCGCAGGTAAGGAGACTTAATCAATGTCGGTGACAATCCAACCGATGCTTTGCGGATGGCTCGAAGTGGCCGCCGCCGGAATTCTCAAAGACGAACCCGGGCGTTTCAAACTGCCGATCCCGAGCTATCTGATCGAGCATCCGAAGGGACGCGCAGTCTTCGATACGGGGCTCCATCGCGAGTTGCAAACCGACAGCAGCCGCCTGGGTAAGCTGGCCCGAATGTTCACTGTAATCTTTCAACCCGGCGAAGATCTGAGCGCTCGCTTGATGGCACTCAACGTCGACCCGACGAAAGTTGATTACGTAATCAATTCGCATCTGCATTTCGATCACGTCGGCGGCAATGCTGACCTGCCGAATGCGAAGCTGATCGTGCAGCGACGTGAATGGGAAGCCGCGGCCAACCCCGAATTGATCAAGCTCAATGGCTACAATCGCGCGGATTTCGATTTGGGTCACAAGCTCCAGCTAATCGACGGCGAGCATGACGTCTTCGGCGATGGCAGCGTGACGCTCTTGCCGACATATGGGCATACGGCGGGTCATCAGGCGCTGCGCGTCCGCAACGACACGGGCGAATTCGTGATGACGGCCGACTCCTGTTATATGCGCAAGGTACTGGAGCAGATGGTATTGCCGCCCTTCGCTTTCAGCTACGACGCGATGCGCGAAGTGATCGAGCGGTATCGCGCGATGGAACGAGCGGGCGCCAAGCTGATCTTCGGGCACGATGCGGCGCAATGGACCGCCGACGGCAAGCTCAACGTGCCGATCAGCTAGCGAGTGTAGCGCAACCAGAGGACATCGTCGGCGCGGCGTTCGACGGAATTGAGCTTCCAGCGTTGCCCCGGATGGGCAGGATCGACGCCGTCGAAGAGTGCCGGGATTCCGCTCACGCCGTCGGTGGTCGGGGCGACGAGAATACTCAGCTCGTCGATTAGATCCGCAGCGAGCATCGAGCCGTTGATCTTGCCACCACCTTCGAGCAGTAACGTCTTGATTTGAAACTGCGCACTAAGCTTGTCGAGGACAGAGGCCAGATCGAGTCGATCTTTGCCGCCGAAGAGATAGGACACCCCATCGGCACGGAGACCCGCGAGATAATCGGCGGATACCTGTTCGGTCAGGACCGTGATGATGTGATCGCCGGTGATATCGCGCCGTCCGCCCCAGTTGAGCTTGCCGCTCGGATCGAGCGCGATCGCGTACGATCGCTCCTCGTGCGGAGCGATGAAATCATCCTTGGCGATCGCGGTCGTCGTGGCCAGGTATGGCGCAGTACCGCCGCGGGCAAAACCGGACATTGTGATCCGTCCGCACATCCACGCTTCGGCCTGAAAGGCGGCGGACGTGTTCTCGTACTCGGCGCGACCTTCCGGGCTGAGGCTCCATCGCGAACTGACGATCCGCCCATCCAGCGAAGTGATCATGTGACAAATCACATACACTGTAAAAATTACCTCCTTTTTGCTAAATATCTGTAATCATTGGAGATTTGTTGGACACAGTTGCACAATAAATGGGCAGACATGGACAGTAAAGGACAGAAATTCGGAACAAAAGTTGACTCGTTGCTGACTCGCCATAATGCAAAGACCTTGAAGCTCAGACTCTCACAGGCTGTGGTGGAAAAATACGGCGGAATCGCTCGCTCGCACAAGCTCATTATTCGCGACGCCCAGATCGTGCGTCTGTATCTCGTCGGACGACGCTTCCCAGAGATTGCTCAAGAAGTCGGCCTGTCCCTTCGCGCCGTCCAAGCTTCATACGCTCGCAGTCTCAAACGCGGCATCGTGCCGATTCACGAAACCAACGAGATGCGCAAAGAAGCGCTCGGCCGTCTCGATATCATGCGTCGTCGTATGTTCGAGGATCTCGAAAGCGCGACGACTATCGAGCAACGCGGCCTCGTGATCGACCCGCTCGTGAAGATCGAAACGCGCCAAGCGACAATGCTCGGTCTCGACGTGCCGCAGCGTCTCGCCGTCGCGCTCTATCCCGACAACACGCCGAACGATGACGTGACCGTCGAAGAGCTGAAGCAGAATCTAACGCTCGAAGAACTCACCCAGCTGAACGCGCTCATGATCAAAGCTCGCGGTGGTAAGTCCGCTGTCGAAGTGAGCGCCACCACTCTGCACTAAGCGCCACCGTTCGACGACGACGAGTCTAAGAGCGAGACGCAAGAAGGCTTATTTAGCGCAACTGTTGCGCGTAATAAGCCCGCAGCATTACCCGCACCGGAACCGCAGCAGATCGCGACACCGTACGACGAGCTGATCGAGCACGCTCAGAGCATGCTCACGATGAGCGACACGACAGCCGATCGCACGCGCTACTCAATCACGCTGAGCGATCTCGAAAAGAAGGCCGCAGAATGGCGACACAACAACTCACGCTGATGGAATGTCGAAGACTACTCGCGATGGCGACGGCGCAGAACGATCCGGTCGGCATCGAGCACTGGCGCTTGGAAATTCTCAAGCGCGAAAATCCACACGGTTACGCAGCTGCACTCGTGAGACTACAGCAAGCATGGCGCGACGAGGCTGAACGTCGTGGCTAAGGTCGCCGCGCGGCATTCGCGAAACCGTGGTGCGTCTCGTTGCCCGCATCGAGAACAGACTGTCAGAGAAGAGAACAAGCAAGCACCTGAAGGTACGTCTTACTTTGAATAAAGGCGCTTCAGAGCCACCCTTGCTGAAAAAATGATTATTAAGAGAGGAATATTTATAGCGAGCAGTACGAGCGGCGTTGACCAATTCCAAGACCAATAAGACCAACCGACAGCTTGTACGATTCTCGGAATGACTGTGACCACGAACGTCGTAGTTGAGAGCACTAGCGCTAGACAGACGAGCAGTGCAGTAATCAGCCGCATTCTCTTAGACATTTGTCGAGTGCTCAATCAATTCCCCACCGGCCCATAGCCCCGATCAACAAACAGTCCCGGTGATTTTAGACTGGCTTAGCACTCCCATAGCTGACCAGCAATCTGGTCAGCAACGTGGAAGTCACTGTGCGCGTGACGCTAGCGCGATTACAGATTTTGAGAGAGTCTCTTATTCGCATCTGAAGAGGCTAAGAGACGCGCGATTTACCTGACCACTGCAATAAGCACTTCTGGAAGTCGTCGAGAAGGCAAAGGTCGGTAGTCGTTGATGGGGGGGTTCAGCGACCAGACCGACCTTTGCAAGGGGGATAAGTGTGGCTCACTAGTTAGCCGCAACCCCATTCTAGAAACTTCAAGGCCAGAACGTCTATTATCGAAAGTTATAGAGTCTGCGAGCGCTTTCGCCACGAAAGTTGACTCGCTGCTGACTCTTAAATGTGGCATATTCGGAATAATGCTTGGTTTTACAGCGCTTTTTGGTTTTTTGTAATCTGTCATAGTAACGTACGGTTTCATCGAAGAGGCTTGCCACCGATTAGTGATGGTAGTTGCAAAGATATCCTGAGAAAGCGTAAGCAGGCGAGATGCAAACTGTGCAAGCGGCGCTCAATTACGCCGACGGTGCGAGTCCGCATCCGGTGCGGATTCGCGACGCGCGCGATTTGAACTCGACGCCGAAAATCGATTGCGAAGGCTTCGAGCTGCGCGAGTGGCCGACCGCAGTCACCGACTTCCAAGACGCCGATGAGGTGCGCCGGGTTTACTATCCTGAGATGGCGGCCCTGCTCAAGGAAGTTACCGGAGCCATGCGAGTCGTTCCCTTCGAGCACGATGTCCGCCGCAACGCCGACCATCGCAGAACCAATGTGCGTGAACCGGTGCGGGTCGTGCATGACGACTACACCGAGGTGTCTGCGCCGGGACGCGCCCGCCTGTATCTGCCGAACGAGGCCGACGAACTACTCCAACGGCGCTACTCGGTAATCAACGTCTGGCGACCGATCAACCATCCTGTCTATGACAGCCCGCTCGCGGTATGCGACGCGCGTTCGATCAACCCTTCTGACATTATCCCGACCACAGGCGGCGTGAAGCACGAGGTCTACCTGTTCAAGTTCAGCCGGTGCCATCGATGGTATTACTTCTCGACGATGCGTCCCGGGGAAGTCCTGGTCCTCAAATGTTTCGATTCGATTCACGACGGGCGCGCCCGCCTGACAGCTCATTCGGCTTTCGACGACCCGACCGCATCGCCGGATGCGCCGCCGCGTGAGAGTATCGAGGTCCGCGCGCTGGTTTTCTTCGACTGAAGACCGACTCCGCACCTTTGCTTCGCGCGGGAATACTGCATAATCGGAGCCACTGACTTCGCCTGCCAAACACGGAAATGAAAATGGAACAAGTTCGCGCCGTCGTCGTTGACCCAAATGCACCTGGCAAGCTCGCTATCAGACCTTCGCCCTTTCGTGCGCCGTTGCCCTCGCAAGCGATCGTGCGGGTAAAGGCGATATCGCTCAATCTCGGGGAGGTGCGCCGCTCACTCACGATGGCGGAGGTGGGTTTCCGCCCGGGATGGGATCTCGCCGGTGTCGTTGAGCAGGCCGCGGCTGATCGATCGGGGCCGCCGGCCGGAACCCGCGTCGTTGGCTTTTTACCGGCGGGCGCGTGGGCCGAGGCTGCAGCCGTACCGACCAACGCTCTCGCTGCGTTGCCGGACAATGTTTCTTTTGCACAAGCTTCGACGCTGCCGGTCGCGGGACTGACTGCGCTCTACTCACTTGAACAGCGCGGCGCGATCGTCGGCCGGCGGGTTCTGATTACCGGCGCTTCGGGTGGCGTTGGTCATCTGGCGGTCGAAATCGCGCGCAACGCCGGCGCCTTCGTTGTCGCATCCGTCAGACGGCCTGAGCGCGAGCGCCTTGCCCGAGCCGCCGGTGCGCACGAAGTTGTGATCGGCGAAGATCTCTCTGCGGCGGCGAAGTTCGGGCCGTATGATCTGATCCTAGAATCGGTCGGCGGAGCATCCCTCGGAGCAGCGCTTAAGCTGATCGCTCCCGGCGCGATGTGCGTCCTCTACGGCGTTTCCGCAGGATCAGAGACAAGGTTCGACGCCGCCACCTTCATGCGCACGGGCGGTGCGAGTCTGTATGGCTTTATCCTCTTTCACGAAATTCCATTCCGCCCGGCCGCGCAGGGACTGGCGCGATTGGTCGCGATGGTCGCGACCGGCAAGTTGCATCCGCAGATCGAGCTTGAAGCGAAATTCGACGAGATCGCCGAAGTCGCGAACAAGCTTTACAACCGGGGCATCGCAGGCAAAGCCGTCCTGCACCTTTAATCAATAGGGCGCGCTATGGAGGACTCCGCCGCGCTCAAGCTGCTCGATACGCTCGTCGGAAAAGCCGAGGTAATCGCGCAGAACTTCGCGATTGTGCTCACCGAGCATCGGCGCTTCCAGCGGTAGCTCATCGGGAAATTCGGAGAAACGGAACGGAAAGCCCGGCACCTGAAAATCGCCGAGGATACGATCCGAGACCGTCCGTACAGTACGACGCTCGCGCATATGTGGATGCGCCATGGCCTCGTCGACCGAGAGAATCGGCGCATGGGGAATATGATGCTCGCGCAGGATCGCATCGGTTTGCTCGACACCCGAGAGGGTCATCAGCCAGTCATTGATCGCGCCATTGACCAGAGGGCGGTTGGCGACGCGCAGAGCGTTGGTAAGGCATCGCGGATCCTCGATCAGCTCAGGACGGCCCATCAGGCGGCATAGCGCCGCGAAGTGGTTATCCTGGAACGCAAAGATCCAGAGCGAGCCCTTTTTGGTCTTGAAGATACCGGCCGGCGACAGCGCGCCGATCTGATTACCAATCCGCTTAACCTTCTCCGTTCCGTGGCTCGAACTCACGAGTTCAACGGCCATGTCGTGATAGTGGAAATAAGAATCGAGCAGCGAGATATCGATATGCTGGCCCTCGCCAGTGCGCTCGCGATGGAGCAGTGCGGTCATAACCGCGCCATACGCATGGACGCCTGTCGAGACGTCACCCATCGCTAGCGCGGGAGGAAAGAAATCGCCGCCCTCTTCTCCGCTCAGGTAGGTCACACCGGCGTAGGCCTGACCGACAAAGTCGTAGCCGGGATCTTTCGACAATGGTCCGGTCTGCCCGAAGGTCGAGACCGAACACATGATGATCTTCGGATTCAGCTTGCGCACATTCTCGTAATCGAAGCCCATCCGGCCGATCACGCCGGGCGCGTAGTTCTGCACCAACAGATCGACCTTAGGAATCAGATCGCGGACAATCGCAGTGGCCTCTGGTGTTTTGATGTTCAGGCAAAGGCTCTTTTTGCCGCGATTCTGCTGCACGTAATAGGCGCTGCGCATGTCCTTCACGTACGGAAAGTTACGGCAGAGATCGCCGTTGGGAGCGAGTTCGATTTTGATAATCTCCGCCCCCATCTCGGCCATCAGCTTGGTGACTGTCGGCCCGGCAACAAATTGCGTGAAATCGAGAACCTTGTAGCCGTCGAGCATGAGTTTACGTGCAGCCATCGCGGACTCCAGTTCGAGACGAAAGGTTGATCAGTCTTTCAGCGGGACGATCATCATCATGCGCGGAACGTCACCGATCGATCGTGTCGTGTGCCCCTTGCCGGTCAGATCCTCGGCGAGAATCCCTTCGCCCGGTCCGAAACGATGGAGCGAACCGTCACCGAGTCCGATCTCAACGGCGCCCTGAAGCGTAATCACGTACTGACGGCGTGGGGCGTTATGCCAATCGACGAAAGCGCCGGGAGCCATGCGCGTGAAGATCACGCCATCGGCTGGCTGCATCGACGTTTGCTCGACGATCGGGCCGGGCGCAAAGGACAACTTGATTTCTTCGAGATGCGATTGTTGGTCGTCGCCGGTATAGAGGCGATAGAGCCGCATGCGGATAACCTCGATGCGAGATGTGTTTGTCGCTTAGCGCAGTTCTCGTATCGAGGGCAAGCAGGGGAGAACAGCAGAACGGAAGGCTTCGCGACGAAGAACCGGTACCGGCTTCTCTCGCGAGGCGCTCCGCACCTCCAACGAGAGAAGCTGTCCGAGATCCATTCGCTCCGTTCGCGATGCTCACTACGTTCAGGATGACAAGAGTAGAAGGCTGAGACTCTTAATAAGACCGCGGTAATCCGAGGACGTGCTCGGCGACGTAACTCAACACCAAGTTGCTGGAGATCGGAGCGGTGCGATAGAGCCGCGCTTCGCGCCATTTGCGTTCGACGTGATACTCCTTCGCAAAGCCGTAGCCGCCAAGCGTGACCATCGCGGCCTCGCCCGCCTCCCACGCAGCCTCCGACGTTAGATACTTGGCCATATTGGCCTCGGGACCGCAGGGTAACCCGGCATCGAACTTCGATGCTGCGTTGAGCCGCATAAGATTCGCCGCCTCGACCGCGACGTGTGCCTTGGCAATCGGAAACTGCACACCCTGATTCATCCCGATCGGGCGACCGAAGACACGGCGTTCGTTCGCATACTTGGTCGCGTACTCGATAAACCAACGCCCATCACCGACCGATTGGCTCGCGACGAGGATACGCTCGGCATTGAGCGAACTGAGGATGCAAGAGAAGCCCTTCCCTTCCTCACCGATCAGCGCCTCGCGGGGCAACACAAGATTATCGAAGAAAAGCTGATTGGTGCCGTGATTCACCATCGTATTGATCGGCACGGCCTTGATTGCACTACCCGCCTCTTTGATATCGACGAGAAAGAGGCTCATCCCGTCGGTCTTTTTCTTTACCTCGTCGAAGGGCGTGGTGCGTGCGAGCAGCAGCATCATGTCGGAATGGCGAAAGCGCGACGTGAAAATCTTCTGCCCGTTAACGACGTAGCTATCCCCCTCGCGACGCGCGAAAGTCTTGATCCGCGGCGTCTCGGAGCCCGCATCCGGTTCGGTCACGCCGAACGACTGCAGGCGCAACTCGCCCGAGGCGATCCGCGGAAGATACTTCTGCTTCTGCTCCGGCGTGCCGTACTTGAGCACGGCGGCCATCGTGTACATCTGCGCATGGCAGGCGACTGCGTTGCCGCCGCTGCGATTAACCTCTTCGAGGATCAACGACGCGTCGAGCATCCCTAAACCAGCGCCGCCGTATTCCTGTGGTATCAGCGCCGCAAGCCATCCGGCCTCGGTCATCGCTTTGACGAATTCGTCGGGATAAGCGTTGCGCTCGTCACATCCGCGCCAATACTCGTTGCCGAAGCGCTCGCATAGCGCAGCTACTGCGCGCTTGATCTCTTTCTGGTCGTCGTTCAGTTCAAAGTTCATGGTGTGCTCACTGTAATTGAGTCAGAAGGGTTATTTCAGAGGTAAAGATGAAGCACTTCGCGCGCCTGAGACGACCGGTACCGACTTCGCTCGCGAGGGCTCGCGAAGTTGTCCGAGATTCTTCGCTGCGCTCGTCTTCACTCGCTCCACTTAGAATGACAAACCGGAACCAAGCCATAGAATTTCCCGGCTTTTGTCTCTAGCGATTCTTCCATTGGGGCTTGCGCTTCTCGTTGAAGGCAGCGATACCTTCGAGCCGATCCTCGCTACCGACCAACACGTTGTAGGCCGCGATATCCAGCGCGTAAGCCGTCGCCGAATCGGTATCCTGGCCGCGCGAGGTCGAAAGCTTCGCCATCCGTAGCGACATCGGCGCGCTGTCCGCAATCTGCTCGGCTATTTCGAGCGCGCTCTTGAGCGCCTCGCCCGCGGGCACGACGCGATTCACGAGACCCCAAGCGTAGGCGGTCGCCCCGTCGATCTCGCGACCCGTGTAGATCATCTCGCGCGCCCGGCGCATCCCGATCGCACGGGCCAGACCCTGGAGACCGCCACCTCCCGGCAAAATCCCCCGGGTAACTTCTTTCAGGGCAAACCGCGCCGTCGCCGACGCGATGATGAAATCGGTGCCGAGTGCCAACTCACATCCGCCGGCAAAGGCAAAGCCTTCGACGGCCGCGATTATCGGAACCGGAAAGTCCCAAAGCGCCCTGAACGCATCCTCGATGAGATGATGCTGATGGCGCCAAGCCTCGTTGCTCATCCCGTTGCGCTCCTTGAGATCGCCCCCGGTCGAGAAAGCGCGGGTTCCGGCTCCAGTCATCACGATACAGCGCAGGGCCTCGTTGTAAGCCTGTGCGCGAAAGAGTTCGAGCAGCTCCTCAATCATCCGCGTGTTCATCGCGTTGAGCGAGTCAGGACGATTGAGGGTCAGGATCGCGACGCTACCGTCATCGCGATGGCGATCAAGTTTTAGTGTCTCCAAGCTTGCTTCTCCTGAACGAAACGCGACAGTCCCGGACGGTTCTATCGCCCAGCCAGTCAATACGGCGACGGTGGCACTGGTCAAGGTTTTTACGACGCGGCGCCGTTACAAAAACAGAAGGGCGCAGCCTCTCGACTGCGCCCTTCGGCAACCTTCGCAGCAATCTAGTTAATCATCGCCCTTGCAGCTCAGGGTTCCGGGCAGAATCTGAGTGTGCTCCTTCCTGACCCCGTCCAATTGGTTCGGGTCAAGACGCATCTCCTGCAAGATCGTCGGCGCGATCTGAGCAGTCGTCACCGGTTCGACGTTACTGCTGCTCGGCAAACACGTGCGCGAGAGCAGGAGCATCACATTCGTATCGTCATGAGCGAAGCCACCGTGCTCGGCATCTTTCTTCTTGCTGCCGGTGTAGACCACACCCACGTTCGGCTGAACGATAATGTCCGGCGTGCGCGGGTCGTTCGGCGGGACACCCGGCGTATTGAAGACTGGCGCGAGCGAGGGTCCCGCGAAAATCTCGCCGATACCGGCGAGCGTCTCATTCGCCGGCGTCTCCAGAATCGTAAGCGCATCGGACAAGCTAGCTCCGGGCGACAGCCACAACAAGGATATGTCGTCCTCCGTCGGTCCGATTTGATTCAGGTACGAATCCGGCAGATAAGCAGCTCCGAGCAACGCCGAAGGAGGCGTGCCGTTAGTGCCGCTATGCCCCGGAATCGGGAAGAAGCGATTGGGGTCAATCGGGGACTGCCCATGCTTGGCGCTGATCACGATAAGCGTCGAATCGAGCAGACCTTGCTTCTTGAGCTCAGCCACCATCAGGCCGATCGAGTGATCGACAAAGGCAATCTCCTGATAGAGCGACTCGCTCGGAGTGCCGAGCGCATCGAGATAACCCCCGTGAACGGAGTAACCTGCCGGTACCGTACCGTGCTGATAGATCAGCTTCTCGCCGATACTCACGGCTTGAAAATTCATGCCGAAAATATTGGGGACGGGAGCCTTCGCAGTACCGCTGTGGTTCAGACCGTCGATTTGGTTGATGATCGACTGCACTTTCAGACTGTCGTAACACTGGATGTTCTGAAAACTCCCCGTATAGTCGTCATCAGCGGCCACCGCAGCCTGATCCGGCAACGGATTGCAAGACATCACCGTCATATGGGTCAGGGGAATGAAATTCGCCGAATCCGAATTAATCTCCGGCCCGTAAAAATCATCGAGATTAGTGCCGTCGCCCGGTCCAGCGACGGAGGAATACGCGGGATGCTTATCGGCCCAGGCGGCATAACCGCCGGCCTTGTGAATCACACCAAAAATCGTGTTCGCCCGAACAAAATTGTTGGGATAGACCGGCTTGCACCCGTTGAACGGATCGCGCTCCAGCCGCGTGGGGTCGATCGAGTTGACTCCTCCATCGCCGCTCGGTGCCCCACCGTTGAGTTGGCTCTGATCGATATCGATACCTTCCTCATACTCGGTGCTCGTGCCGTTGTTGGTATTGGGCGTGCAAGTTCCACCAAGTAAACCATTTCCAGTCGTGTTTTGGGGTGGAGCCAGAACCCGATCGTAAGCTACGTCGTAATAGACTCCAAGCATTCTCGGAGAAGCACCGGAAACCATGGTCATCAAGCCTGGAAAGGAATCCGAAGGCTTGGACGTCGAGCCGTTGACGTAATTCACTCCGTTCTTCGCCAGCGCTGCTAAAGCCGGGCAGTATGGCGCACCGCCGTTGACGGTACTAACGCCGTTAGCGCAGTTCTGGAAATCGAGCGCATGCATCCCATCGATACTGATAAGAAGCGTGCGGTTGACCTTCCCCTTGCCGTTACTGCCACCCTTATCCCACGCGCGCGCCACTGGCATCGTCGCCATAAGGAGCGCGCCGGCACCTGCCATCGCAAAAGCTATACGTCTCTTCAAGATTACTAATCCTCCCGTCAACGGATCCGGTTAGTCCGGGCTGAGGTTAGCCCTTAGCCAGCAAACAATGCGGCGCGATAAATGGTGCTTTACGGGAGTTTTAATTGATGCGCTTAAACTGCTCGGTGTCGCGCATTGCTAAGCATTTTTGAGCGCTACCATCTCACTTGAACCAAGGCAGGCTAAGCACAATCTCGAATAGGATAAGTACGACCACCGCTATCTCCAAAGCCAACAATTGCCGGTCGCGTGCGACCCCGACCAGCAGTTCGAGGGCCTCCTGAATGCTGCGAAGCTTCAGTTCCAGTGCGGAGTACCGGTCACCGAGATCGAATTCGCCACGCAGGTCGGCATAGATACGATCGATACCGGGGTCGTCCCAAGTCGCCTCTGGCTTGTCGAGCAGATGGAGTACCGAGAGCACTTCGGAGCGGGTCGTAATCGCCTGGCCGAGAAAGCGATGCATCGCACGAGTTCTGAAGGGAACCGTGCCGGTGTTCTCGAGACGATCGACGAACGACGCGGTCCGCACAAACATCTCATCGACGATACGTTCGTAGTATTCCATCGCGGCGCTCTGCGCGATTGTCAAAGCGACGACAGTAGCCCGTCCCTGAGTCAGTCGATCAAGCCGCAGCGCCCCCTCGACTATGCCGATCGCAAACTCAGGGGCTTCCCTAACCGTGTATTCCTCACGGATAACACGGGCAGTGAACTTGGGCACCACTTCGCGAATCCTCGCGATAACCTCTTCACGACGATCGGCGGGTACATCGTGGGTCGCGACCGCACCGAACGGAAAGATATAGACACCACCGCCGCCGTCGGTCGGGATATAAAGCTCAAGCGGAGTCATCTTCGCGTTCGGAAAGGCACCAATGAGCGCGCGCAACGCGAGGTTTTCTTCGAAGGCAACCGCAGCAAACTGATGGACTCGCTCACTCATCACAACTGGGATAGCAGACTTCGCCAGCCCGCGGCATCCACTGCGGAGCGCTTGCTCCGGCTACAGGATGATCCGTTCGCGATGGGTATAGACGTTAAAGCTGTTGCCTCGCAGGAAGCCGATCAGCGTTAATCCCAGTTCGTCCGCCAGCTCGACACCCAACGAAGACGGCGCTGAAACGGCACACAATAGTGGTATCCCGGCGGCGGCGGTCTTCTGCACAATCTCGAAACTGACGCGCCCACTGACCATCAGGATCGAGCTACGTAGCGGCAGACCATCGTTCATCACGGCGTAACCGATCACCTTGTCGACTGCATTGTGCCGTCCGACGTCTTCCCGCAGAACGATTAGTCCTGGCGCGTCTGCAACGGACGCATCGAAAAGAGCCGCCGCATGCAGACCGCCGGTAGCTGCGAAGATTTGCTGCGCCTCATTCATCAGCGACGGTAAGGCGGTTATCGTGCCCGACGGGACGTGCAGGTCGCTCGAAACGATGGCGATACGTTGCTCCAGCGACTCGATACTGGTCTTGCCGCATACGCCGCAACTCGACGACAAGACGAAATTGCGCTTGAGGCGTTCGCTTAGCTCTTCCGCCTTGACGCGTAAGATAACGTCGAAGACGTTGGGTTCGGGTTCGCCCTTGCTGCTGCGCACGTGTCTAATTTCGTCGATATCAGCCCGCATCGTGACGAGGCCCTCGGCCAGAAGAAAGCCGGTGATCAACTCCTCGTCGTGGCCCGGCGTGCGCATCGTAACAGTGAAGCGGCGTCCGGCAAGTCGAATCTCGAGGGGTTCTTCGACGACTAAGCGCTCATCGCAGGCGTCTGCCGCCCCGTCGCGGAACTTTAAAGCTGCGTAGTCTTTAACCGATTCGGACACAGACCTCAGACGCCGGTCGCGGGCGGTTCGAGACGCAAGATCGCCGCTCGCACGATCTCTTTTAGATCGGCGCCATCGCCGCGTGCGTACTCGATAATCTGACGGCGCATCCGCGGCTCCCAAAAACTACGCAGATGCGCGGCAATAGAAGTAATCGCTTCCTCGCGATCGGGCACCTGCCCGAAAAACTCGCCGATCTCGTTCGCCATCTTGGCCAAGCGATGAATTTCCATCCGCCTATCGCAAGCCTTACTTTCCAGCGGGAGTCGCCGAAAGCGCTCCTTGTCCGGCGGGAACGCGTTCCGGTCGCCGCGAAGTCGGCTTAATCTGCACCGCCGTAACCTTGTACTCGGGGCAGTTGGTCGCCCAATCAGAGTTTTCCGTCGTGACGACGTTCGCCGCGCTCTCGGGATGATGGAACGTCGTATAGACAACACCCGGCTGCACGCGCTCCGTTACCTGGGCACGCAGCATCACTGCACCTGCACGACTCGCGATCTCGACCCAATCGCCATCGTTGATGCCGCGCTGTTCCGCATCATGGGGATGCATCTCCAGTCGATCCTCACCATGCCATACGACATTCTTGGTCCGGCGCGTTTGCGTACCGACATTGTACTGCGTCAGGATTCGACCCGTCGTCAGAATCAGCGGGTAACGAGCTGAAGTGCGCTCATCGGTCGGAACGTAGGCAGTCGGGAGGAAGCGCCCCTTACCGCGAACGAACTCGCCGACATGCATCACTTGGGTGCCCTCGGGTGACGCATCGTTGCAGGGCCATTGGACGCTACCCAGCTGTTCGAGCTTCTCGTAACTGACCCCTTTGAAGGTCGGAGTGAGACGCGCGATCTCGTCCATGATCTGCGACGGATGGTTGTAGTCCATTGGATAGCCGAGCGCGCGAGCCAAATCGCAGGTAACCTGCCAATCTTCCTTGCCGGCCAGCGGCGGCAATACCTTGCGCACCCGCGAGATGCGCCGCTCGGCGTTAGTGAAGGTGCCGTCTTTTTCCAAAAAGGAGGAGCCCGGTAAGAAGACGTGTGCGTACTTCGCCGTTTCGTTAAGGAAGATATCCTGCACGACGACGATTTCCATCGCACTGAGCGCCGCCGATACGTGCTGCGAGTTCGGATCGGATTGCGCGATATCCTCGCCTTCGACGTAGAGCCCTTTGAAACTCCCGTCGAGGGCTGCGTCGAACATGTTCGGGATACGCAGGCCGGGCTCGGGATCGATCTTGGCTTGCCACACCGCTTCGAATTCGGCGCGGAGCGCTGGATCCGAAACGTGGCGGTAGCCGGTGAGCTCGTGTGGGAACGAGCCGACGTCGTTCGAGCCCTGCACATTGTTCTGCCCGCGCAGCGGATTTACCCCAACGCCGGGACGACCCAGATTGCCGGTCAGCATCGCGAGGTTAGCCATCGCGAGTACTGCGGTAGTGCCTTGGCTATGCTCCGTCACGCCTAGACCATAATAAATCGCGGAATTCGGACCGTTGGCGTAGACGCGAGCCGCGCCGCGAATCTGCTCGGCGGGAACTCCCGTGATCTTCTCGGCAGCCTCCGGTGAGTTTTCTGGCTTAACGACGAAATCATGCCAGACCTGATACTCACGGGCATCGCATCGCTCGCGCACAAAGCTCTCGTTGGCCAATCCCTCGGTGAGAATCGTATGAGCCATCGCGTTGAGAAGCGCGACATTGGTGCCGGGAGTGAGTTGGAGGAAGTACTCGGCCTCGACATGCGGGAGTCGCACTAGCTCAATCTGCCGCGGATCGGCGACGATAAGCTTGGCGCCGGCGCGCAGCCGTCGCTTCATGATTGACGCGAACACCGGATGGCCCTCGGTGGGATTCGCTCCAATCACCATCACGACGTCTGTCTCGCTCACCGACGCAAAATCCTGCGTCCCCGCAGGCGTACCGAAGGCCGTCTTGAGCCCAAAGCCGGTTGGTGAATGGCAAACTCGCGCGCAGGTATCTACGTTGTTGTTGCCGAACGCGGCGCGTACCAGCTTCTGCACCAGATACGCCTCTTCGTTAGTGCATCGCGAGGAAGTGATTCCGCCGATCGAGGCGCGCCCATATTGCTGCTGGACGCGCTTGAATTCAGATGCGGCGTAGCGCAGAGCCTCGTCCCAGGAGACTTCCTGCCACGGATCGCTGATCCGCTTGCGAATCATCGGCTTGGTTACGCGATCCGGATGGACCGCATAGCCCCATGCGAAGCGTCCTTTGACGCATGAATGGCCGCGATTAGGCAGTCCATTCTTATTCGGCACCATCCGGACGATCTCGTCGCCGCGCAACTCGGCCTTGAAGGAACATCCCACGCCACAATAGCCACAGGTGGTGACGATCGCGCGATCGGCTCGGCCCTTTTCGAGCACCGATTTTTCCATCAGCGCGTCGGTCGGGCAGGCTTGCACGCAGGCGCCGCATGATACGCACTCGGAATCGATATACGGCTGATGCTCCCCCGGCGACATCAGCGAATTGAAGCCGCGCCCTTCTATCGTCAGCGCGAAAGTTCCTTGAATCTCGTCGCACGCGCGAACACATCGCGAACACACGATGCATCGCGAGGGATCGAAGGCGAAGTAGGGGTTCGTTTCGTCGGGGGTCGACGCCAGATGGTTCTTGCCGTGATGGTCGTAGCGCACCTCTTCGAGTCCGACGACGCGGGCCATCTCGTGAAGCTCGCATTTCCCGCCCGCCTTACATTCGAAAGGATCCAGCGGATGGTCCGACATGTAGAGCTCCATCACGCCGCGGCGGAGCTTCGTCAGCTTCTCGTTCTGCGTACGCACCTTCATACCGGCCTCAACCGGGGTGGTGCATGAGGCGGGGAAACCGTTGCGCCCTTCAACGTGAACCAGGCAGAGTCGGCACGAGCCGAAGGGTTCCAGCGTATCGCTCGCACAGAGCTTCGGCACCATCACGTCGGCCAATGCCGCCGCACGCAGAATCGAAGTACCCGCCGGGACCGTTACTTCACGACCATCGACTTCCAGCGTTACGGCTTGCTCTGTCGTCCGCGCCGGGGTGCCCAAATCCTTATCGTTGATTGCTTGCACGATAATCTCCGTAACTCACGAAATCGCATTTGCAGGTAAGCCGAAATCCTGCGGGAAATGACGCAGCGCGCTCATCACGGGCAACGGCGTAAGCCCGCCGAGCGCACAGAGCGAACCAGCCGTCATGGTATCGCAGAGATCGCGCAGCAGAGCAGCGCTATCGCTTTTACTGCGGCCGCGACTCGCCTGAATACGATCAATCACTTCGACCCCGCGCGTCGAGCCAATACGGCATGGGGTGCACTTGCCGCAGGATTCGAGCGCGCAAAATTCCATCGCATAGCGGGCTTGCCTCAGCATATCGACGGTGTCGTCGAACACCACTATTCCGCCATGCCCGAGTAGACCGCCTTTGGCAGCGATCGCCTCGTAATCGAGCGGCAGATCCAGCATCGCTTCGGGAAAGTAAGCGCCAAGCGGACCACCAATCTGTACGGCACGCACCGGACGGCCGCTGGCTGTCCCGCCGCCGTATTCGTAGATAATCTCGCGCAGCGTGACGCCGAAGGCCTTCTCGATGAGACCCGGATACTTCACGTTGCCGGCCAACTGGATCGGCAGCGTGCCCAACGAACGACCCATCCCGAAGTTCTTGTAGAAGGCCCCGCCCTTTTCGAGAATCGTCGGAACCGACGATAGGGTGATGACGTTGTTGATCACGGTTGGCTTGCCAAACAGTCCTGCGATAGCCGGCAACGGTGGCTTGAAGCGCACCATCCCGCGCTTGCCCTCGAGACTCTCGAGCATCGCGGTTTCCTCACCGCAGATATAAGCTCCGGCACCGACACGCACGTCGAGCTTGAAAGCCTTACCGCTGCCGCAAACATCACTGCCAAGATATCCGCGCTGTTCGGCCCCTCTAATAGCTTCGCTAAGGATGCGGATCGCATGCGGATATTCCGACCGCACATAGATGTAGCCCTGCGTCGCACCGACGGCGATTGCCGCGACCGTCATCCCTTCGATTAAAACGAAAGGATCGCCCTCCATGATCATCCGATCGGAGAAGGTGCCCGAATCACCTTCGTCGGCATTACAGACAATGTACTTCTGCGACGCATCGGTCTGCTGCGTCGTCCGCCATTTGATTCCTGCAGGAAAACCCGCGCCACCACGACCACGCAGACCCGATAGGACGACTTCTTCGACGACCGCCGGGCTCGTCAGTGATAGCGCGCGCTGAAGTCCGCGATAGCCGCCATGGCTCAAATAGTCGTCGACCGACACCGGATCCGTAATCCCGACGCGGGCGAAAGTGAGTCGTTCCTGTTTCTTGAGATACGGAAGCTCCTCGGTCGGACCGAGGGCCAGCCGATGCGCTCCGCCATCGAGCCAGTTCGCATCGAAGAGACCAGACACGTCTTCCGCGGCGACCGGCCCATAGGCGATCCGGCTCCCTCCGGTGGCAACTTCGACCATCGGCTCCAGCCAGTAAACGCCGCGCGAGCCGTTACGAACGATGCGGACCTGCTTGCCGCGACGCTGAGCCTCGGTTGCGATCGCAAGCGCTACAGACTCGGCACCGAGCGACAAAGCCCCGGAATCGCGCGGGACAAAAATTACCGGCTCGCTCATCGGTCCGGCCTGTTGAGATGCGCAATCTTTTCATCGAAGCGTGCCGGAGTAACACGCCCGACGAGTTCGTCGTC
>Ga0335069_10001546_pt1 | contig 36866 bp, 39 predicted proteins | sample Lox_Sample_11_FD_206714 | JGI IMG/M metagenome (GOLD analysis project Ga0335069, IMG submission 206714) | Soil microbial communities from Loxahatchee National Wildlife Refuge, Florida, United States - Lox_Sample_1.1 | ecosystem: Environmental > Terrestrial > Soil > Wetlands | place: USA... | reverse complement strand
GGGGTGCGGCTCGCGCCCGCGGGCCTCGAGCGCGCGCTCGGCTGGGAGCTCAAGGCGGAGGGACTCTGTCGCGGGCCCCGCTGCATTCCCGCGCGCGGGATCGCCGACGCGGACGGCGTCGACCTCGCGGCGCTCGCGCAGGCGCTCGAGCGCCCGCTGGCGCTCGACGCGGACGCCGGCGCCGCCGTGCTCGGCGCGTCGGCCGCCGAGCGCTCGGCCCGCCTCGCGTCGCTCGAGGCGCCGGACTTCACGCTGCGCGACGTCCGCGGCACGCTGCACACCCTCTCGCGGTACCGCGGCCGCAAGGTCTTCCTGCTCGCCTACGCCTCCTGGTGAGGCTGCCGCTACGACCTGCCGGTCTGGCAGGGGATCCACGCCGAGCTCGCTCCGCACGGACTCACGGTGCTCACGGTCGCGCTCGACCGGAGCGCGGACGACGCCCGCCCCTGGATCGAGGCCGCCGGCGCGACGCACCCGTCGCTGATCGACACCGAGCACGTGGTCGCCGACCTGTATCGCATCATCAACGTGCCGACGTCGGTGTGGATCGACGAGGGCGGCCGGATCGTGCGCCCGAACGACGCCGCCTTCGGCAGCGACCAGTTCGTCGACATGACGGGCGTGCCGTCGGGGCCGCACCTCGAAGCGCTGCGGGCATGGGCCACGACCGGGCGGCTCCCCTTCGACGCGACCGAGGTCCGCCGTCGTCAGGTGCTGCCGACGCCCGAGGAGCAGCTCGCGCGCACCGAGTTCACGCTCGCGTGGCATCTCCACCGCGCCGGGAACGCCGCGGCCGCCGAGCGCCACTTCGTCCGCGCCGGCGAGCTGGCGCCGCACGACTTCACGATCCGGCGAGGCGCGATGCCGATCCGCGGCCTCGACCCGATGGGTCCCGACTTCGCGCCCCTGTTCAGCGAGTGGATCGCCGCCGGGCGGCCCTACTACACTCCCCGCGGCTAGCGTGCATGAAGGCTCAGGTTCGGGCATGGTCGTCGGCCATGAGCGAGCCCACCTTCCCCGCGTCGTTCGTCTCCCGCGGCTTCGACGCGGCCATGCAGTTCCATCTCGTGCGCGCCACCGGCGACGAGGTGGTGCTGGAGTACACCATCGACGAGCGGCACCGGCAGCCGTACGGCATCGTCCACGGCGGCGTGCACTGCGCCGCCGTCGAGACCGCCTGCTCGACGGGCGCCGCGTTGAGCGCGATGCCGCGCGGGCAGGCGGTGGTCGGCGTGGAAAATCACACGAGCTTCATCCATGCGGTCCGCCAGGGACGCGTGCGGGTCATCGCCACGCCGCTCACGCGCGGCAAGCGCTCGCAGCTCTGGGAGGCCGTATCTCAAGACGAATCCGGCCGCGTGATCGCGTCGGGGCGGGTGCGCCTCCTCTGCCTGGACGCGGGCTCCGATCTCGCCGGCGAGAAGGTGTCGAGCGGCCCGCGCGCTTGACCGGACGTGCGCGGGCCGTGGTAAGTCGTCGCATGGCCGTGTCGTTCCGCTCCGTCGTCCTCGCCCTGGCCGTCCTCGCGACGGTCGCGCCCGCCGTCGCGAAGCGCAGCTGCCGGCGGGCCTGCCGGCCCCTGATCAACCAGTGCGAGCGGCAGTGCCGGCGCGAGAACAAGGGCAGCCCGGGGATCGTTCGCGGCTGTCACCTCGGCTGCAAGAGCACGATCCTGAACGACTGCTACGCGAACGGCGCCGACGCCGCCTGCCCCGACGCCACGAGCTAGTCGTCGGCCGTCGCGCGCATCGTCAGCGGCAGGCACTTCACTCCGAGGTCGCGCGTCAGGCGGCTCGCGAGCGCGTCCCGTTCCGCTGCGCCGCGCGCCACGATCTGCGCGCAGCCGTCGCCCTGCGAGCCGACGCCCTTGCCGCCCCAGCCGAGCTCGCCGACGGCGGGATGTGCGAGCACCTCGTGCAGGCGCGGCGCCGCCAGCTCCGGGCACGCGGGCGCCACCAACCGGTCGAACTCGAGCTGCGCGGTGGTCATCAGCTCGCCGAGCAGGGAGGCGTGGCCCGCGGCGAGCGCGGCGCGCGCCCGCACGTGGGTCGGCGCGCTCGTCGGTCCGAGCGCTTCCCGGACACCCGCAGCGACCGACCCCGGGGCGTCGGGATAGCAGGCGTTCAGGTCGGCGAGGATGCGACGCGTGTCCTTCCCGCGCCCGAGGTCGACGATCAGCAGGTGCAGCTCGCCGCCCACCGCGAGCGGCTCGACGGTCATGTCGTCGCCGTCGAAGGTGAGCGCCACCGGACGCTGCCCGTAGGCGCAGACCTGGTCGAGACGTCCGCACGCCGACCCGGCGCGGCGCTCGCCGAGGTACGCCAGGTCGGCCTCGTCGCACGTCGAGAGGCCGAGGTCGTAGAGGCGGCCGAACGCGCGCGCGACCAGCACGCAGATCGCGGCCGACGACGACAGCCCCTTCCCCACCGGCAGGTCGTGGCGCACGACGCGGATCCGGACGCCGCCCACGCCGAAGCGCGTCGCGATCTCGGCGGCGACCCCGGCGGCATAGCTGAAGAAGCCGTGCGCCGCCGCGGCGGCGTCGAGCGCCGCGACGTCGGCGGGGAAGCGCGCGGGCGGCGGCGTGCCGCCGTCCGGCAGCACCGTCGCGATCTCGAACACGTCGCCGGCGCGCTCGACGTCGGCGGTCAGGCCCTGGTCGGTGCCGGTCACGAGGCAGCGGCCGAGCGGCAGGTCCGGATGCGTCGTGCGGTAGCCCGCGGCCCAGTCCGAGTGCTCGCCGAAGAGACAGAGCCGGCCGGGGACGAAGAGCCTCACGCGCGCTGCATAGCACACGCCTCGATGGACACAGCATGCCGCTCCGCTATCCTCCGCGGCCGTGTCGACCAACCCCAACGCCGACCGCTTCGCGCCGCTCCAGCCCGGGCACGCCGCCGTGTGGACGCAGTTCCCGAACTGGAACCGTCCGTTCTTCTCGGGACACCTGGGCATCGTCCTCGAGGAGGTGCGGAGCGACTACGCCCGCATGCGCCTCCCGTTCCGCCGCGAGCTTGCCCAGCCGGCGCGCGTGCTGCACGGCGGCGCGATCACGTCGTTGATCGACACGGTGGTCGTGCCGGCGATCGGGAGCGCGTTCGCCGAGTTCCGGCCGCTGTTCACGATCGACCTCCAGGTGCAGTTCATGGAGCCGATTGCGAACGAAGACGCCGTCGCCGAGGGTTGGGTCGTGAAGCGCGGGCGCTCGACGGTGTTCTGCCGCGCCGAGGTGCGGACGGCCGCCGGCGTGCTCGCCGCGGTCGGGATGCTGGTCTACAAGGTCGGCTCGCGCCCGCAGCCGATCCCGGGCACGTGACTCAGGCGCGCTGATACGCGCGGACCAGCGTCATCAGCCACGCGACTCCGACCACGTAGGAGCCGGACTCGATGCCGGGGGGATACACCGGCCCCGTGAACCCGAGCAGCGCCGCCAGCGCGAACGGCACCGCCGACCACCGCCACCAGCCCTGCTCGCGCCAGATGAACGGCGCGACCAGCAACGACGCCGCGTAGATCGCGTACCACTTGAGGTGCGTCCAGCAGCCGAGCGCCGCGAGCGGCGGAGCCATCACCGCGGGGTCGGTGAGCTGCGAGAGCAGGAGGAGCTGGCGGTTCTCCATCGCGTCGCCGAGGAACATCAGGACGGCGAGCGCGAGCAGCAGCGCGGTGATCCCCCGGCCGATCCGGCCGTGCGCCGCGAGCAGCAGCGCGATCCCGGCGTACAGCGTCGCGTAGGCGAGCATGAACAGGTAGTCGATCCGGTTGCCGAGGTCCATGCGACGGACCTGCTCCGGGCGCTCCGGCGCGCCCGCGACGCCGAGGATCCCGAACACGTGCGCGGGCTCGGTCGCCAGCTCGAATCCGATCACCGCGCTGCCGAACCCGGGGACGTTGGCGGTCACCGGCTTGGACGGCATGAGCGTCAGCAGCACGATCGACAGCACGAAGACGACGGTGGCGGAGACGCGCAGCACGAGCAGCGCTCGACGGGCATCCGGCATGGCGCGACCGTATGGACCGCGCCCCCGCCCGCGGTCAAGGTCGCGCGTTGCGTCGCCTTCCCGCTCCGCCATGATGCGCCCGCGACGATGGCGACCCCGACCGCCCGCCCGCGCCTCGACGCGGTCGACTGGCTCCGCGGCCTCGTGATGGTGCTGATGGCGCTCGACCACACCCGCGACTTCTTCTCGGGCGCGCGCGTCGACCCGCTCGACGTCGCCCGCACCACGCCCGCGCTCTTCTTCACGCGTTGGGTGACGCACTTCTGCGCGCCGGTGTTCGTGCTGCTGGCGGGGGCGGGCGCGCGCCTCTCGCGCCGGCCCGACCTGCCGCGCTTCCTGCTGACGCGCGGCCTCTGGCTCGTCCTGCTCGAGCTGACGGTCGTGCGGCTCGGCTGGTTCTTCAACCTCGACTACTCGCTCGCGGTCGGCCAGGTCATCTGGGCGATCGGCTGGGCGATGGTCGCGCTCGCGGCGCTGGTCCGGCTGCCGCCGGCCGCGGTCGCCGTCGCGGGCGTGACGATCATCGCGGGCCACAACCTCCTCGACGGCCGCGAGCCCGCGGGCGTGCTGTGGGCGATCCTCCACACCGGCCGGCCGATCGCGCTCCCTCCCGGCATCACGTTCGTGCCAGCGTATCCGCTGCTGCCGTGGATCGGCGTGATCGCCGCCGGCTACGGGCTGGGCGACGTGCTGGCAAGGCCGCCCGAGGTCCGGCAGCGGTGCCAGGCGGCCGTCGGCGTGGCGCTGGTCGCGGGGTTCGTCCTGCTCCGCGCGTCGAACCTCTACGGCGACCCGCACCCCTGGACGCCGCAGGCGACGCCGCTCCGCACGCTGCTGTCGTTCCTCGACACCACGAAGTACCCGCCCTCGCTGCTCTACGCGATGATGACGCTCGGGCCGGCGCTACTGATGCTGGCGGCGGCGGACCGCGGCCTGGCGCGTGTCCTCCCCGGTCTCGTGACCTACGGGCGGGTGCCGCTCTTCTACTACGTGCTCCACATCCCGCTGATCCACGGGCTCGCGATCCTGGCGGCGATCGCCGGCGGCGGGAGCGCGGCGGCGCTGGTCGCGAACACGTTCCTGTTCGCGCGGCCGGAGGGCTACGGCTTCGGGCTCGGCGTCGTGTACGCGGTGACGGCGGCGGTCGTCGTGGCGCTCTACCCGGCGTGCCGCTGGTTCGGCGGCGTGAAGGCGCGGCGCCGCGACGCGTGGCTCAGCTACTTCTGAGGCCGGCGCGGCGGCGGAGCCACGCCGCTCGCCTGCACGACGGGCCCGAGCAGACACCGCACGCGGTCGTTGGTCGCAGGGCCGAGGGCAACCGCGACGACCCGCGCCCCGTTCGTCGCAGCCACCGCGAGCTTGCCGGGCGTCGTGGAGACGGCGAGCGCCGCCCCGCGCGCGACGGGGCCCACCGTGTTGCAACGGGTCGAGCCGGCGACGGCGATGGTCGCGGGACGCCCGTCGGCCGGGGCGTCGAGCAGGATGCCGACGGGGACACCCGTGCTCGCACGCCGGAACGCGTCGTCGACGTCGGGCGAGACTTCGACCACGTCGCCGGCGGCGACGGGGCCGGTGTCGCCGCGCGTAAGGAACGTCGTCTGGACGGCGTCGTCGTCGGGATCCAGCGGGCCGGGCTCCGCCAGCGTCCCCATCGTCCACGTCCACCCCTTGATCTTGTCGGCGATGCCGGGGTCGAAGGCGTCGCCGCCGAGATGCAGGCGGGTGAGGACGGCGTCGCCGGCGGAGAGGTCGTAGGCAATCGCACGTGGACCTTGCAGGGAGAAGTGGTTGCCGCTCGACGCCAGGTCGTTGAAGCTGGTGTCGCCGCTCGCGTGGCCGGCGAGCGACAGGTCGACGCCCGTGACGTCCGCCGCGACGGCGAAGAACTCGTTCGTCGCGATCGTGTCCGCGGAATGCGCGGAGGGTTCACAGATCCCCCTGCCGCCGCTGCCGTCGCAGCAGGTCGCGCCGCCGAGCGCACACGTGCCGTTCACACAGGGGCCGCGCGCGCAGTTGCCGACGGCGCACGGCCGGTAGGCGTTGGCAACGGGGCCACCACGTCCCGAGCAGCGCTTCCCCATGTCTCCCGCCTTGAGCAGACTCACGCCGTCGACGTTCGAGAACAGGATGTTGTCGACGAACTGCAGGTGCCCGGTGGCCCCCGCTCGCGCGCCGATCCCGCCGAGCCAGACCACGGGCTCCGTAACGCACCGGTCGGCGCCGGGTGCGCATCCGGCGCACCCCCCATCCGACGCACACGCCTGCTCGCGGTTCGAGCAGGTCGCGCCGCAGGTCTTCTGGCCCCCGCCCCACGCGAAGTAGCTATGCGCGACCCGGATGCCCGCGCCGTTCAGCACCAGCTTCGCGGCTCTCCCGAAGAGGCACTGCACGTTCTCGATCGAGACGTTGACGACGTTGGGCTCCACCACGATGCAGTGGTGGCCGCCGTACACCTTGTTGTCCCGGAGCGACGTCTGCTGCCCGCAGCCCACGACGATGCCGCGGCCCGTCGGCGCCGACGGCGCGACGTAGTTGTCCCGCGCGTTGCAGAACGCCGGCGCGTTCTCCGGCGCGAGCACGCCGAGCAGGAGGCCGTCCCCGGCGCCGGTCAGCACGTTCCCGTCGACGTGGGTCTTGCCCCCCGCAAACTGGATCCCGAATCCCGTGTAGGTGACGACCGTGTTCCTGGACGCGCGTGTCCCCCCAGCGGTCGCCTGGATGCCGACGCTCCCTGCCGTCGTCCCCGCCGCGATCCGTGAGTCCGTTGCCGCGCTGGCTTCTCCGAGTACGACTGCCCGTGGCAGCTCGACCGGGGGCGCCGACGCCTGCGGGTTCAGGTGCGGCGTCGACACGTCCGTTCGTCGCGTGTTGTCGAGGCCGACCACCTTGCTGTGCGCGCCGACCCGCACGGTGAAGTTCCCCCTGCGCTGGTCGTACACCGCGACGTCCGAGACGAGAGCGCCGGTCGCCGACGAGAAGTCGATCGGGTCGATCCGACCGGGCCCCGCCGGGGCGGCGGCGGCGCCGTCGCACCGGCCTCCCCCGTTCGCGCAGTCGTCGCGGTGCTCGCACGCGCCTGCCGACAGCGGAGCACAGTCGGCGTCGGCGTTGCACGCGATCCTGACGCCGTGAAGGGCCGTCGCGCACGTCTGGCCGCAGACGGCGCCGTCCCGACTGCCGCCGGTGCAGCGGTTCCAGCCGTCGAATCCCTCGAGCCGGAACGAGCATCGCTCGATCCGCTGTCCGACGCTCCCTGCCGCGCCCTTGAAGATGGTGTACGTGCCGTTCGCCGACGGCGCGAACACCGCGCCCACGCCGCCGTCGCCGACGCAGCGTCCGCCCGAGCCGCTCGGGTTGCAGTCGGCGTCGGTCGCGCACGCCGCACCCTCGACGTGCCCGTCGATGCAGCGCCGTCGCGCCACCTGGAACGTCGCCGTCTGGTTCTCGCAGACGATCCGCGTGTGCGAGGCGAGCGTCACCAGCGCCTCCCCCGCCGGCGGTCCGCCGACGACGACCACGCATCCGGCCGGCACGAAGCCGGTCCGGCCGGCGATCGCCTTCCCCCAGGCGACGAGCCCCCTGGTCCCCTCCCTGACACCGGAGCAGTCGACGAAGTCGTCGAGACGGATCGGGCCCCGGGACCGGTCTCCGCATCCTCCGAGCACGGTCGCGAGGAGCGCCGAGGCGAGCACGGCCCGCCGCCGCAGCGCGCTCCGGGATCCCGCTTCGATGGGCCGGCGGGGCGCGATCACGTGCGCGCCCGGCGCGCGGCGAGCAGCTCCCGCGCCCGCGCGGCGACCAGCGCCACCAGCGGCCCCATCTTGGGCGGCGAGGCCTCGAGGTCGATCGCGACCCCGTGCGCCTCGAGCGCCTCCGAGCACACCGGCCCGACCGACGCGACCACCGCCGCCGCGAAGCCGGCGCGGAGCGCGTCGGCGTCGGGCGCGACGCGGAACAGATGCTCGACCTGCGCCGCGTTCGTGAACACGGCGACGTCGGCCTCGCGGCCGGCGATCCGGCGCGCGGCCGCCTCGAGCGGCGCGCAGTCGGCGGGCAGCGCCCAGCGGTAGATCGGGACGCGGCGCACGTCCAGCCCGCGGGCGGCCAGCGCCTCGACCAGCGCCGTCGCGGGACGGCCGTATTCCTGCACGGCGACGTGCGCGCCCGCGCGCAGTCCCAGCCGCTCGACGACCTCGAGCGTCTCGCGCCAGGTGAACGGCGCCTCGACCGGGTGCGCCCCCGCGACGCCCAGGTCGCGGAGCGCCGCCAGCGGCTTCGGCCCGCGCGCGACGACCGTCGTCCGCCCGAGCGCGGCCGGGAATCCCGGGTGGCGCTCCGCCACCGCCGCCGCGAGCGCGCGCGTGCCGACGCCGGTCACCAGGATCACGGCGTCGACCCGGCCCGCCTCGAGATCCGCGGCGAGGGCCAGCGCCTCGGGGCTCCGCTCGAGCGGCGTCTCCCGCAGCGCGGGCGCGCGGACGACGTCGGCGCCGTGGCGCGCGAGCATCGTCGCCAGCTCCTCGGCGCGGCGCGCCTCGAAGCTCACGACGCGAAGTCCCCCGAGCGCGCCGTCGGCCATCGGGGGGGAGGCTGCGAAAGACCGCGCTCGGAGTCAAGCCGCGCCTGCAACGCCGTGCCCACGGGGCTCGAGTTCCCGGCCGGCCGCTTGCTCTCCCTGCCCCGTTCGGTGATGGTGCGAGGCACTCCGGGTTTGCCGGGTAGGGGGGGGTGTGGTGGGCGGAACGCTCCCAGCGGTCGTGGTGGTCGCGCTGGCGCAGGGGCTGGTGCTGCGGTGGCTGCACCATCTCGCGGAGGGCGGCGCCGGCGCGTGGTCGGAGCTGAGCGTCCTCCTCCCGGCCTACGCATGTACGGTCGCCGTGCCGCTCACGTACTACCTGCTGCGCTCGAAGCTGCACGGGCGCGCGCGGGCCGCGGCGCTGGCGCTCGTCGGCGTCGTGCTGGGCGGAACCGCCTGGTGGGTCGGGTGGGTGAACGGTCCCGTCGGCGGACTGTATCCGTCGACGCAGGGCGCGGTCTTCCTCCTCCTCGTGCTCGCGGTCCTCGGGTGGTTCGTCGCGCTCCCGTTCCTCGCCCTCGGCGTCCGCGGCAGCGCGACGCCCGACGGGTACGCGGCGCTCTTCGACGAGGCGTGGCGGCTCGCGATCACGTGCGCGTTCGCGATGGTCTTCACGCACCTGTTCTGGGGGCTGCTCTCGCTGTTCGTCGCCCTGTTCGAGGCGATCCACATCTCGTGGCCCCGGGAGCTGGTCTGGACGCAGAGCTTTGCCTACCCGGCGACCTGCGTCGCGGCGAGCTTCGCCATCGGCCTCACCGACGTGCAGCCAGAGATGTTCCGGGCGCTGCGTCGGCTGCTCCTCACCGTGCTGCGCTGGCTCACCGTGCTCCTCGCGGCGATCGTGCTGCTGTTCCTCGGCACGGTGGTCACGGAAGGCGTCACGGTGCTGTGGAGCACGCACTTCGCCGCGGCAGGGCTGATCGGCACGAGCATCATGCTGATCACGCTCTACAACACGGTCTATCAGGACGGCCGCGAGACCGGTCGGCTTCCGCGCGCGCTCGCGTGGCCGGTGCGCGCGGCGCTCGTGGTCGGGCCGGCGCTCGCCGGGCTCGCGTTCTGGGCGCTCGTGCTGCGGGTCGACCAGCACGGGGTGAGCGAGGACCGGCTCCAGGCGATCGTCGTGGTCGTCATCCTAAGCGGCTACCTGCTCGGGTACTCGCTGGTCGCGATCGCGGGCGCGCGGGCGCCGTTCACCGTCCGCCACGTGAACGTGGTGATGGCGATCGCGATGATCGCCACACTCGTGGTCATCCACTCGCCGGTCGTGGACCTGAAGCGCATCGCGACGTCGGCCCAACTCGAGCGGCTCACCGCCGAGGGTGACAAGCTCGACTTCCACTACCTCCGCTTCCAGCTCGGACGGTACGGCCTGCGGGCGCTCGACGATCTCACCCGGTCGCCCTACGAGTCGGTCGCGCAGCTCGCCAAGCGCGCCCAGGCCGAGACGGACTGGCGTAACTTCCCGATCTTCGGGCGCCGGCCGGCAGCCGACGATCGCGACCGCTTCCTGGCCCGCTTCGAGGTCTATCCCAAGGACGCCACGCTGCCGGCGGACCTCGTCGACATGCTGCAGGAGACCTACCGGCGGCAGCGATGGCGGCTCCAGTGTGTCGACGCGGGTGCGCCGTGCCTCGCCCTGCTCGTCGACCTCGACCGGGACGGGCAGGCGGAAGCGGTGGTCCCGCTCGTCGGCGAGGGCGCCGTATACGCGCGACGGGCGGACGGCTGGGTGAAGGTCGGCGAGCTGCAGTCCGGTCTCTACCGGACGCCGGACGCGCTTCGTCCCGACCTGCTCGCCGGGAAGGCGCAGCCGCTCCCGCCGTCGGTCTACGGCGGGCTCAAGGTCGGCGAGGACGAGTTCGGCTTCCGGCCCTGCACGCCCAGCGACCCGGCGTGCAAGCCCGGCTCGTAGCGGCGCGCCTCAGCTCGCGGCGGCCATCGTCGGCGCTGCGGGCTTCGGCAGCACCGCCTTGTCGACGAGGTCCTTCTTCACCAGCTCCTGCAGCGCCATGTCGAGCGTCTGCATGCCGGCGCGCTGGCCGGTCTGCATCATCGACGGGATCTGGTGGAGTTTGTTCTCGCGGATCAGGTTCCGCACCGCCGGCGTCCCGACCAGGATCTCGCAGGCCGCGACGCGCCCGCCGCCCTTCTTCTTGAGCAGCGTCTGCGCGACGACGGCCTCCAGCGACTCGGAGAGCATGGTGCGGATCTGCCCCTGCTGGCCGGACGGGAACACGTCGATGATGCGGTCGATGGTCTTGGGCGCGCTCGAGGTGTGGAGCGTCCCGAACACCAGGTGGCCGGTCTCGGCGGCGGTGAGCGCCAGCGAGATGGTCTCGAGGTCGCGCATCTCGCCGACCAGGATCACGTCCGGGTCCTCGCGGAGCGCGCTCTTGAGCGCGTCGGAGAACGAGTGGGTGTGCGGGCCGACCTCGCGCTGGTTCACGAGGCAGCGCTTCGGCGGGTGCACGAACTCGATCGGGTCCTCGACGGTGAGGATGTGCGCGTCCCAGGTCGAGTTGATGACGTCGACCATGGCGGCGAGCGTCGTCGACTTGCCGGAGCCGGTGGGGCCGGTGACGAGCACGAGGCCGCGCTCCTTGGTGGTGAGCTCCTTCAGGATGGGCGGCAGGTCGAGCGACTCGAGCGACGGGATGACCGTCGGGATCGAGCGGAAGACCGCACCCGGGCCGCGGCTCTGCGTGAACACGTTCACGCGGAAGCGGCCGACGCCGGCCAGCTCGGTCGCGAAGTCGACCTGGTGCGCCGCCTCGAACTCCTTCTTCTGCGGCTCGCCCATCACCGACTGCACGAGCGCGGCGACGCCGGCCGGGTCGAGCGCCGGGTGCTCGGTGCGGGTGAGGTCCCCGTGCACGCGCAGCAGCGGCGGCTGCCCAGCGCTCAGGTGAAGGTCCGAGGCGCCCTTCTGGGTGGCCTCGCGGAGGAGATCGTCCATCGTCGGCATGGTGGCACGCAGGGAGCAAGACGCGCGCCAGCGAGGGAGCCCGCGCCGCCCGCTGTCGCATGCGCCAGCGGGCGGCGCGCGTGCGTCACGCCGTCGAGTTCGCGGCGGCGTCGCCGCGAGTGGGCTCAAGTCGATCCACTGCCGCGTCGAGATTCCGGCAGGAGCCGACCATGTGGGACTACGTCTTCTCGACCAGGCACATGACGTTCGACGCCGCTGCCGGCGTCGTCTTCTTCCTCCTCTTCAGGGTACTCCTCGGCCAGCGGCAGCCATCGTTCCTCGGGCGGCTGGTATTTTGCGCGCTCGCGCTCGCCGCCAGCCACTGGTACCTGGGCGGACCGCGCGGGCGCGCGATGCCGTCCGGGCAGATCGGGACCATGGCCGCCATGTGCGCCCAGGAACACAGCCAGGACGCGTGCCTGTGCGCGATCGACACGATCGAGGAGCGCGTCGGGCATCCGAAGCTGACGCAGCTCGCGGTCCGCGCCGAAGCGAACGGGGCGCTGCCGCCGGACATGGTCACGGCGCTCGCCGACTGCCGCGACTGACGTCTACTCGCCGACCGACGCGAGCCACTCGACGAGCGGCACGACCCGCTTCGTCTGCGTGACGATCCAGTCGACCAGCCCGGGCTCGACCAGCAGCTTCCGCGGCAGCTCCGGGTAGCTGACGATCAACCCCTTCCGCTTGAGCAGCGCCGCGCGCGGATGCTCGGGGTCGAAGCCGCGCGGCACGCGCTGAAGGGCGTCGTACGAGCCGACCTCGAAGCCGGCGCGCTCGAGCTTCTTCAGGACCGCCGCGAGCGCGGCGCCGCGCTCGTCGTCGACCACCGCGGCGCGGAAGCGCGCGAGCTGGGGAGGGTCCATCATGTACTGCCCGGCGCCGACGAAGACCTCGGCGGCGCCGACGTGCACGTAAGGCGCCGCGATCCCCGAGGGCCCCGGGGTGCTGCCCGCGACCGCGACGTAGCCGCCGACGTGGGTCTTGTACGGCGACTTGTCCTTCGAGAAGCGGACGTCGCGGTAGATCCGGAAGACCTTCGGCTCGGCGAGCGGCAGGCGGGCAAAGAGCCCGTCGATGCGCTCGCGAACGTCGGCGAGGAGCGCCTGCATCGGCCGGAGCCAGCCGGCCTCGTACTCCTTCTTGTGCGCCTCGAACCAGGGGCGGCGCTGGTTCCTGGCGAGGGCGCGGAAGAACCTGCCGTCGCGGTCGGCGAACCCTTCGAAACCCCCGACGGGGAGCGTGCGCTTCGGCATGATGCCGACCTGATACGCAACAACCGGGCCGGACGACAATGGCCGACGTCGGGCGGCGGCGCCCCGTCGTTGCATCACGTCGGCGACGCGGGCAATGGCACCCCGAGGGAGGGCTCGCCATGACGGTCGCGATCGTGTGCACCGCGCTGCTCGGACTGCTCGTCTTCGGCCTCGGACTCCTGGTGTCGATGACCCGGGGCAACACCAACCAGGCCATCGGCCACGGCTCGGATCCGACGGACCGCCTCCACAAGCTGGTCCGCGCCCACGCCAACGCCGCCGAGTACGCGCCGATGATGGCGGTGCTGATCCTGCTGGTCGGCGCGCGCCAGCCGTCGGGGTGGATGGTCGCGACGTTCGTCGCGGCGACCGCGTGCCGGTACCTGCACGCCGCGGGCATGATCACCTGCGAGACGCTCGCGAAGGCGAACCCGCTCCGCTTCGCGGGCGCGCTCGGCACGTACGTGACCGGCCTGGCGCTGGTCGCGGCGACGCTGCTCCGGCTGTAGGCGGTCGCGAGCAAGCGGGGCACATTGCGCTTCCGGGGGCTCGCTGCTAGACGCGCATCGCCGTCTCATATCCTCTCAGCTCGCAAGGGGGAGCCATGATGCTTGCTGCCTGGGGCCGGATGCTCGGTGCGGTTGGCCTGCTGCTCGCGGCGCTCGTCCCCATCGCCTCCGCGGACGACGGCCCGGCACGGCTGGTCGGCCCCTTCACCCGCGACGACTACCCGCAGGCGGTGATCGACCGGCCCCTGACGCTGCCCGCCGGCATGGTGGAGGGCGAGATCGGCGGCCGCTTCGTCTCCCAGCGCCAGACCTTCCAGCCGTTCACGTTCTATCCGCCTCTCGTCAGCGGCGTCGATGACTGGTACCTGGACCTGGCGATTCGCGTCGGCATCACCGACCGCATCCAACTCGAAGCGGGGACGGCGTTCTCGCTCGACCATCAGGAGCGGGGCTACCACAGTTCCCAGGGCGGCTTCGGCTTCGACCCCCGAGCCAACCTCACGAGCTGGCAGCGCGTGATCCCGCTCCGTGTGTCAGTGCTCGCGCTCGACACCGAGGCGCTCGACACCGCCGTCACCCTCACGCTGCCGTTCACCGCATACCAGGACCGGATCGTGCACTTCCCCCGGGGCGGCACGAGAATCGTCCGCAACGGCGACGGGCGTGTCCTCCCCGCCGTCCAACTCGCAGCACCCACGCGCTGGCGGCTCACCGACTGGCTCTGGCTCCGCGCCGGACAGGACCTGTTCACCGTCACCACGGCCGAGGGGCTCGCCCGGTTCGCGTTCCTCTTCGGCGTCGGGGTGCAGCCCCATCCCATGTTCGCCCTCACCCTCGACAGCCGGATCGCCGCCGTCAGCTTCGACGGCAGCGGCAATTCCAGCTCGACGACGCTCGCCGACTACGGGGACCTCCTCCTCGAGGGCACCTTCACCCCGATCCGCTGCCTCGACATCGTGGGCGGCTTAGACATCCCGAACCTCAGCAACGGCGTCGACACGTACGCCATCCGGACGGCGGTCCGGGTCCGCTTCTGAGCGTGGAGCGCTCCCATGCGCTGGAGCCTGCTGGTCTTCGTCGCGGCCTGGCCCTTCCTCCTGGCCGGCGCCCCGGTCCCGCCCACAGGGTTCGCGAACGGCGTCAACGGACTCCCGCGCGGCCTCACGGCGGCGCTCGACGACGCGAGCGCCGCGGGCTTCGACACGGTGCGGACCTTCCTGCGGTGGGACAAGATCGAGACCGTCGAGGGGCGCCCGGACTGGAGCTGCCGGTACCTGGGCGGCGTCGACGTCGGACCGGACACCAACGACGACGGACGACCGGACGCCTGGCCGGGGATCCCGTGCGACGGCACGCCCTGCGGCTGCGGCTACTCCGCCGACGAGCGGGTGGCGATGGTGGCGGCCGATCCCCGTCGGATGCCGCTCTTCCTGACGATCATCGGCACGCCCGCCTGGGCGCGCGGACAACCCGCCGACGGCTGCCCACGCGACGTGCCCCCGCGCGCGCTGCCGCTCAAGGCCGGCAAGGAGGACGCGTACCGGAGGTTCGTCGCAGCGGTGGCCGAGCGATACGGCGGCGCCGCCTACGCCTTCGGGCTCTGGAACGAGCCCGACCTGGACGCATGCCAGGCCTGGGCCGGCACGGTCCGGCAGTTCAAGGAGCAGATCCTGTCCGCAGCGACGACGGTGAAGGCGTCGGGCGCCGACCCCGGGCTGGTCGTCGCGCCGACGCTCGAGAGCCCGAGCGGCCCCGCGATGGACACGTGGATGGACTGGTCGCAGCCCGTGGACCTGCTGTCGTTCAACCTCTACGTGACGAAGGTCCCGCTCGGGCTCGCGAAGATCGAGGAGATGAACGCCTGGTGCCGGGCTCGGCGGCGGTGCCGGGGCTTCTACGTCACCGAGTTCGGCGCGCATCCGCCGGCCCGCCAGAAGCCGCACTGCCCCGGACCGGTCGCGCCCGACCCGGGCGCGGCCGACGTCGCCCTGATGAAGCGCTGCCGCGCGCGCCGCGGGTGCGCCGGCTTCTTCCTCTACCGGCTCACCGACCAGGGCGGGCCGAGCACGTGCGGGCGTGCGCTCATCACCGCCCGCGGGTGCAGGAAGCGTCGGCTCTGCACCATCGCCGAGCGCTTCTTCGGGCGGACCACGCTGCCCTTCGAGTGCAGCGGCTGCGGGCCGTAGGCCGATGCGGGAGCGCGGGCGGCGGCAGGCGCCGCCGCCCGTCGTTCGGACGTTACTTGTTCGGCTGCGGCGTCATCCGCAGGTACGGCTTGAGCGCCTTGTAGCCCTTCGGGAACCGCTTCTTGAGCTCGTCGGGATCCGTCAGCGCCGGCACGATCACGCACTCGTCGCCGTCCTTCCAGTTGGCCGGCGTGGCGACCTTGTGGTTGTCCGTCAGCTGAAGCGAGTCGATCACGCGCAGGATCTCTTCGAAGTTGCGGCCCGTGCTGGCGGGATAGGTGATGGTGGCGCGCACCTTCTTGTTCGGGTCGATGATGAACACCGAGCGCACCGTGAGCGTGTCGTTCGCCTGCGGGTGGATCATGTCGTAGAGCGTCGACACCTTCCGGTCCGGGTCGGCGAGGATCGGGAAGTTCATCTTGGTGTGCTGGGTCTCCTCGATGTCGCCGATCCAACCCTTGTGCGACGGCACGTCGTCGACGCTGAGCGCGATGACCTTCACGTTCCGCTTGTCGAACTCGGGCTTGAGCTTGGCGACGAGGCCCAGCTCGGTCGTGCAGACGGGCGTGAAGTCCTTCGGATGCGAGAACAGCACCGCCCACTTGTTCCCAATCCACTCGTGGAAGCGGATCGTTCCTTCCGAGGACTCCTGCGTGAAGTCCGGCGCGACGCTTCCCAGTTGAACCGCCATGGTCTTCTCCTCTCGATTGAGTCTGCTGGACCTCGATCCGTAGCGCGACCGTCCGACAGCGTCAACGTGGGTTCCCCTCCCCCCGGGATGCGGACCCGTTGCCGACCGACGGCGGGGGTGGCAGATCCCCTGCCGTGTCCATCGACTGGCGCCGCATCCGCTTCACCGAGCACATGACGGAGGCCGCGGCGGTCGTGGCCGCGTGCCAGGTCGTGCTCGACTTCGAGGGGCGGGAGCACACGGTCTACGACGTGCAGGTCCTGGAGACGCTGAAGGGCGGCGGCCCACAGCGCTACTTCGCGCTCGCCACCAACCGGGCCGACCCCAGCGCGTTCCACCCGCTGGGCGGCGGCGCCACCCCCGAGGAGGCGCTCCAGCAGTGCCTCGACGACGCCGGTGTCCACCACCGCCGGCGGGTCAAGCAGCAGGCCGAGTAGCGGGCCGTGAGCGACGGCTTCCCCGCGGGTTTCGCCGAAGGAGTCCGTCGCTTCAACGCCGGCGAGTTCTTCGAGGCGCACGAGGCGTTCGAGGAGCTGCTCGACGACGTCGAGGAGGACGGCCGCTGGGACCTGCTGGTGGCGCTGGTGCAGGTCGCGGTGGGGTACCACAAGTGCGCGGCGGGTCATCCCGGTAGCGAGCGAATGCTCGGGCTCGGCGCCGGGAAGCTGGCCGCCTTTCCCGCGCAGGCGTGGGGCGCCGACGTGGGTCGGCTGCGCGCACGTCTCGCCGACGATCTCGCCGTGCTCGCCGCGGGAGGAGACCTGGCGGCGAGGATCGCCGAGTCGCCGCCCGTCATCGCGCTCTGCGCCTGACGGGACGGTGCGCCGTCAGCGCGCGCGCACGACCGCCGGCCGCGGCGCGTCGGCCTCGCCCAGCTCGCGCAGGAACAGCGCCCGCACCTGCTCGGTCAGCTCGTCGCTCGAGAGGCCGGCGGTGCGCTCGTACGGGATCTCGTCGAGCACGCGGATACGGATCGCGTGGTGGCCGCGCAGCACGAAGCCGTGCTTCGGGAGCGCGTGCGCCGTCCCCTCGACGACGACCGGGAGGAGCGGCACCTTCGCGCGCTGGGCGAGCACGAAGGCGCCGGGCTTGAACGCCTTCAGATGCCCGTCGTGCGAGCGCGTACCCTCCGGGAACATCATGATCGAGTTGCCGTCGGCGAGCGTCGCCTCGCAGGCCCGCATCATCTCCGCGATGCTCTTCCGGTCGCCGCGGCGGAGCGGGATGTAGCGGTTGAGCATCATGTTCCAGCCGATCGCCGGAATCTTGAACATCTCGATCTTCGACACCCACTTGAAGTGCACGAACAGCCGGAACAGCACGAGGATGTCGACGAAGGACTGGTGGTTCGCGACCATCACGTAGGTCGCGTTGGGCCGGACCTTCTCCCGCCCCTCGACGGTCACGCGCCAGGCCGGATTGCACCACGTGTAGAGCGACGCCCAGAAGCAGGTGAACCGGTGCAGGACGACCAGCCGGCGGTCGATGGCCACCGTCAGCGCCCAGACCACGATCGCCACCGGGAACAGGAGCGCGGAGCTCACACCCAGGAAGAGCCAGAACAGGACCGACCCCACGCGTCGCAGCACGCGGGCCCTTTACCAGCCACCGCTCGCGACGACCAGAGGCGAACGTCGGCGCAGACGTCGTCCCGAGCGCGCCCAGCCACACGAACGCCACGGTGCCCAGCGCCCGCCATGCGACGTGATGGAGCGCCGGCGCCGACCAGACTGACCAGCAGGAAGAGCCACCCGGCGATCGTGTTTGCCGGGGGCCGAGCAGAAGCCGCGGCCCGCCCGCTTTTCGAGTTTACAGCGTGGCGGCTCCGGAGGTAGAGGAGACGACGCGTGGGCGCCGCCTGGTACGAGCCGCTGCCGGCATCGGACCGCAGCTTCCTGGTCTTCGAGGATCAGCACACGCACATGCATCTGGGCGGCATCACCCTCTTCGAGCCCGGGCCGCTCGGTCTCCCCGGGGGCGGCGTCGCGATCGACCGCATCCGCGAGCACATCGCGTCCCGGCTCCATCTGCGACCGCGCTACCGCCAGCGCCTGGCGTCGGTCCCGATCCGCAATCGCCCGATCTGGGTCGACGACCCGCACTTCAACCTGAGCTACCACGTGCGCCACGCGGCAGTGCCGCACCCCGGCGACGACGTCCAGCTGAAGCAGCTCTGCGCGCGGATCGTCTCGCAGCAGCTCGACCGCGGCAAGCCGCTCTGGGAGATCTGGGTCATCGAGGGCCTCGGCGGCGGCCGCTTCGCGATGCTCGTGAAGACCCATCACTGCATGGCCGACGGCATCTCGGCGTTCGACCTGTTCACGGCGCTCGTGAGCCCGACGCCCGACGACTCGCTCGACGCGCCGGCCCCGTGGACGCCGCGCCCGGCGCCCGGCCCGATGCGCCTCCTCGCCGACGAGCTGCTGCGTCAGGCAGGCACGCCGTTCGAGATCGCGTCCGCGCTCGTGAACGCGCTCCGCGACCCCGCGCGCGGCCGGGCCCTCGTGGCCGAGAACCTGCGCGGCCTGTGGTCCACGATCCAGAACGGCATACGGCCGCCGAGCCCGACGCCGCTCAACGGCCCGATCGGCCCGCACCGTCGCTTCGACTGGCTCACCCTCGACCTGGGCGAGGTGAAGCGCGTCCGCCAGCGGCTCGGCGGCACGGTCAACGACGTCGTGCTGGCGACGGTGGCGGGCGCGGTGCGCACGTTCCTCCGGCGGCGCGGCGTCCCGTCGGACGAGATCTTCTTCCGCGCGGTGGTGCCGGTGAGCGTCCGCAGCGAGAACGAGCGGGGCGTCCAGAACAACCGGGTCTCCGGCTGGCTCACCGAGCTCCCGGTCGACGAGCCCGACCCGCTCCGCCGCCTGGAGCGCGTCAAGGAGGTCACGACGCGTCTCAAGACCTCCAAACAGGCGCTCGGTCCGGAGCTGCTGGGCCGCGCGGCGGAGTGGGCGACGCCGGGCGTGCTGACGGTCGGCGTGCGACTCACGGCGCGGCTGCATCCCTACAACGTGATCGTGACCAACGTGCCGGGGCCGCCGATGCCGCTCTACTTGCTGGGCGCGCGGCTGCTCGGCGGGTATCCGTTGGTGCCGCTGTTCGAGAACCAGGGCATCGGGATCGCGCTGTTCAGCTACGTCGGGCAGCTCTGCTGGGGGTTCAACGCGGACTGGGACCTGGTGCCGGATCTCGGGCGCTTCGTCGAGGCGGTGCGGGAGTCGTTCGGCGAGCTGACGGCGGCTGCCGACGCCGACCCGATCCCGGCGGCGGTGGGAGGGTAGCGACGATGGTGCGGGCGGCGGTCACGGGAGGGGTCGAACTGGCGGTGCGATCGTTGGTCGCGCCGGGGCTGCTCGCGGCGCGCTGGCTCACGCCGGGCGGCGAGCCGCGGGGCGACGGCGTTCCGGCCCCGCGCGCCTCGCTCGGGTTGTCGTTCAAGGTCGCGCTCGACGAGTTGTTCTTCCTGACCGAGGCGCTGTCCGCGCGCTTCGTCTCGACCGGCGACCGCCACCGCATCCGCGCCGAGATCCGCGACACGGTCGCGTTCCTCGAAGACAGCGGGTTGCTGGCCGCCCCCGAGCGCTACCACGCGCCGCCGCCACCACCCGACGACGCGTTCCTCCGCCCGCATGCCTCCCGCTGGCGCCGCTTCCACCATCTCACGTTCGAGAGCCACTGGGCGCCGCCCGTCGGACAGCCGGGTCGCGAGCGCTGGCTCGACTACCATGCCAACCGGACGGCCCATGCCTGGATCCTGGAGCACCCGGGGGCGCCTCGCCCCTGGCTGGTCTGCATTCCCGGCTACCGGATGGGGCACCCGATCGTCGACTTCACGGGGTTCCCCGTCGACTGGTTGCATCGGGAGCTGGGGCTCAACGTGGCGGTGGCGGTGCTGCCCCTGCACGGGCCGCGGACCGTCGGGCGCCGGAGCGGCGACGGCTTCCTCTCCGGCGACTACCTCGACACCGTGCACCTCCAGGCGCAGGCGGTGTGGGACGTGCGTCGGCTGCTGGGCTGGCTCGACAGCCGCGGGGCGACCGCGATCGGGACCTACGGCCTGTCGCTCGGCGGCGGCACCAGCGCGCTGCTCGCGGCGCTCGAGCCCGATCTCGCCTGCGTCGTCGCCGGCATTCCGGCAACCTGCTTCGCGAGCCTCGCGCGCTGGAACCTCCCGCCGCTGCTGCTGCGGTTGACGGAGCACCTGGGGCTCGCCTGGCCCGAGATCGAACGGCTGTGCTCGCTGGTCTCCCCGCTCTCGCTCGCCCCGCGGGTGCCCCGCGAGCGACGGTACCTCTTCGCCGCGACCGCCGACCGGCTGGTCCCGCCCGCCGGCGTGCAGGCGCTCTGGGAGCACTGGGAGCGCCCGCGACTGGACTGGTACCACGGCAGTCACGTCTCGTTCCTGGGCGAGCGCGCGGTGCGCGATCTCCTCCGCGATGCGCTGCACGCGTCGGGGATGATCGCAACGGGTTAATTTTCCACGGTCGGGTTGCCTCTCATCGGTTCAGTTGGTAGGAGCAGAGGTACTGCCATGTGGATACTCGTGCTGTTCGGCACCCATTGGGTTCTCTCTGCGTTCGCCCAGTCGAGCTTCCATCATCGGTACGCCTCCCACCGCATGTTCACGATGAGCAAGCGGATGGAGCGGGTGTTCCATCTGTTCACGTACATCGCGCAGGGCTCGTCGTACCTGTCGCCGCGGGCGTATGCGATCATGCATCGCGAGCACCACGCGTTCAGCGACACCGAGCGCGATCCCCACGCACCCGGCTTCTTCCGCAACGTCTTCGGGATGATGTGGGCCACCGCCAAGAAGTACAGCGCGCATCTGAAGCGCCGCTCGAATCCGGAAGCGCGCTTCCTCGGCGACTACCCGGAATGGCCGACGCTCGAGCGGATCGCCGACGCCTGGACAGGACGCGTCGCGTGGGGCGCGGGCTACACGCTGCTCTACCTGGGACTCGCGACCGCGTGGTGGCAGTTCCTGCTGCTTCCCGCACACTACATCATGGGCCCGATCCACGGCGCGATCGTGAACTGGTGCGGCCACAGCTACGGCTATCGGAACTTCGGAACGCGCGACAAGTCGCGCAACTTCCTGCCGATCGACGTCGTGACGCTGGGCGAGCTGTACCAGAACAACCACCACCACGCGGCTGGTCGGATCAACTTCGCGTTCCGGAAGTTCGAGCTGGACCCGACGTACCTGGTGTTGCGAGGCCTCGCCAAGCTGCGTGTGATCCAGTTCACGCCGGGCGCGCTCGGCGCCGCGGCGTAGCCGCCCGCCGCCGCAGTTTGTCAGCCGGCCGGCCGTCACGGTAGGAGGACGGCCCATGAAGCTCGGCTTGCAGCTCGGCTACTGGATGTTCGGCCCGGAGGATCCGATCGACCTGGTCCTCGAGGCGGAGCGTCTCGGGTTCGACTCGGTCTGGACCGCGGAGGCGTACGGCAACGACTGCGTCTCGACGCTGTGCTGGATGGGCGCGCGCACGACCCGCATCAAGCTCGGCACGGCGGTCATGCAGATCTCGGCGCGCACCCCGGCCTGCGTCGCGATGACGGCGGCCACCATCGACCATCTCTCGGGCGGCCGCTTGATCCTCGGCATCGGGGTGTCGGGGCCGCAGGTGGTCGAAGGATGGTACGGGCAGCCCTTCCCGAAGCCGCTCACGCGCACACGCGAGTTCATCGAGCTGGTGCGTCTGATGCTGAAGCGCGAGGGGCCCGTGCGCTTCGACGGCCAGCAGTACAAGCTCCCGTATCCCGGCGGCACCGGCCTCGGGAAGCCGCTCAAGCTCATCATGCAGCCGCTCCGCGACTGCATCCCGATCTACGTCGGCGCGGAAGGCCCGAAGAACGTGAAGATGGCGACCGAGATCGCCGACGGCTGGCTCCCGCTCTTCTTCTCGCCCTACCGCACCGAGGTGTTCGCCGACGCGCTCCAGCACCTGCGCCCGGGCTTCGAGGTCGCCTGCACCGTCACGATCTCGATGAACGACGACCTCGAGCGCGCGCTCGAGCCGATCAAGTACATGCTCGCGTTCTACATCGGCGGCATGGGGGCGAAGGCCAAGAACTTCCACGTCAACATCATGGAGCGGATGGGCTTCCCCGAAGTGCGCAAGGTGCAGCAGCTGTTCCTCGAGGGGAAGCGCGCGGAAGCGGCGGCGGCGGTGCCGGACCGGCTGGCGGACGAGATCTCGCTGGTCGGGTCGGCGGACCGGATCCGCGACCGGCTGCAGGCGTGGAAGGCCTCGCCGGTGACGACGATCCTGTGCGGGACGCGGGACGCGGGGTCACTGCGGGTGCTCGCGGAGGCGGCGGGCTGAGGCGGTCGCGATCGTCGTGACGCGGGGGCGGGGGTGTGGGGCGCCGGAGCGGGTCCCTTATCCGCGCCGTTGATGTTGCACCGCCTTCGGCCAAGGTAATCGGAACGCGCGGCCCGCTCCGGCGCCCCACACCCCCGCCCCCGCTGATCGATGGATCGCGTCGCCTCCGCTAGCCGCGTAGCGCCAGCAGCCAGCTTCCGGCGACCGTCGCGATTGCAGTGGTGGCAAGAACGTACTGTCGCCAGCGGGGTTGGAGCGGCAGGACGGCGGCCGTTGCGCCCAGGGCGATGCCTGCGACGAAGCCGAAGAGGTGGGAGGTGAGGTCGGTGCCCTTGCCGGAGCCGAGCATCGCGAGGAGCGCCAGGCCGGCCCCGAGGGGCAGCCAGGCGCGGCCGCGGATGCCGGCGGCGCGACGCGTGCGGACGATCGCGAGGCCGCTCAGCACGCCGACCGCGCCGAGGACGGCCGTCGACGCGCCGACCGCGTCGAGGCCGTCGCCCGTCAGCAGCGCCGTGATCGCGTTGCCGAGGACGCCCGAGAGCACCACCAGCCACGTGCCGACGCCCGGGCCGACAATCCGGCAGACCCCCGTCGCGAGCACGACGCCGGCGCCCAGGTTGCCGATGAGATGCGACGGGTCGGCGTGGAGCGTGAGCGCGGTCACGGTGCGCCACCACTGGCCGTCCAGGATGCGGGCGGCGTCGGCGCTCCCGGCCGCGAACCAGGCGCCGCGCGCGGCGCGCGGACCCGCCAGGCGGTAGACGAGGACCAGCGCCGCCCCCATCACCACGCCCGCCGGCGTCGGTCCCCATTCCGGCGCCGCAGGCGCGGCCGGCGGCGGTGGTCGCTCCTCGCGCTCGAAGGCGTCCAGCGCCGCGGCCGCGCGCGCGGCGTCCCCGACGCCGACCACCACGCGCCACCGGTCGCCGTCGCGGGCGAGGCGGTAGGGGATCGCGGCGGCGGCGAGCACGAGGCCCCATTCGTTCGCGGCGCCGCGCGCCACGCCCGCGCGCAGGGTGATCTCGCCGTCGTGGTCCATGGCTCGCGCGCCTCCTGGCTACCGGGGCGGACGGCGCGCGTAAAGCGCGCTTGCCTTGGCTGGCGGGCGTGTGGGACACGGGCCCGGCATGGGTCGCCCGCTCGCCATCGACGTCTTCTGGTCGTTCCGCAGCCCCTACTCCTATCTCGCGACGCCGAGGCTCGTGCGGCTCGCGGCCGACTACCTGCTCAACGTGCGCGTCCGGGTCGTGCTGCCGATCGCGATCCGCGACCCGGAGTTCTTCACGCGCGTCAACCCGCTCTGGCCGCCCTACCTGCTGCGCGACACGGCGCGGATCGCGGAGCGGGAGGGCATCCCGTACGGCTGGCCGCGGCCCGATCCGATCGTCCAGGAGTTCCCCTCGCGCCGGATCGCCGCCGAGCAGCCCTACATCCACCGGCTGACGCGCCTGGGCATCGAGGCGACGCGGCGCGGACGCGGCCTGCCGTTCATCGACGAGGTGTCACGGGTCATCTGGGGCGGCACGGTCGCAGGCTGGCACGAGGGCTCGCACCTCGCCGACGCCGCCCGTCGTGCGGGCCTCGACCTGGCCGAGCTGGAAGCCGGTGTCGCCGCCGACCCCGGGAGCCGCGACGCCGAGGTGGTCGCCAACCAGGAGGCGCTCGCGGCCGCGGGCCATTGGGGCGTCCCGACGATGGTCTTCGAGGGGGAGCCGTTCTTCGGCCAGGATCGCCTGGACCTGCTCGTCTGGCGGCTCGAGCAGCACGGGCTCACCCGGCGCTGAGCGCCCGTGTGCCACGAGACCTCACGTCGATGTCGCCAGAATGTGGTTGACAGACTGGACTCCCCAGGGGAAACTCCGCGTCCAGATTGAGTTTCCGAGGCCTGCCACCCCGCGCGTCGACCTTGCCAGCCGACGCCCGCGAGCGCGACGCATCCGTGCCGCACTAGAGTTCCCGATTCCGCGCCGCCAGGCAGGTCTTCCGGGCGCCTGCTGCCCGCCCCGTGTTGTCCCTCCGTGCTCCGCGCGTGGGGATCGCGACTGGAGCCGCAAGCTGCTACGGTTTCCCCTAAATCGTCTCGAAAGGAGTCGACCATTTCGTCCACGATCTTCATAGGCAATCTGTCCTTCGACACGACTGAGGAGGAGCTCCGCACGGTGCTCACCGACGTCGACCCCGGCGTGCGCGTCCGGCTCGGCAAGGACCGCATGACGGGCAAGCCGCGTGGTTTCGCGTTCGCGGAGTTCTCGGATCCCGCCAAGGCCGCCGACGCCATCCGGCGCTTCGACGCGTACGAGCTGGGAGGACGTCGCCTGCGCGTGAACGACGCCGACGACAAGCCGCCGGCACGTGCCCCGCGCCCGTTCATTCCGTCGTCGCAGGCCTCCATGCCTCCGCCGATGGCCTTCGACCCCGGCTTCGACATGGGTGGTGGCGGCGGGTTCAACCGCAAGGGCGGCAGCCGGCGCGGCCTCCGCGCGAAGAAGCGCAGCCTGCGGTACTAGCGCAGTCAACTCGGCGGCAGCGCCGCCAAGAAGAGGCGTATCCGGGCCGCGTTCGCGCCCAGGTCGCCCTTCCCGACGCGCGACTTCGATCGCACGTCGACCCGGCTCGCACCGTCGCCCTCGGCGCGCACGCGGACGACCACGTCGTCCTGGAAGTGGAACAGCCGCGAGGTGGCGACCGCTTCCAGCGTCCCGGCGCCGGCGTCGACGTTGGTGACGGTCCAGTCCGGCATCGTCGCCGCGGCCCGCTGGACGGCGGCGAGCGCCGCAGCCGGCGGCACCTCGAGGTGCGCCGGCGCGAGATCGGCGCAGCACTGGCGCTGGATCTCCGCGAACGTCGGCGGATAGCTCATGTCCCGGCCGACGTTCGCGGAGAGCCCGGCCGCGTGCACGAACGCGGGCGGGTCGGCGGGATCGGTGGTGAAGTCGTTGATCCGCGGCGCGCCGCCGCGACGCAGCGCCACCGCCGCGAACACCACGGCGACGACGATCGCGAGCACGCCGCCCGTGGCGAGCCCGCGACCGCGGAGCGCGCGCGCCACGCTGAGCAGCCCGACCCCGACCGCCGTCAACCCGCCCAGCGCGTAGAGCGCGAAGCCGACGATCGGCGGCACCACCTGGAACCACGCCAGCGCCGGTCCGCCGACGACCAGCACCGCCGCGATCGTCCCGAGCCTGCTCGACGACATCGTCGCGCCCCCTTCCGTCAGGCGTCGCGGAACCGGGCCGGCCGCTTCTCGAGGAACGCGAGCACGCCCTCGCGGAAGTCCGACGTCCCGGCGGCGAGCACCTGGTTGCGGTCCTCCATCGCGATCACCTGCTCGAGGCTGCCGGCGTCCAGGCTGTGCTTGAGGCATTCCTTGGTGAGCCGGAGCGCGAGCGGCGCGTTCTTCAGCATGTCGGACGCGAGCGCGCGGGCCGCGGCCTCGAGCTCCGCATCGGGCACGACCTGCGACACCAGCCCGGTGCGCTCGGCCCGCTCCGCGGTGATGAAGTTGCCGGTGAGCAGCAGCTCGGCCGCGACCGACGCGCCCACGATGCGCGGCAGGAAGTAGCTCACGCCGACGTCGCACGCCGAGAGGCCGAGGCGGATGAAGGCCGCGTTCATCCGCGCCGACGCCCCGGCGATGCGGACGTCGGCGGCGAGCGCCAGCGCGAAGCCGCCGCCGCACGCCGGCCCGTGCACCGCAGCGATGATCGGCTGCGGCGCGCGGCGCATCAGCATCACCAGCTCGCTGATCGTGCGCTGGCTCCTGAGCGACGCCGGCACCGACCCGCGTCCGTCCTGCGACTGTCCGGCGTGCTCCTTCAGATCCAGGCCGGCGCAGAACGCGCGCCCGGCGCCCCGCAGCACGACGACGCGGGTCTCGGCGTCGTCGGCGAGACCCCAGAAGAACTCCCGGAGCTCGCGGACGAGCGTGCCGTTGAGCGCGTTCAGCGCGTCCGGCCGGTCGAGGGTGAGCCACGTGCAGTGCCCCTCGCGCTCGACCAGGAGCGTCTCGTACATGGGGATCCTCCTCAGTGACCGGGCGGGGCCTCGTGGCCGGGACGGAACCGGAATATCTGGTAGGGCGCGTGCGTCCGCCGGTGGGTCGCGGACGTGAAAAGCACGTGCTGGAGCGAGGAGCACGTGACGTAGAGCCAGCCGTCGGGGCCGAAGCTGAGGCCGTCCGGCCAGCGCAGCCGCGGGTCCTTCACGAGCGTGGTGAGCTTCCGGTCCTGGCCGAGCGTCAGGATGGCGCCGTGCTCCGGATCCGTCAGGTAGACGTTCCCGGCGTCGTCGGTGGAGATGCCGTCGCTCAGCGTCTTCGGGCCGAAGTCCTCGACGCGCTTGGCGAGCTCGTCGGCGGAGAGCGCCGGGTCGTTCAGGTCGCGGGTCGCGACCCGGTACATGCGGTCGCCGCTCACCGGCCCGAAGTAGAGCCAGGTCCCCTGCCGGTCGAGGCCGATCGAGTCGATCCCGATCCGGAGCGTGTAGAACCCGTAGAACACCATCGCCCGCTCGGGCGTCTGCAGGAGGTAGTTCCCGGCCTGCACCGCGGGATGCCCCTGGAGGAGCCGCCGCGCCTGCTGGGTCGCCACGTCGTAGACGATCAGGGCGGGCTGCTGCTTGAGCGGGCTCGACTCTGCAATGTAGATCTTCTCGCCCCGCGGATCGACCTGGAAGTCGTTCAGCATCGACAAGAAGCCGGCGATCTCGGTCGGGAAGTCGAACCGGTGGACGATCTCGCGACTCTGGAGGTCGAAGGCGAGGAGCCGCGGCTGTCCCATCGCGTAGCGGGCGTAGTCGAGCGCCCACAGCCGATCCTGCCGGTCGATCCGGAGGGCGAGCACCGACTGGAAGTGCGGCGTCCCTTCGGCCGGCGTCTGGAAGTCCTTGTCGGGGAACGGCACCGGCTTGCCGTCGACCAGCTCGAGGACCTGCTGCGGCGGATGGCCGTCGGGGTGGAGCGTGAAGAAGACCCGGCCGGTGCGGGAGACCGCGATGTTCCCCGGCGGGTAGTCGAGTTGGGCCACCGGCTCGAGCGCGGACGCGGGAAGCACCGGCGCCGTGGTCCGGTCCTCCAACCGCACGCCGCCGCCGTACTTGGCGCGCAGGCCGAAGAAGACGACGACGCACGCCAGAACGCCGAACACTGCGAGCCGCGCCACTCGCCTCATGCGGTCGCCCGATCGTCGTCGAACACCGTCCCTCCCCACCGCCAACCGCCGACCCGCGGCGGCGCTCCCGACGTCTGCGGCGACGACCATTGACGATTTCCCCCGGGGCGCGCAAGGGGCGGGGCGGTGTCAGTCGGCCATCGCGCGCTGGAACGCCGGGCGGGCGGCGAGCCGGCCGAGATACGCGCCACAGGCCGGCACGCCCTCCCCCAGCATGCCCATCATCTGGGCCCAGGCGAGCGTCGAGCCGATCATCACGTCGGCGGCCGTGAGCGCGTCGCCGACCAGGAACGTCTTCCCGGCGAGCGACTGCTCCAGCACGGCGAGCGCCGCCTTCAGCTGCGCGCGGCTCTCGGTCACCACCGACGGCAGCCGGTCGGCCTCCGGCTTGATCATGGTGTGGAGGAAGATGTTCACCGCCGGCGGCTCGAGGCCGCTCATGGCGAAGTGGATCCACTGGTAGTACAGGCCGCGCTCGTGCGTACCGACGGGCGGCGCGAGCCGCTTCTCCGGGAACTTGTCGGCCAGGTACTGGCAGATCGCCGCCGACTCGAAGAGCGCCAGGTCGCCGTCGACGAGCGCCGGGACGGTGCCGTTCGGGTTGATCTTCAGGTACCCGGGCTTCTTCTGCTCCCCGGCCTGGAGGTTCAGGCGTTTCAGCTCGTAGGGGACGCCGATCTCCTCGAGCAGCCAGCGGGGACGGATCGCACGGCTCTGGGGCGAGTAGTAGAGCGTCAGCATGCGCGGAGCCGTAGCCCGCGCCTCCGACCGATGCAAGGTCAGAGCGCGACGACGCGCGCGGTCGTCGACTTGAAGACGGGCGTACCCGAGGCGGGATCGATGGTGCGCGGGATCAGCACGTTGGCCTCGGGGTAGTACATCGCGAGGTTGCCGGGCGGCAGCGCGGCCGGGCGCACCAGCGCCTCGAGTGCGCCGGTGGCGTTCTCGACCCGCACCCGCTGGTCGCGGCGGAGTCCCAGACGAGCCGCGTCGTCGGCGTTCATCATCACGACGTCGCGGCGCTCGTTGCCGCGGTAGACGTCCTCCTCCTCGTACACGACGGTGTTGAACTGCCCCTCCGAGCGGAGCGTCATCAGCCGGAACTCGCCGGGTCCGGGCGCGAACGCGGGCAGCGGCGCCACGCGGAAGTGCGCGCGGCCGTCGTCGGTCGGGAAGCGGGGGTCGTGGAACGTGCGGCCCGCGACCTGGAACTCGCGCCCGGCGGCGATCGCCTCGTAGCCCGGCACGACCCGGGCGATGGCGCGGCGGATCGCGTCGTGGTCGGTGAGCTCTCCGAAGCGCACCGGCCCGGGCGGGACGACCGCGTCGGCGAGCGCCGCCAGTATCTCGACCTCGGAGCGCATCTCGGCCGATGCCGCCGGGGCCCCGCCGTCCGAGACGCGGACGTAGTTGAACATGCTCTCCTGCGTCGTGCACTGCGACTCCTCGTCGCGCGCCCGCGCGGGCAGCACGAGCATGGTGCGGCCGCGGCCGTGGACGTGGCCCTCGTTGAGCTTGGTCGTCACGGCGATGGTGGTGCCGATCTGCTGCAGGGCGGTCGCCGTCCAGCGTCTATCGGGCGACGCGGCGAAGAGGTTGCCGCCGAGGAGCAGGGCCGCGTCGACGCGCCCGTCTGCCGCCGCCTCGACCGACGCCAGCGTGTGCAGGCCGGGCGTCGCCGGCAGCGTGATGCCGTACAGCTCGCCCAGCCGGCGGGCGAACTCGGTCTTGAGCGCCGGTGCGACGCCAACCGACCCCACGCCCTGCACGTTCGAGTGGCCGCGGATCGGCAGCAGCCCGGCGCCCGGCCGCCCGGCCCAGCCACGCGCGAGCGCCAGGTTGACGATCGCCTGTACGTTGTCGACGCCGTGCGCGTGCTGCGTGACGCCCATCGCCCAGCAGCACAGCGCGCGCGGCGCGGCGGCGATCAGGTCGACGGCGGCCTCGACCTGCGCCTCGGGCACGCCGCACGCCGCGAGCAGCGCGGCCGGCGCGGTCGCGAGCACGTCACGGCGCACGGCCTCCCAGCCGCTCGTGTGCGCGCGCACGAAGGTCTCGTCGACGGCGCCGCGCTCGATCACCCGGCGGAGCAGCAGCGTGAGGAGCGCCACGTCGCCGCCGACATGCGGCTGGAGGTAGAGGTCCGAGACGTCGGTCCCGAACAGCAGGCTGCGCCAGTCCGACGGCACGCGGAACCGCACCAGCCCGACCTCGCGCAGCGGGTTGACGATGATCACCTTGCCGCCGCGACGCCGGAGGTGCACGAGCTGCGTCATCAGGCGCGGGTGGTTCGAGGCCGGGTTGGCGCCGATCACGAGCGCCAGGTCGGTGCGCTCCAGGTCGTCGAGCGAGACCGTCGCCGTGCCGCTGCCGAGCGCCCGGCCGAGCGCCACGCTCGAGGCCTGATGGCAGTAGTAGGAGCAGTTGGTGACGTTGTTGGTGCCGTAGACGCGGGCGAAGCACTGGAGGAGGAACGCCGCCTCGTTGCTGCTGCGTCCGGACGCGTAGAAGAACGTCCGCGCGGGCTCGGCGGCCCGGAGGGCGGCAGCCGCGAGCGCCGTGGCCTCGTCCCATCCGATCCGTCGGAAGCGGCGCTCACCGGTCCGCCACAACACCGGGAACCCGAGCCGGCCGGCGGCCTCCAGCTCCCGGGACGTCAGGCGCTCGAGCGCAGCCACGTCGTGGGTCTGGAAGAACGTCTCGGGGATCGGCGGTTGCATGTCCGCCGCCTGCGCCTGCACCGACTTCTTGCAGATCTCCGGGAAGCGGCCGGCCTCGTTCACCATCCCGCCCTGCTGGCCGCCCATCCCCACCGCGCACGTCTTGCACGCGTTGTGGCTGCGCAGCCGTCGCGCGAAGGGGAGGAGCCCGCCGGCGTCGCGGGCCTTCCGGAGCGAGTAGCCGACGGCCGCCAGGCCGCCGCCCGCACGACGGGGACGCATGCCCGCGACATATCGTGCGGCCGCGCCGCGGCCAAGCGGCGTCGGGAGGCGCTTGCACGATGCTGCCAGATGGCACTATCATGAGTGCCATATGGCGTCCCACGCCCAGACCGCGACCGCCCGAGCTCGCCGGATCGCGACCGTCCTCGGTGGCCCCGCGGTGTTCGGCAAACAGGTATCGACCCCGGCCGAGCTGCACGGCAGGCTTCGCACCGGGCTGCCGCACGCGGCGCTCGAGACGCTGATGACCCGCTTCGACCTTCGCCGGGACGAGATCTCGCAGGTCCTCCACCTGCCGCTGCGCACCATCGCGCGCCGCAAGCGCGAGCGTCGGCTCCAGGCCGACGAGTCGGACCGGCTCTGCCGCCTCGCCCGCATCGCGGCGCACGCCGAGGATGTCCTCGGCGGCCCTGCCCGGACCACGCGTTGGCTGCGCGCGCCCAACCGGGCGCTCGGCGGCGTGCCGCCGCTCTCCCTCCTCGACACCGACCTCGGGACCCGGCAGGTCGAGGAGGTCCTCAGCCGCATCGAGCACGGCGTCTTCTCGTAGGAGGCCGACCCTCGGTGCGCGCTCCGTTCGCCGCGGCCGGCGTTCCGTCCGGGTCGGTCTCCTGATGCGGCTCTGGCGGATCTGCGCCCGCCGCCATGCCGCCCACGCGCTCGACGCCGAGGGCGCGCGGCGCTACGGCGGCCGCTGGAACCCGCCCGGCGTGCCAATGGTCTACACCGCTGGCTCGCTCGCGCTGGCCGTGCTCGAGCTGCTCGTGCAGGTCGACGTCGACCTGATACCGGAGGATCTAGTCGCGATCGGCGTCGAGGTCGGCGAGCGCGTGCGGATCCGGTCGCTGCGCGCGGCGCAGCTCCCAGCCGGCTGGGATCGATACCCCGCCCCCGACGCCACGCAGGCCCTCGGCGCGTCGTGGATCGCGGGCGGCGAGACGGCACTGCTCGCGGTGCCGTCGGCGGTGGTGCCGCAGGAGAGCAACTACCTGGTCAACCCCGCCCACGCCGGCGTGCGCGGCTTCCGGCTCCTGCCCCCCGAGCCGTTCCGCCTCGACCCGCGGCTGCCGCGCCGGCGCGTCAGCGCTTCGCGTCGACCTCGTCGTACATCGTGATCTCGGGACGCCCCGCGACGACGCCGGCCAGGCTGCGACCGAAGTCCTGCATCATCTGGCTGCCAGCGTGGGCGGCGAACGCCTCCTGATCGCGGTACGCCTCGTAGAAGACGAAGGCGGTCTTGTCGGCGGTGGACTGGTTGAGCGTGTAGGTGACGGTGCCGGGCTCGTTGGCCTTCACGTGGGCGACCATCTTGCGCCCGGCGGCGGTGAACTCCTCCTCCTTGCCGGGCTGCACCTTCACCTTCGCGATCACGATCAGCATGGGACTCCCCCTTTCGGTTGCGTTCCCCTCGTATCGCCTGGCGGATCGCTGAACGCAACGAACGGCGCGTCAGCGCCCCTTGAACGCGGGCGGCCGCTTCTCGCGCAGCGCGGCCAGCGCCTCGGCGTGGTCCTCGCTGCGGAAGGTCACCAGCTCGTACGCCGTCGACGCGTCGAACGCGACGTTGAGCGCGTCCTTCACGAGCTTGTTGACGGCGAGCTTCGTGTAGCGCAGCGCGAGCGGCGCGCCCGCCGCGAGCCGGGCGGCGAACGCCATCGCGGCCGCGTCGAGGTCCGCGGCCGGGACGACGCGGTTCACGAGCCCGATGCGCTCCGCCTCCGCGGCCGCGAGCGGATCGCCGGTCAGCAGATACTCCTTGGCGCGCGCCGGTCCGAGCGCCAGCGGCCAGATGGCGACGCCGCCGTCGCCGGCCACGATGCCGACCCGCACGTGCGGGTCGCCGATGGTCGCCGTGTCGGCCATGAAGATCGTGTCGCTCAGCAGCGCGATCGACGCGCCGAGGCCCATCGCATGGCCGTTCACCGCGGCCACGATCGGCAGCTCGACGTCGAGCAGGTCCCAGACGAGCTGCTTGGCGTCGCGGCGGAGCGCCTCGAGGCGCGCGGGCTCCTGGAGCTTGGGGAACCAGTTGAAGTCGCCGCCCGCCGAGAACGCCGTGCCGCGCCCGGTGAGCAGCACGGCGCGCGCCTCGGTCTCGCGCTTGAGGCCCGCGAACAGCGCGGTGAGGTCGCGGTGCAGCGCCTCGTCGACCGCGTTGAGCGGGCTCGTCGGGTGGTCGATCGTCACCCGCAGCACGTCGCCGGCGCGCGCGAGCTTGAGGGTCGTGAAGTCGTCGCTCGTCATAGCATCGCCGTGTCGGTCTCGACGCCGAGCAGCACGCGCCCCGCCAGCTCGAGCGTCGGCTGGGCCACCATCATGTGCTGCGTCACGACGTGGATGTCGCGGAAGCAGCGCTGGAGCGGGTTGGTCGCGTAGACCGCGCTGCCGCCGCCGGCGGTGTAGGCGACGTCGACGGCGCGCGCCGCGCTCGTGACCGCGTGCGTCGCCGCGAGCCGCACGCGGGCGCGGACTTCCGGCGTGAGCGCGCCCGCCCCCGCCGCGTCGGTCGCCGTCCGGATGACGTCGAACAGGAAGGCGCGAGCGGCGCCGAGCGTCGCCTCCGCCTCCGCGAACTGCGCCTGGACTGCCGGTCGCTCGCGCAGCAGCCGGCGGCCGCCGGCGGGCGTCTTGGCGCCCGCGAGTCCGGCCAGGGCGTCGAGCGCGGCCCGGCCGATCCCGAGCGCCACGCCCCCGATGCCGAGCGCGAGGAGCCCGAAGACCGGGAAGCGATAGAGCGCGCCGGACGCCGTCGGCGCGTCGGCGGCCAGCGAGACGGCATGGTCCGCCGGCACGACCAGCTCCGTGACCACGATGTCGTGGCTCCCGGTGCCGCACAGGCCGGCCACCGTCCACGTGTCGACGATCGTCGCGGCCGACGCGGGGAAGAGCATCATGCGCGCGTCGGGCACGCCGCTCGGAAGCAGCCGCGGCTTCCCCTGCTCCAGGATCGCGCAGCCGCCCATCAACCACGTGCAGTGCTGGCACCCGCTCGCGAACGCCCAGCGGCCCGAGACCCGGTAGCCGCCGTCGACGACGGTCGCCGTCCCCGACGGGGCGAACACGCCGCCGGTGATCGCGCCCGGCGAGCCGTAGATCGTCCTGGCCACCGGGCGCGGCAGGTACGCCGCGACCACGCCGGCGTTCGCAGCGATCATTGCGCACCAGCCGGCGGCACCGTCGGCGCGAGCGAGCTCCTCCAACACTGCGACCAACGTCGCCGCGTCGACCTCGCCGCCGCCGAGCGATGCCGGCACGAGCAGGCGGAACAGGCCGGCCTCGGCCATGGCCGCAACCAGGTCGGGCGCGAGGCGGCGCGCGCGTTCGGTGTCGGCGGCGGCGCCGCGGAGCCGTGGTGCGAGGGCACGCGCGGCGTCGAGCGGCGCGCCGTTCACTCCCCTACCCTGCGCATGTCGGCGGCAATAGCCGATCGCCCCGCGCCAAGCCAAGGGCTCGTGCACTGGAGTTCCAGCGCGGTCTCGGCATGTCTCGGCACTGAACGCCCCGCGGGGAAGTGTCCGCCCCACGGGACAACCCGCCCGCTCACCAGGACAGATCGGCGTCCGGCGGTCGCGCTGAGCGTGCGCCAGCAACGGCCCGGTCCTTGCTGTGGAGACAGCCAAGTCTCATGACGGACACGGAGGCAGACATGGCTGGTCGCGCGGAATCACTGGCCGAGTTCGAGCCGCAGCCTTTCGCTTTCGATCTCGACGGTGCTAGCTTCGAGGCAATGTCCGAGGAGACCGCGCGCCTCGAGCTTCTCCGCGTTCGCCGTGAACGGGACCTCTATCTCCGGCTCCTGCGTCTCGGCGAGCAGAACGATCTCGAGCCGTTCCTGGCGGAAGCGCTGGCCCTGATCGTCGAAGTGACGGGCGCGGCGCACGGGTTGCTTGAGCTGTACGACGACGAGGGGGACGAGGGGCATCGCTGGTCGATGGCCCACGAGTTCTCGGACAGCCAGGTGGAGTCGGTGCGTCTCGCGATCTCACGCGGCATCATCGCCCAAGCACTGGCGTCGGGGACCACCGTCGTGACGGCGTCGGCGCAGATCGATCCGCGATTCCGCGAGCGGCAGAGCGTACAGGCCGGGAAGATCGCCGCCGTCCTCTGCGCTCCGGTCGGCGCGTTCCCCCCCTTCGGCGTACTCTACCTCGAGGGCCGGGCGAAGCCGGGGACATTCTCCGAGGACGACCGCATGGCGGCCGAGAACTTCACGCGCCACGTGGCGCCGCTCGCCGACCGGCTACTGGCGCGCCGCCGCCAACAGCAGCAGAACGACCCCACGCGGAGCCTGCGAAGCGAACTCGGCCTCGAAGGCGTCATTGGCCACAGCCGCGCACTCGCCCGCGTCCTCAAGCAGGTCGCGTTGGTCGCCCCGCTCGACGTGACGGTGTTGCTCACCGGCGAGTCGGGGACCGGCAAGAGTCAGCTCGCGCGCCTGATCCACGACAACGGGCCGCGGCGCACCGGGCGGTTCGTCGAAGTCAACTGCGCGGCGCTGCCGGAGAATCTGATCGAGAGCGAGCTGTTCGGTGCAGTGGCGGGCGCGCACTCGACCGCCAACCGTCGGATCGAGGGCAAGGCCGAGGCGGCGAACCGGGGGACGCTCCTGCTCGACGAGGTCGGCGAGCTGCCGCTCAGCGCGCAGGCGAAGCTCCTGCACCTGCTTCAGGCGAAGACCTATTTCCCTCTCGGGTCGAACAAGCCGGTCGTCGCAGACATCCGGCTGATCGCGGCGACCAACACCGACCTCGAAGCCGCCGTGGCGGCGCGCAAGTTCCGCGAGGATCTCTTCTACCGTCTCCAGGTCGTCCCGATCCGCGTCCCTTCACTCGCGGAACGGCGCAACGACATCTCCGATCTCGTCGACTATTTCTGCGCGCGAGCGGCGGAACGTCACCGGCTGCCGGAGGTCACCTTCTCCCCTGGCGCGCGGCGCGCGCTTCAGACCGCCGAGTGGCCCGGGAACGTGAGGCAGCTGGAGCACACCGTCGAGGCCGCCGTGATCCGGGCCGCGGGCGAGGGGGTGGTCCAAATCGAGCGTGCCCTCGTGTTCCCGGAGGGACAGACGCGGCCGAGCGAGTCTCCGAGGGCGCAGACGCTTCAGGAAGCGACACGGCAGTTCCAAGCGAAGATCGTGCGCGAGGTCATCGAGGACAGCGGGTGGAACTTCGTCGAGGCGTCCCGGCGCCTCGACATCGCGCGCTCCCACCTCTACAACCTCATCCGTGCTTTCGGGATCGAGCGCGAGCGCCGATAGAGCGCACGCTCAGGCGCGGCAGGGCATCGGCCAGGTGAGCCGCCAGCGCAGCGCCTCCACCTCGAACGTCCCCGCGGTGGCGTCGTGGTAGTCGCCGGGCGTGAGTCCCGGGACCAGGGGCCGGTCGATCGAGACGCACGCGTCGGCGGGACGAACGCACGCAGACGCGAAGTCCCAGCCGAAGTACGAGCACGTCCACGCGCCGTCCGCACGTTTCCCGACGACCGGCATGTCGAAGATGTCCCGCACGAACTCCAGGCAGGGATGCGTGCAACCAGGTGCGGGGGTCCACTCCCCTCGGGGTTCGACCGTCGCGTTCAGAAGCATCGTCCCGTCCGCGTCCGTCACGAGCAGAAACGGGCCTTCGCGGCGAACACGACCCATGCGCTTGTTGAATCCGTAGAGGAGATTCCCGCTCCAGGTCGCCGGCCCGTGACCCGAAACCATGGCAGGAATCCAGGTGTGCAGATGGATGCCCCCGACGTGGCGGACGAACGGGATGGCGAGCGCGAGCTCTCCGTAGCAGACCCCGAGCGGAACGCTCCGGCCTCCGACGATCGTAGCGCCTGCCCTCTGCTCGCCCAGGATGAAGACCAGCGGATGCACGTCGGGCGTGAGCGAGTCGTTCACCGCCAGCTCCAGGGACGGCGGGAGAAGCCCAGCGACCTCCTGGCGGGGCCGTGTGCAGCAGATGACGCATCCATCGAAGATCGCCTGTCCGACGAAGGCCCCCCCTCGGGCCTGCCTGTCGATCCAGGTGCCCGGAAACGCCCGCCGTGGGAGGATCGGCTGCATAGAACCCGTCTCCCATACCACGAGGCGTCGTGAGGAGGTCGAGACCGTGCTGCCGGCCGCCCCTCTGCTGCTCTACGGTGCCACGGGATACACTGGTCGGCTGGTCGTGCAGGAACTCCTCGCCCTCGGACTGCGTCCCGTCCTGGGGGGGGGAGAAGCCCCGCGGCGCTCGAAGCCATGGCGGGGAC
>Ga0335069_10001545_pt1 | contig 36881 bp, 30 predicted proteins | sample Lox_Sample_11_FD_206714 | JGI IMG/M metagenome (GOLD analysis project Ga0335069, IMG submission 206714) | Soil microbial communities from Loxahatchee National Wildlife Refuge, Florida, United States - Lox_Sample_1.1 | ecosystem: Environmental > Terrestrial > Soil > Wetlands | place: USA... | reverse complement strand
ATCCGCCAGCGTGAAGATGGCCCCGCCGTGGACTGTGCCCAGGCCGTTCCAGTGGTGCGGATGCAGGGTCATCTTGGCCTTGGCGTGGCCGTGGCCCGCCTCAAGCAGCTCGATATTGTTGCGCGCGGCGAACTGGTCGCCTTTGAAAAATTCCTTGATCTCTTTCATGATTAATCCTGTAGCAGCGGACGTAAGTCCGCTCCATTATCATCTTCGCAAAGTTAGAGCCGACTCACGTCGGCTGCTACGAATTACCCTTTCAATCTCCGGCTCAATTCCTCACTGCCGACGGTGTTGATCTTCCGCTCCTTGAGCACCTGTAACGCCGAGTTCGGGTCGCTGAACCGGAACAATAACAGCGCGTGCCCGCTCCTCGTCCGGCCGGTCAGCGAGTAGGCGTATTCCACGTTGATGCCCGTGCCTTCGAGCGCGTCCAGAATCGCCGCCAGCCCGCCCGGTTCATCCTTCACCTCCAGCGCGATGACGTCGGTGACCTTAACGGCAAAGCCGTTCCGCTGCAACAGCCGCCGCGCCTTATCGGTGTCCTCCACGATGAGGCGGAGGATGCCGAATTCGCGCGTGTCGGCCAGTGAAGCGGTCTGGATGTTGATGTCGGCCTTGGCCAACAGCCGGCACGGGGCGCTCAGCGCGCCCGGCTTGTTTTCGAGGAAAACGGAAAGTTGTTTGATTTTCATAAGTTCTCCTTTCGCGGGTTTACAGGATGCGTTTGTCGAGGACGCGTTTGGCCTTGCCTTCGCTGCGTTGCAGGCTGCGCGGGGCCACCAGCTTCACCGCGGGGCGCAAACCCGTGATGCTTTCAATGGAATGGCCGATGCGCTTCTGCATCTGTTCCATGGCGCCCACGGTGTCGCTGAACGCCTCGGGCGTCACTTCCACCTGCACTTCCAGCGTGTCGAGGTCCTTCTGCCGGTCCACGACAATCTGGTAATGGGGCAGCGTGCCTTCCACCTTGAGCAGCGCGGCCTCGATCTGCGACGGGAACAGGTTCACGCCCCGGATGATGAGCATGTCGTCGCTGCGCCGGCCGATGCGCTTGATGCGGCGGAGGGTGCGGCCGCAGGCGCAACGGGTGGCTTCGAGCGCGGTGATGTCGCGCGTGCGGTAGCGGATCATCGGCATGGCGCGCTTGCAAAGCGTCGTCAGCACCAGCTCGCCTTCCATGCCGTCCGGCAGCGGCTCCAGCGTTTTCGGGTCAATGACCTCCGGGAAAAACAGGTCCTCGAAAATGTGCGGTCCGGCCTGGTGCACGCATTCGTTGGCGACGCCCGGGCCGACGATTTCGGACAGGCCGTAAATGTCGTAGGCCTTGATGTCGCTGCCCGCCTCGATGCGCTCGCGCATGTCCTCGGTCCACGGCTCGGCCCCGAACACGCCGATGCGCAGCGGCAATTCCTTCAGGTTCACCCCCATTTCGGCGGCATGGTCGATCAGGTGCAGGAAATAGCTGGGCGTGCAGCAGATGACGGTGACGCCAAAGTCCTTCATGAGCATGATCTGGCGGTCGGTGTTGCCGCCGGAGATGGGGATGACGCTGGCGCCGAGCGCCTCCGCCCCGTAATGCAGCCCGAGACCGCCGGTGAACAGACCGTAGCCATAAGCCACCTGGACGATGTCGCCGCTATGCACGCCGCAGGCCGCGAGACTGCGCAACACCGCCTGGCTCCAGTCATTCAGGTCTTCCTGGGTGTAGGCCACGACGATGGGCTTGCCGGTGGTGCCGCTCGAAGCGTGGAACCGCACGATCTCCGACATCGGGCTGGCGCACAGGCCGAACGGGTACGCGTCCCGCAGGTCCGTCTTGACGGTGAACGGCAGCTTGACGATGTCGTCGAGGGTGCGCAGGTCGGACGGCTTGAGCCTTTGTTCGTCCATGCGTTTGCGGAACAGCGCCACGCGGTCGAACGCGCGCTGGACCATGTTTTTCAGGCGGGTGAACTGGATGTCGCGCAACTGGGCGGTCGGCAGGAAATCCATCGCGCTGGCGGGATGCAAAGGAGGAATATCGCGATTCTTGCTCATAAATTCTGAGATAAACGAGGATTGAAATCTGAGATTGGGGAAACATTCAACGCAGAATTTCCCTCGCCCCGCAGCGAAGCGCGGGGAGAGGGACAGGGCGAGGGGCGGCTAAACTCCACCTCACCCCGCCCCTCTCCCCCAACTTCGTTGGCGGAGAGGGAGATCAAATTGCAGCGTGATTCTATGTTCATTTCTTCTCGGTTGGGCCGTTGCGACCGGCGAGGAATGCCTGGCGGTTGGCCTCGAAGAATTCGGCCGGAAACGCCTCGCGCAACGCGTCGAGCCATGACGCCTCGGGCAACGGCAGATGCGCGCTCAGCGCGCCGAGCAGCGCCACGTTGAGCGTCTTCTTGTTCGGCAATTTGCCGGCGTCCACGGCGTCCGGCAGGATGAGCGTTCCGCCGGGTTTGAGATAATGCTTGTGCGGGTCCACCTGCGTCGGCTCGAGCACGAGCAGATAATCCGCCTCGCCCGGCGGCACCATGGGACTGAGCACCGCCTGGCCAAACCGCACATCGCTGGTGACCGAGCCGCCCCGCTGGCTCATGCCCTTGATTTCGCTCTTCTTGACGTCGAAGCCGGCGCGCAACGCCACGTCGGCGAGGATATCGGACGCCCGGAGGACGCCCTGGCCGCCCAAGCCGGCCACCACCACATTGGTCAACTGGCCGCGCATGGCGCCTCCTTCTTTTCGCATTCGCACTGTTCCTGGTCGCGCAGTTCCAGTTCGCGCAACCGTTTTACAATCAAGATGCAGGGCCGGCGAGCGATGATCACGCACAATTCCCGGCTCGCGAGGCATTCGTCCAGCACCCGCTCGAAATCGTTTGCGCCGACGCGCGGCTCAACCACGTGGACGCGCTTTACGCCGAGCGACCGGGCCAGATCCTCGAGCACCAGCTTGGTCGTCGGCTCGTGATCGAGTTTGCGGCCGGTGCCAGGATGTTCCTGGTGACCGGTCATGGCCGTGGTGGCATTGTCCAGAATAATGAGCACGTGCCCGTCCGGGGGCGGATTATAGACCATTTCCACCAACCCGCTGATGCCGCTGTGCACGAACGTGCTGTCGCCGATGACGCTGACGACGCGGCGCGCCTGGTCGGCCGGCAAAACGTGACGCAGCCCCAGGCCGACCCCGAGGCTGGCGCCCATGCAAACGCACGAGTCAATCGCCTCAAACGGCGGCAGGACCCCCAGCGTGTAACAGCCGATGTCGCCGGCCACGATGCAATCACGTTTATGCAGGGCGTCGAAGACCAGGCGATACTGGCAGGCATCGCAGAGCTGCGGCGGCTTGCCGGACGGCTTGGGCGCCTCCGGGCTGGTATCGCGGTGAAGAATCCGGCGCACCCGGGGCACGTCGAGTTCGCCAAAGCGGTACATCTCCGGTTTGCCTTCAACCTTGATGCCGGCGGCGCGGATGGCATCGACGAGATAAGGATCGCCCTCCTCGATGACGATGCACCGGTCCACGCTGTTGGCGAACTCGGCAATTTTTTTCAGCGGCAGCGGATGGGTGAAGCCGAGCTTGAGCACGGTTGCGTCGGGCGCGGCTTCGCGGGCGTGCATGAAGGAAATGCCGGAGGTGATGATGCCGAGCGATCTGGAGCCGGGAATGATTTGATTGAGGGACGAGCTTTCATTCCAGGCCTCGATCTCGGCGAGTTTCTGGCGCAGGCGCCGATGGGCCGGGCGGGCATTGGCGGGGATCATGACGCGCCCGCGGATGTCGCGCTCGAATTTCGGCGAGTTCGGCGCGCCATTCGGCTCGCGCGGCTGGACGACGGTATAGCTGTGGCAGACGCGGGTGGTGGCGCGGAGGATGACGGGCAATTTCCAGCGCTCGGAGATTTCGAACGCGGCGAACATGAAATCGTAGGCCTCCTGCGAATCGGAGGGCTCGAGCATGGGGACGCCGGCGGCGACGGCGTAGCGGCGGTTGTCCTGCTCGTTCTGGCTCGAAGCCATGCCCGGGTCGTCGGCGGAGACGATGACCAGTCCGCCGGAGACGCCGGTGTAGGCCACGGTGAACAGCGGGTCGGCGGCGACATTGAGGCCGACGTGCTTCATGGTGGTGATGGCGCGCGCGCCGCCGAACACGGCGCCGATGGCGACTTCGAGCGCCACCTTCTCGTTGGGCGACCACTGGCCGAGACCGCCCAGTTCGGAAAAGCGTTCGAGGATTTCGGTGGACGGCGTGCCGGGATAACCCGTGCCGAGGGCGACGCCGGCATCCCGGGCGGCCAGGGCGATGGCTTCGTCACCGCTGAGGAGTTGTCGTTTGGAGGAAGGCATGTAATACGCTATGGTTCAACGTCAAGCCGAGTGCAGCAAAAAGCGCCGAAGATGACAAGCGCGGTTTTTGCCGCCGGCCAACGGCGGGGCCTCCGACGGGAGGGGGGCGTCATAATCGCCAAGACTGACAATGCTTTTTCCACAAATCAGATGCTGGAATTCGGGTGATAAACCGCGCTTTTTTCTGTAAATTTCGGCTAATGCGGGCTGGACAGGCTCCGGATTATTACTAATGCTGTCCTCAATTCCGCAAAGTGGCCGGCAACACCCTGGGCGTGAATTGCCGTCCCCCGAAATCGCTGCGGAAGCGGAAAACGGCAACTGAATCTTCAATCCTAAACCAGACCTGAAGGCGAATCATATGTGTTCCACCAAATTGAAACTCACCCTGGGTCTCGCCGCGGCGGTCGCGACGAACGTCCTGGCTCAACCCTCCACCCCCGCGCCGGCGGTTCCGCCCGCGCCAACCAACGCTCCGGCCGCGCCGGCCACGGCGACCAATGCGGCTCCGGCCCCGGCCGACCAAGGCCGCTCGGGCGGGAATGGTTTCCTGAAGGCCTACGACAACTGGAACCGGGAGGTCAAGAACCCCGTGTCCTGGTTCAGTTGGGGCGCCGACTTCAGGTTCCGGAACGAGTATTTCAACAATGCCATCACCCTGAACGAGGACGGTATCCGCCACGAGCAGGATTATTTCCGGTTCCGCGAGCGGATTTGGGCCACCGTGTTGCCGGTCACGAACGTCAGCCTGAATGCCCGGTTCTCGGGCGAGCAACGCGAGTGGATGAAGCCGTCGTACGCCAGCCAGTTTGATTTCGGTGAAGGCCTTGAATGGCGGTATGGCATCCTGGACAATGCCTATGCCAAATGGAGCAACATTGGCAACGTGCCGCTGACCATCTCCGCCGGCCGGCAGGACGTCCAGTTCGGCGAACCCTTGAACTGGTGGCTGGTGGGGGATGGCACGCCGGATGACGGTTCCTGGACCTTCTTCCTGGACAGCATCCGGGCCAATTACGATATCAAGGACCTCAAGACGAAAGTGGATGTGGTTTATATTTATCAGCAGGCTAGGCCTGATGCAACAATTCCCACTGTCGGCGAATCCAGCGACAACAAACCGACGCCCTACATGCTTACCGAACAGAACGAACAGGGCGTCATTTTTTACCTGTCCAACAAATCGATCAATAACATGCAGTTGGACGGCTACTTCATTTACAAACGGGACGACAAGGAACTTGCCTACGGTGATAATGCGAACATTTACACGATCGGCAGCAAGGTCTCCGGCACGCCCACGACCAACTGGGCCTACTCGGTCGAAGGCGCCTACCAGTTCGGCGACAAGCAGGATGCCACGGTCCTGCCCGCGTACACGACTTCTCCGACCGCCTGGCGCAACATCGATGCCTACGGCGCCAACGCCCGGCTGACCTACCTGTGCCGGGACAAACTGAACAACCAGTTCAGTTTCGCCGTCGAATGTCTTTCGGGCGACAATCCCAACACGAAGGGCACCGATGAAATGTTTGACGTCCTGTGGGGCCGCTGGCCGCGCTGGAGCGAGCTTTATATTTATTCCTACATCAACGAAACGAGCCGGAAGATCGCCCAGATGAACAACATCATCCGCTTCGGCCCGACCTGGGTGTGCACGCCCATCAAGAACACGACCTTCAGCGCCACGTATAATCCCATGTTTGCCATCGAAAACACGCCCACCCGGGCGGCCAACCCCACGCTGTTCAGCGACGATGGCACTTTCCGGGGGCACTACCTGCAAACCGTTCTGAAGCACAAGTTCAACGAGCATCTCAGCGGCCACCTGTGGGCCGAATTCGTCTGGATGGGAGATTACTACACGCATAACAACTGCATGACCTTCCTGCGCGGAGAGCTGCTGTACACATTCTAACCGTCAATAAACCGGTCGCCCCGAACACTTATGAAAACGTTACCGCTCATCCTGGCCGGCCTTTGCCTGGGCACCCTCCTTCCGCTGTCGGCGCGCGCCGCCGCGGAAACGAACCAACCCATTAAAATCGGCGCCATCTTCGCCGTCACCGGCCCGCCGGCCTTCCTCGGCGCGCCCGAGGAAAAAACGGCTCGGATGCTTGTGGATAAAATCAACGCCTCGGGCGGCGTGCTCGGCCGCAAGCTGGAGCTGATCGTCAAGGACAGCGGCGGCAGCCCGGAAAAGGCCGTGTCGTTCGCCAAGCAGTTGATTGAAGAGGACAAGGTGCTGGCCATCATCGGGCCCTCCACCAGCGGCGAGACGCTCCAGATCAAGAAGCTCTGCGAAGAGAACCAGATGATTCTCGTCTCCTGCGCCGCGGCGGACGCCATCGTCAATCCGCTCGCCAAGTACGTTTTCAAGACCCCGCAGAAAGACAGCCAGGCGGCGACGTGGATTTACCGCACGATGAAGGAACAGGGCATCAGCAAGATCGCCATCCTGACCGGCAACGACGGTTTCGGCGCCTCGGGCAAGAAGCAGCTGGAGGAACTGGCCAAAACCGAAGGCATCGACATCGTGGCGGACGAGGTTTATGACAAACAGGCGACGGACCTGACGGACGTGCTGACGAAAGTCAAGGCGACTCCCGGCGTGCAGGCCGTGGTGAACTGGTCCATTGTGCCCGCCCAATCCATCGTGGCCAAGAACATGAAGCAGCTGGGCATGAACATTCCGCTGTTCCAAAGCCACGGCTTTGGCAACCGCAAATATGCCGAACAGGCCGGGGTCGCCGCTGAAGGCATCCTGTTCCCGGCCGGGCGGCTCCTGGTGGTCGAGGAACTTCCTGACAGCAACCCGCAAAAGGCCCTGCTGGCGGCATACAAAAAGGATTACGAGGCGGCCTACAAGGAAGACGTGAGCACTTTCGGCGGGCATGCATACGACGCCATTTTGATTGTGACCGAGGCGATCAAAAAGGCCGGCTCGACCGACCGCGCCCAGGTGCGCGACGCCATCGAGAACCTGCACGGGCTGGTCGGGACGGCCGGCATTTACAATTTTTCGGCCACCGACCACACCGGGCTGGACCTGGATGCGTTTGAAATGCTGACCGTCAAAAACGGCAAATTCACGCTTTACAAAAAATAAACCTATGGTTCGGTAGCACATGGGTTCCTCCCAGGCCCCGGCGGGTGACCGACCGGGGCTTTTTGCCCGGAGGCACTGGCGATGGAAAACACAAGCCTGGCATTGCAGTATCTGTTGTCCGGCGTCACCAAAGGCAGCATCTACGCCGTGGTGGCCATCGGCTTCAACCTGATTTACAGCGCCACCGGGGTGCTGAACTTCGCCCAGGGCGAGTTTGTGATGCTGGGCGGCATGGTGGCGATCACGCTGGCGCATTACGCGCCGCTCCCGGTGGCCGTGGCGGGCGCGGTGGTCATCGTGGCGCTGCTCGGCGGCTTGCTGGAAGTGGCGTTCTTCCGGAAGTTGCGCCGGCATTCGGTGCTGCACCTCATCATCATTACCATCGGCCTGTCCATCGTTCTTCAGGAGGCCGCGCTCCATTTATGGGATGAAAAGGTCCGCTCGCTCCCCTACTTCACCGGCAATGAAGTGTCCTCGGTCAAAATCCTCGGCGCCGCCATTTCGCCTCAGGTGCTCTGGGTCCTGGGAACGGTCGCGGTCATGGTGATCTCGCTCCAGGTGTTCCTCAAATATACCCTGCCCGGTCGAGCCATGCGGGCGTGCTCGTCGAATCCCGATGCCGCGATGCTGGCCGGCATTAACATTCCCAACATGCGCACCCTGTCGTTCGCCCTGAGCGCCGCGCTCGGCGCGCTGGCGGGCTGCGTCATCTCGCCCATCACCATGACGCACTACGAGATGGGAGCGCCGCTGGCAATCAAAGGTTTCGCCGCCGCGATTCTCGGCGGCCTCGGCAATCCCATGGGCGCCGTGGCCGGCGGACTGCTGGTGGGCGTGCTGGAGGCCTTTGCCGTCAGCAAGCTGCCCGCGGCTTACAACGATGTCGCCGCCTTCGCCGTGCTGCTGCTGGTCCTGTTCGTGCGGCCGCACGGCCTGTTCGGCCGGCCCGGCGGTGAAAGTGTGAGGGAACACTAGCAAAACAATGAAGAAGGCAGAAGACAGAAGGCAGAATCAGGAATGCGGCACGGAGCCGCGCTTTCAGACTTCAGACTTCAGACTTCAGACTTTCCGGACCCTGCTGCCGTTTGCGCTTTTTGCGCTGGCGCTGGTGGCGCTGCAACTGGGCCTGCGCGCGGCCGGAAGGGAATATTGCCTTACCCAGCTCACGATGTCGCTTTACTACGCCATCGTGGTGATCGGGCTGTGCCTGGTGATGGGTTATGCGGGGCAGGTTTCGCTTGGACATGGCGCGTTCTTTGCCATCGGCGGCTACACGGCCGCCGTGCTGACGACTCATGATTTTACCCGGTACGGGACATCTGGCTGGGCCGCCGGAATGAAAGCGGCGCACGTGTTGACTGCCCGCGATGATTTGTACGGCAATCCGATTCTCACCGCCTCGCCCGGGGCCGCCTTCTGTGCGGCCATGCTGGTGACGCTGGCCATCGCCGGCCTCATCGGCTATCCCGCCCTGCGGCTGAAAGGCCATTACCTGGCCATGGCCACGCTTGGCTTTGGCTTGATCATCAACAAGATTGTCGTGGGCACCGCGCTGTTCGGCGCGGCGGACGGCATCAACGGCGTGCCGGAATGGCGCCTGGCACCGGGCCTGACGGTTTCGGGCCGGAGCGCGCTGCGCGTCGAAAACTATTATCTGGCCGGCGGCCTGGTGCTGGCGCTGCTCGTGTTGCTGCGCAACCTCATCCTTTCCCGGGTGGGCCGCGCGTTGCAGGCGATTCACGACCGTGAGGCGGCGGCTGGCGCCATGGGCATCAATACCGCCGCCTACAAACTGCGCGCCTTTGTGTTGAGCGCGCTGCTGGCGGCGATGGCCGGCGTGTTCTTCACGCACTACACCGGCGGCATCGGGCCGTCCGAAGCCAGCGCCTTCAAGTCGGTGCGTTACGTGGCGCTCGCGGCGTCCGGCGGCATGGCCAGCCTTTGGGGCGTCACCGGCATGAGCACGCTGCTGAATTACCTGTCCCTGCGCGGCCTGTTTGGCAGTTACGACAACGCCGTGTTTGGGGCGTTGCTGATTCTCATTGTGTCGATTGCACCGGAAGGGCCCCTCAAGCCGCTGGGCCAGTGGCTGCGAAAACCGTTTGCCCGGTCCGCCGTCGAAAGGAGGCTCGAACATGGCGCTGCTTGAGGTCCAGGAGATCCGGCGCAGCTTCGGCGGCCTGGTGGCGGTAAACCGGGTTTCGTTTGCGGTGCAACCGGGCCAAATCAAAGCCATCATCGGGCCGAACGGCGCCGGCAAGACAACCTTGTTCAACATTATTTCGGGCCTGCTGAAAGCCGACAGCGGCCAGATCAGGCTCCGGGACCGCGCCATCAGTGGTTTCAAGCCGCATCAAATCGTGGCCGCCGGCATCGCGCGGACCTTCCAGAACCCGAGCCTGTTTTACCGGATGAGTGTGTTGGAGAATGTGATGGTGGGCCGGCACAGCCGCACGCGCTGGGAATTCGCCGGCTGCTGCCTCCGCCTGCCCGGTCAGCCGACGGAAGAACGGTTCATCCGGGAGACGGCCCGGTCCCAACTGGATTTCCTGGGCCTGGCATCGCTTGCCGCCGCCCCGGCTGGGGCGCTGTCATTCGGCCAGCGCCGCATGGTGGAGCTGGCCCGGGCGCTGGCCACGGAGCCGGAATTGCTGCTGCTCGACGAGCCGGCCAGCGGTCTCAACCCGAAGGAAAAGGAGCAGCTCGGCGAACAGATCCGCCGCATCCGCGAGCGCGGCGTCACGGTCCTGCTGGTCGAACATGACATGACGATGGTGATGGATTTGTCGGATGACATCCTCGTGCTGCACAACGGCGAGGTCATCGCCGAGGGGCCGCCGGCAACCATCCAGAGCAATCCGGAGGTGGTGACCGTTTACCTGGGCGGCGAATTCCGCCCGGCCGAGGAGGTGGAGCTGGCCCGGCTGACCAGCCGGCTTTGAACATGTTGCTACAAGTCAAAAATTTGCGGTGCAGCCACGGCAACCTGGAGGTCGTCCACGGTGTCAGCCTCCACGTGCGCGCCGGGGAGATTGTCGGCCTGCTGGGCGCCAATGGCGCCGGCAAAACGTCCCTCCTCAAATCCATCATCGGCCTGCTGCCGCCGCGGCAGGGCGAGATTTACATTGATGGCCGGCCCACCTGTGGCCAGCCGGCCTGGCGCAGCATCAGCAATGCGACCGTGCTGGTGCCGGAGGGCAAGATGATTTTTGCCGACCTCACCGTGCGCGAAAACCTGCTCATCGGCGGCTATCACAATCCGGACCGCGCCCTGCAACTCGAGGTGGTGCTCGACCGCTTCCCGAAGTTGCGCGAGCGGATCCACCAACTGGGCGGCACGTTGTCCGGCGGCGAGCAGCAGATGCTGGCACTGGGGCGCGCGCTGATGGCCCGGCCAAAATTGCTGTTGCTCGATGAGCCGTCACTGGGCCTCGCGCCGCTCATGGTCAAGGAAGTGTTCAACGAAATCCGGAAGATGAGGGACCTCGGCCTGACGGTGCTGCTCGTGGAGCAAAATGTCACCGGCACGTTGCAGGTGGCCGACCGCGCCTACGTGATGGAGACCGGCGAGATCACCCTCGAAGGCGAAGCCGCGGACCTGCTGCACAACCCGGAAGTCAAGCGCGCCTATCTCGGCAAAGGCGGCAAGGAAACCTGGTTATGAATATTTTTGACCATCGCTACGAAACAATGCCGCGCGCCGAGCTGGAACAGCTCCAGCTCGAACGCGTGCAGGCCCTGCTCGTCCGCCTCAAGCGCAACGTCCGGCGCGCCCGCGAAAAAATCGGCGACGCCCGGGTTGAATCGCTGGCCGACCTGGCCCGGCTGCCGTTCACGACGCCGGAGGACCTGGTGGAAAGTTTTCCGTACGGCCTGTTTGCGCTGCCCATGCGCGAAGTCATCCGGCTGCACACCACCGTGGGGCCGCAAGGCCGGCCGCTGGTCATCGGCCACACGCGCAATGACCTGGCCCAGTGGGGCCGGCTGGTGGCCCGGCAGCTCGTCGCCAGCGGCGTGACGGCCAACGACGTCGTCCAGATGTGCTTCGGCGGCGGCGTTTACGGCGCCGCCGGCTACCTGTTCGGCGCGCAGGTCATTGAGGCATCCGTCATCGCCGAGGACTCCGCCCACGTGGATTACACGATCGCCACGCTGCAAAACTACCGGCCCACCGTCCTCATCACCACGCCCGGCAACGCGCTGGACCTGGTGACGGTGATGGAACAGCGCCGGCTCGACCCGCAATCGCTGCATCTTCGCACCGTACTGCTCTCGCGCCCCGTGGACCGGGAGACGCGCGAGCGGCTGGCCGCCGGCCTGTTCGCCCGGGTGCAATGCAACTTCGGCCTCGGGGAAATCCTGAATCCGGGCCTGTGCCTGGAATGCGAAGCCGGCCATTTCCATGTGCACGAGGATCATTTCCTGGCGGAAGTCCAGGAAGGCGAACTGGTATTGACCACGCTGTGCCGCGAAGCCCTGCCCCTGCTCCGCTACCGCACCCGGGTGACCTGCGAGTTGGTCCGCGATAAATGCGCCTGTGGCCGCACCGGCGCCATGCTCCGGCCGGGCGGGCGGCTGGATGGCCGGTTGCGGGTCAACGAGACGCCGCTGTACGAGAACCAGATTGCCGACGTGCTCGCCCGCACCAAGGCCGCCGGCCGGCCATTCAGCGTCAGCGTGCTGGAGCGGCGGATTGTCGTTTCGGTGGAAATTTCCGATGACCTGTTTGCCGACGCCGTCGGACTGATCGAGGACCTCACGCGCGAGATCGAATCCGAGTTTCTCGTCAGGCTGGGCATCGAGGCGGATGTGCGGTTCATCTCCCCCTGGTCGCACCTGCATACGGAGCCCGGGTCTGACGCCGGCAACGCAATTTGAAACCCCGGCTATGGGAGTAAAGGGGTGATGGAACTCAGTCCGACGTTCCATTCGGCAACAACCAACATTCGGCTTGATTTTGAAGGCGGCTGGTGTCATAAGTTGCATTACTTGCCGCCACGAGTTGGTGGTTCGCCTTGTTTGGCCAATGGCTTGCGTGCGGCAGACGGCCCCAATCAACGGACATGAATTGCCGTTGTCCAGTGCGGCAGACGCGGGGTGAGTGGTTTGCAGCGCTCACCCAGTCAACTTCCAGAACCTTCCTCCGGCGGTCTTCCGGCATTCAATTTGCCGGCAAAATGAGAACCGCATTTCACCTGTCCATAACGGTCCTGCTGCTGACCACTTCCAACGTCTTGGCGGTCACGCACTATGTCGCACCGTCGGGCTCGAGCCCGACGCCGCCCTACACGAACTGGGCCACGGCCGCCACAAACATCCAGCAAGCGGTGAATGCGGCAGCGGCGAATGATAATGTTCTGGTGACCAACGGCGTGTATCCCGGCGGTGTGATCGTGACCAACCCGCTGGCGTTGCTGAGCGTCAACGGCCCGGAGTTCGCGGTCATCGACGGGGGCGGAACGAATCGGTGCGTGTCCCTGAACAACGGCGCGAGCCTGGCCGGATTTACCCTGACCAACGGATGGGCCAGCGATAACGGCGGCGGCGTGTGGTGCGCATCCACCAACGCCTTTGTGACCAATTGTGTGATCGTGGGCAATTCGGCCAACGGAGGACCCACCAGTTGCGGCGGCGGAGCCTATCTGGGCTCGCTTGACCACTGCACGCTGGCCGGCAACTCGGCTGCTTACGGTGGCGGGGTTTTCGGAAGCAGGCTGAGCACCTGCGTGCTGGCCGGGAACGGGGCTCAATGGGACGGGGGTGGCGCCATGCAAAGCACGCTGAGCAACTGCACCCTGACCGGCAATTCCGCTGTCACGCAAGGCGGAGGGGCTTTCGGCTGCACGCTTTACAACTGCATCGTTTATCTCAACGGAGCAAACATTGGCGCGAATTATAACATCTGCACCCTGAATTTTTGCTGCACGACGCCGCTGCCGGATGGTGCCGGCAACATCGCCCTCGACCCGCAACTGGCCAGCGCCAGCCATTTGAGCGCCGGTTCCCCCTGCCGCAGCGCGGGCAGCGCCGCCTATGCCACCGGCACGGATATTGACGGCGAACCATGGGATAATCCGCCTTCCATCGGCTGCGACGAATACCACGTCGGAGACGTGACCGGGCCGCTGGCGGTGGATTGGCGGGCGAATTACCGGGCGGTGACGCCGGGTTACCAGGTCGCGTTCGCAGCGTTGATTGAAGGCAAGACCAGCGCCAGCGTGTGGGATTTTGGAGACGGGGTGGTGGCAAGCAACCTGCCTTACGCCAGCCACTCCTGGACAGCGCCGGGAGACTACACCGTGGTCTTGTCGGCGTTTAACGAAAGTCAGCCTGCGGGAGTAAGCGCGACGGGCATCGTCCATGTGGCCACCCAGCTCAGGTATTACGTCGCCGCGACCAGCACCAATCCCCAGCCGCCTTACCTGTCGTGGAGCACGGCCGCCACGAACATTCAGGCAGCGGTGGACGCGACTTTGCCGGGAGTCCCGGCCGGAACCCTGCTTGTGGTGGTGACCAATGGCACCTATGCCGGTGGGGTGAACGTAGGCAAATCGCTGACCCTACTGAGCGTCAACGGCCCGCAGTTTTCGGTCATTGATGGCGGCGGCACGACTCGTTGCGTTTCCCTGTCCGGCGGCGCCTGCCTGACCGGGTTCACGCTGACGAACGGTTCCGGCGGGGTCCAGTCTGATGCCTCGGGAGTCGTGTCGAACTGCGTCATCACCGGCAACTCCGGCACGGGCGCCTCCGGCGGCACGCTCTACAACTGCGCGCTGAACGGCAATTCCGGCTTCGGGGCGAGTGGGGCCGCGCTCTACAATTGCACCCTGACCGGCAATGCGGGTGGCGGAGTGTCGGGCTGCACGGTTTACAATTCCCTCGTCTATTTCAACATGGCATCAGGCGGAACGAATTATCGCACCAGCACCCTGAATTACTGCTGCACCACGCCGCTGCCGGCCGGCGTCGGCAACATCGCCCTCGACCCGCAACTGGCCAGCGCCAGCCATTTGAGCGCAGGTTCTCCCTGCCGCAGCGCGGGCAGCGCCGCCTACGCCACGGGCGCCGACATTGACGGCGAGCCGTGGTCGAATCCACCCTCCATCGGCTGCGATGAATACCGTACCGGAGACGTGACCGGGCCATTGATCGTGGAGCTCATGGCGAATTACACGAACGTGACGGTGGGCTATCCCGTGAGCCTGACGGCATTGATTGACGGGCGAACCACCCTAAGCGTGTGGGCGTTTGGTGACGGCATTATCGCGAGCAACCAGCCCTATGCCAGCCATGCGTGGGCGGCGCCGGGAGATTACGCGGTCGTGTTAAGCGCCTACAACGAAAGTTATCCGGGCGGGGTGAGCGCGACCGTGACCATCCACGTGGTCACGCAGCCCGTGCGTTATGTCTCTGCCACCAGCGCCAATCCCCAGCCGCCCTACGCCAGTTGGGCCACGGCCGCCATGAACATTCAGGATGCGGTCAATGCGCCGTTACAAGTGCCAGGAACCTTCGCGGTGGTGGTGGTGACCAACGGAATATACCCCGGCGGCGTAACCGTGACCAAACCGCTGGCGCTGGTGAGCGTGAACGGACCTCAGTTCACGGTCATCAGCGGCGGCGGAGTGAATCAGTGTATTTCTCTGACCAACGGCGCGAGCCTGACCGGGTTCACCTTGACCAACGGAATGACCAAAAACAACGGCGGTGGGGTATGGTGCGCCTCCACAAACGCCTTGGTCATCAACTGTGTGATTGCCGGCAACTTCGGCGGCGGGGCGTTCGGCGGCACGTTGTACAACTGCGCTCTGACCGGCAACTCGGCTCAGGTATCCGGCGGCGGGGCGTATGGCAGCACCCTCTACAATTGCACGGTGACCGGCAACTCGGCGATTGCAGGCAGAGGTGGTGGCTTCGGGGGCGGAGCGTGCAATTGCGCGCTCTACAACTGCATCGTTTATTTCAACTCGGCAACCGCCACCAACGCCACGAATTATTACTCTTGCACCATCAGCTATTGCTGCACGACGCCACAACCCACCAACGGTGTTGGCAACATCACCAACGCGCCGCTGTTCGTGAATTACGCCGGCGGCAACCTGCGCCTGCAATCCAACTCCCCCTGCATCAATGCCGGCAATAATGCCTACGCGACTGCCGCCACCGATCTGGATGGCAATCCGCGCATCGTCGGCGGCACGGTGGACATGGGGGCGTACGAGTGCCAATCGCCCGCCTTCCTTGATTACTACCTCTGGTTGCAGGGATATGGCCTGCCGACCGACGCCTCGGCAACGTACGCCGACACTGACGGCGACGGGATGAACAACTGGCAGGAATATCTGGCGGACACCAGCCCGATCGATGCGAATGACTATTTCCACATCACCAGCTTCACCCGCAGCGGCACTTACAACACCCTTTGGTGGACGAGCAAACCTACACGCCTCTATCAGGTGCAACGCTGCTTTGCGTTGGACGGTTCGTCGCCGTGGGAAACCATCATCACCAATGCTACGCCGGGCTGGAACAACGTCGGGTTTGACAACACCGGGCCGCAGTATTTCTATCGAATCGGGGCGGTGCGACCTTAACTGCCCTGGTCGCATCTGCACGACCATCCGGCGCCGGAGGGTGAGGGAAAAAGTTGAAACCCGCACGGGTAAGACTTGACGCGCTTATGTTTTTGGGGTGGAGTAGCAGCATACTTTATCGCATCAGCGCCTAGCCATGTTCTGGGACGAAAAAATTGAAACCCTCGAGCGCGCCGACCTGGAGCGGCTGCAACTGCAACGGCTGCAGGAGACGGTCCGGCGCGTCGGAGCGCACGTGCCGTTTTACCGGCAGAAATTCGCGGAACTCAGCCTCAAACCCGAGGACATCCGGTCGGTGACCGACGTCCGCCGTCTGCCCTTCACCACGAGCGCGGACCTGCGCGCCAATTATCCCACCGGCCTGCTGGCCGTGCCGTATGACGCCACCCTGCGGCTGCACACCTCGAGCGGCACCACCGGCAAGCCCAAGGCGCTCTTCTTCTCGCGCCAGGACGTGGAGAACGCCGCCGAACTGTGCGCGCGCTCGTTCGTCATGACCGGCGTCACCTCCAAGGACGTTTTCCAGAACATGATGACCTATGGCATGTTCACCGGCGCCCTGGTCACGCATTACGGCGCCGAAAAGATCGGCTGTCTCGTCATCCCCGCCGGCCCTGGCAACTCCGAGCGGCAACTGCTCCTGATGCAGGATTTCCGGACGACGTTCATCCACCTGACGCCCAGCTACGGGCTTTACCTGGCCACCTTCCTGGAAAAACACAGCGTGGACCCGCGCCGCGACCTCGCCCTGCGCAAGGCGTTTGTGGGCGCCGAGCCCTACACCGAGGAAACCCGCTGCAAGATCGAGGATGGCCTCGGGGTGGACGTTTACAATTCCTACGGGCTTTCGGAGATGAACGGTCCCGGCGTGGCGTTCGAGTGCGTGCACAAACGAGGCATGCACCTCTGGGAGGACCATTTCCTCATTGAAATCATCGACCCGGTGACCGCCGAGCCGGTGCCCGACGGCCAGCCGGGCGAATTGGTGATGACCACGCTGTGCCGCGAGGCCATGCCCCTGCTCCGCTATCGCACCCGCGACATCACGTCCATTATTCCCGAGCCTTGCAGTTGCGGCCGCACGCATCGCCGGCTGAACCGCATCACCGGCCGGTCCGACGACATGCTCATCGTGCGCGGCGTGAACATTTATCCGCAACAGATCGAGCGGATCCTGATGGCCCAAAAGGGCGTGGGCCGGAATTATGTCATCACGCTGCAGGGGTATGACGAGATGATCGTGAAGGTGGAACTGGCCGAGGCCGGCTTTGACGGCCAGGTGGGTCCTCTGCTGAATTTGCAGAGTGAGCTGGCTGAAAAATTACGCGCGGAAATCCTCATCAAACCGCGCGTGCAATTCCTGCCGCCCGGCTCGTTGCCGGTGAGCGAAGGCAAGGCCAGGCGCGTGATTGATGAGCGCAAAATGTAAGGCAACTGGATGCATGGAAACGGCCAGATGGCAAGCTCTCTCGCCCCGCGGAGGATGAGCGGGGTGAGAGCCGGAGAGAGGGGCATCGTATAAACGCGCCTCTCACCCCGCCCCGCTCCTCCGCTCTGCGGAAGAGAGGGACAATGATGACGTGAGCCTCGCAACTTAAATAAATTCCAGGAAAGGAACCGAAAATGAGCGAAGTCAAATTGGTGGCGGTATTCGCCGAGAACAAGCCGGGCCAGGTCGCCCACTTCACCCGCATTCTCGCCAACGCCAACATCAACATCCGCTGGGTGGCCGTGGCCAGCACCGGCCCGTTCGGCGTCATGAAATTTCTCGTCAACGACCCGGCCATCGCCTACCAGGCGCTCAAGCATGAGGGCTTCGTCGCCAAACTCGTGGACGCGCTCGCGGTGGAGGTGCCGGACAAACCCGGCGGGCTGTACGCCGTGGCGGACATCCTGGCGCGGAACAATATCAACCTGGACAACGCGTCCGGGTTCATCGCCAACAACCGCGCCATCATGGTGCTCGAAGTGCCGGACGTGGCCAAAGCTCGCGACCTGCTGGCCAAACAAAACATCCGCTCGTTGAAACAGGAGGAATTACCCGTCTTCGACCGGGTTTAAACGGCTGGTGACCGTGGCTCTCATCTTGGCACTTGCCGGGCTAAACCCGGGCCGGCAGTTTAGGAGCGTTGTCGAGTAAGATGAACCGGAAGACGAAAGCCTATTTTGTCGCAGGTGTTGTCTTGCTAGGAATCTTGGCGGTCGCATTTGCGTCTCTTGCTTGGTATCCGAAACACGCCCGCCGCGCGTGGAAGGAGGCCGCGCTACCCGAGATCCGGCAACTGGCCGACGATTCGAACTGGGTGTCGAGAGAGATTCATTCGCTTGGCGCAACGAATTCCGGCCAAGGGCACATTATTGCGGAGCGCTGGCTGAGTGATCACATGATTTTGATGCAGGACGGCGAGTGGCTGGTTTATAAGAGCCATTGTGGCAAGGAGGCGCCTCATCGGGTAAGCGACATATTCCTGGCCAAGGGGTCGAACGGCAAATGGTACTACAGCACCTGTCATTTCTGTGTCGGCATGTGTGTCTTGGTCATGCTGCAGGATACGCCGCCAATCGATCTCGCAACCTTCGCCCGCGTTTACCATCTGAAGGAGTTCGACGGTGTTTCGGACGCATGTCTGCTACCGACGCAGACCTTTCCCGACAACAGCCAGGAACCTGCCCGAATATTCACTGCCAACATCAAGCCGGCGCCGCCTGATTTGTCTTTTATACGGCGCGCAGCGATCACAGCCGGCCTTGCTGCCACGAATTCAGATCCTGACCTCAAAGGGCACAGTCTTACTCTCAATTTAATCCGCTATTCGCATCGGTTTCCGCAATCGGACAGTCCAGAAAGAACTGCGTATGAGGCAATCTATTGCGACGACACATTGAGCGGCGGCAATGCCACGGGCATTGACATTGCGGTGCGAGACAACGTCGCGTGCTTCAAGTCGCAGAAGGGCCAATCATTGTGGTCTTGCACGCTGGATGGGCAACCCAAAATCCCGGAAGAAGCGCTCAAGACGATTGCGACCAAAGCCATCACCAATTTCTGGCCCAAAATCGACGGCAGCCGCCTGTCTCTTGATGAAATTGTCTGCTGCGATCCTCTTGGCGGGAACAATTACAGTGTCAACCTTCGTTTGGCCAGCCCCCTTGTCGAAAAATCTTCGATAACGACGTATACCTTGATCGAAGTTGGGGTCGGCGCCAACGGAACGGTAGAAGAGAGCGATGTCCACTGGCACTTCCGATGATTGCCAAAAACATGGCGAGAACGGTGGAAATGGATATCACGTCTTGATGTCGCGCAGTTGAAAACCGATGGCGCCGATGATGAAGGCCGTGGCGCAGGTGGCGGCCAGCGTGATTTCCGATTGGAGGATTTGCGCCCACGGCGCGGGGGTCTGATACACCAGGAACCAGCTTTCGAAATGGTGGGTGATGAACCAGTTCTGGTACGGCTCGAAAAACGGGATGTGCTGGATGACCATGTTCGAGAACAGGAACGACAGCGCCAGGATGGTCGCCGCCGCCGGCTTCATGTTGTAACACGAAAACATGAAGGCCACCGACAGCAAGGTGACGGCGTTCACGATGCTGAACAGGGTTGAAACCACGTACAGCGTCAGCCCCTGCTCCGGCGTGAAAATGCCGAACGTGACGTTGGGCTGCGTCTGGCCAAAGACGAACATCCCTTTCCAGGGAAAATAAATCCGCGCGAAACCCAGCGCGATGGCGCCCAGCACCAGGACCAGCACCGCGGCAAAAATGATTCCCGCCAGCCACTTCACTTGCAACAGCCGGAGACGCGAAATGGGCCGCGACAGAATCATCCGCAGCGTGCCGTCCTCGGCCTCCTTCGCCACGAGGTCGCCGCCCACCAGCGCGACGTACAGCGGCATCAGCAGCAGGATTTGCGGCCAGACCATCACCAGCGAAACCGTCAGGGCCGAAATGTATTCATTTGCCAGATAGCCGTTCCCGGCCAGCAGCCGCTCCACCTCGCGCTGCCAGTGTGTGTATTTGAACATCAGCAGCATCACCGTCTGCGCTAGCACAAACGCGCCGAAGCCGATGTAGGTGCGCTTCTTGCCAAAGAGCTTCCAGAGTTCGTTTTTTAGCTGGGCGAAGAACATGGCTATTGGTCGTTGGCGGGCGACTCGCCTCTCACCAAGCTCAGATAAAAGTTCTCCAGGGTTTGTTCCTCCTGCCAGAGGCCGTCAACGGGAAGGTTGGCTTCCACCAGCACCTTCGCGGCATCGGCCGTCGTCCTCCCCTCGCTCAACGTGATGAATTTGCCCTCTGCTGAATTTGTGATGATGCCGCGTTCGCGCAGCTGCGCCGCCGCCGCTGCGAAATCCGGTGTCCGGAGCATCACGCGCCCGGGCCCCGCCTTGACGTCGGCGATCCGGCCTTCGAACACCTTGCGGCCCTGGTTCAGCACGGCGATGCGCGTGCAAATCTGCTCCACCTCGCTCAACAGGTGCGACGACAGCAAAATCGTCAGCCCCAGCTCCCGATGCAGCCGGATGATGGTCCCGCGCATTTCCGCGATGCCTTCCGGGTCCAGGCCGCTGCCGGGCTCGTCGAAAATCAGCAGTTCGGGCTGCGGCAGCAGCGCCTGCGCAATAGCCAGCCGCGCCCGCATGCCGTGCGAATAGGTTTTTACCGCCGATTGCTCGCGGCCGGTCAGCCCCACCCAGTCCACCACTTCGCGAATCCGCTCGGGCGGCGTCGGCGCGGAATATTGGCAGAGGATTTCGAGGTTCCGGCGCCCGGAGAGATAATCGTAAAACGCGGGCGTTTCGAAAATGGCGCCGACCCGGGCCAGCGCCCGGGCCCGCTGCGTGGTCACGTCGTGCCCGCACACCTTCACCTCGCCGCGCGTCGGCCAGACCTGCCCGAGCATCATGCCGATGGCCGTGCTTTTGCCGGCGCCGTTGTGGCCGAGCAGCCCGAAAATTTCACCGCGCGGGACAGTCAGCGTCAGGTCCTGCACCGCGTCGATGGCGCCGAATCGTTTTCGGACGTTTTGCAGCGAGATCATCACGGCGGCATCCCTTCCATCGTGAGCAGGTTTTTGATATGGCCGTCGGCGTAAAGATAATTCACGGCCTTGTCCGCCCCGCGCGCCGCGTGAAATCCCTCCTTGTCAAAGAACACCGGGATCGCGTGCGGATTAAAACGCATGCCGAGCACCTTCAGGTTGTCGGCATTCTGACCGTTCAGGAGGCTGTTCCAGGAATAGCTCGAGGCCGTCTGCTCGAAAATCCCTTCGCGGTCGGAAGGACAGCGCAAAACGCTGGCGTTGCCCAGGTCGGTTTTCAAAACCGTTTCCACGCTCGGCAAGGCGTTCGTCGCCGGCGCGTTGGTGTCCGCAGAGCGGTCGCGCATCACCGGCAGCCGGTTGTTGTTGCCGTCCACGTAAATTTGCAGGGCGATGCCGATCTGGTGGAGGTTGCTGATGCAGGCGGTGGCGCGGGCGGACTCCTGCGACCGGCCCAGCAGCGGCAGCAACAGCGCCGCCAGCACGCCGATGATCGCCATAACCACGAGCAATTCCACGAGGGTGAACGCCAGACGGCGGCGAGTGACACGTGACAGGTGACACGAAAAGACCTGCACGTTCGGCGTGGTGTTCGCGTCACTTGTCACTTGTCACCGGTCACATTTCATGGCTGCTGGTGCAGGAACAATTTTCCCGATTCCATCTGGCGTTGCATCTCTTCGAGGAACGGCGCCACTTCCGCCTTGGTCTGCGCCGAGCTCTGGCTGTAAAACGATTTCAGGCCAATCGTCCGGATTTTCGCCTCCAGTTCCGGGCTGATGGGCGGAGGCGCATTTGTGCTGCCGGCTACAGTGTTCGTCCCCGGGTTGCGTTCGTTCGTCCGGCGGAGATTTTTCATGGCGTCATCAATCACCCGCCGCCGTTTGTCCTCCGGCAATTGCTCGAAGGCATTGATCATTTGCTTGAAGCCCGCCGGCAGGGTTGCCTCGACAAATTGCGTCTTTTCCTCCTTCGTCATCTGGGCGAACCAGTGGTTGAGCAAATGCTCGCCTCGCAGCCGCTGCCGCTCGTCGTAGGGCAGCGCGTTGAGTTCGTCCTCGAGTTGCTTGAGCGCTTTGGCCCGCGCTGCGCCGGTGAGCTGGCCAAAATTCACCGAATCAACGTACGCGTGCACCTTGTCGGCTGTCATCTTGCGGCTTTCGAAATAACGGTGCCCGGCCCAGGCCGCCAGCCAGATGACGGCCAGGAATACCGCCGCCCGCATGGTAAATCGTTGCCGCGGATTGAACATGCCCGATGCTAGTCCGTTTGCCGCGCCGGAGGCGACGAAAAAGCAGCCGCCGTCTCAGGCGCAAAACCGGTCGAAGGAGAGATCATTTATTTGTGATTTGACCGCGCTGACTGCCATTTATCACGCCCATTGTGCCGGACTAACCGGGACCATGCCTTTGACAAATAATACGACGCTGGAGGCAGCTCCCTCTCCGCCGCGAAGCGGGGGATAATCCTTCGCCCGCGGGAGCGGGAGAAGGTGCCCACAGGGCGGATGAGGGGCGTTGGGTTCAGAACCGATTCTGCGGTCGGGGTGAGGTGGCACTGACAGATATTAATGCCAAGATCGCGTGCAACTTTCGCATAAAATCCCCTCACCGGTCGCTTCGCGACATCCTCTCCCCGCCGGGCGGGGAGAGGAAATGAGTGCGTTGTTTGTCAAAGACGTAATCCTGCTTGCGTGTAGCGGAGCCTTACGCGGCCTTCTCCAGGAGCTCGACGAACCAGGTCGGCGGCCGGATGGGTTTGAGGTGCGCATCCATGAAGGCGTGGACGGTGTAGCCGCGCACCACCGGTTTGCCGCCGGCGTTTTGCGTGATTTGAACTTCAAATCGCAACTTCGCCCGCCCGGAAAATTCCACGGTGGTGGCTATGTCCAGCAAATCGTCGTAGCGCGCGCCGCCGGGAAATTCCAGGTGCGCCTCTACCAGCGGCAGGAAAACGTCCTTCGCCTCCAGCGCGGCATACGACATTCCCAGCCGATGCCGCATCAGCTCCGTCCGGCCGCACTCGAACCATTCCAGCGCCCGGGAATTGTAAAACGTTCCCATTTGGTCCGTCTCGCTGTACCGGACGCGCAGTTGCGTCGTGTGGCTGAGTTTTTTCATGGAACCGGCATCGGAAATTTTGCCGGACGATAACGAAGCTCATGAGACGAGGCTACTTTAAAATCATTCGCGTCAAAGACGCAAACGAGCTTGGTCCATTTGACGAGATTTGAGCCCCTCACCCGGTCCGACTTGCGCGGACCACCCTCTCCCCGCCGAGCGGGGAGAGGGACGGGGCGAGGGGCACGTCACTTATTTCCTTCAATACCGGGAGCCGTTCAAGGCTCATAATTGACGCCAGATTCTACTAGACAGCAAGTCCAGTCCGGTTCCTACTGGCTCCGTGAAAATAGATGGGCTGCAAAATGTGCCGAAATGGTAACGGCGTGCGGTTATGACGAAGCGCACATTTTTTCTGACGGCGATCATTTTGGGAGCGGTTGCGCTGGTGATTCACGTGATCGGCTACGACCAAATGGCGCAGGCCTCGAGTCGTCACGCTCTTGGGATTCAGCAAGCTTACATGCAGCACACGATGTATGTGCCGGATGCGGCGGTACTCCGGTTGCGCCAGACGGCGCGTGATCTTAATGCGGTCGGTTTGGTATTCACGTTTTCGTGCGTGGCAGCTTTAGCTGCGGCAGTTATTCGCCACGAGCCGGGATGGTATTCCATTCCGATTTTGCTCTTATTTTTCGACGTGATGACACAGATGCTGTTATGATCGGAAGGCTGTGGCCTAATTCGAGGATGGGCTGCCTGGAACTGGTAAAAGAGAATTTTGAGGCTTGAGGCGGTCACGATGGTAGGGACGCCGCGCTGCGGAGTCCGCATCCGGGGTTAATTCCGATTCGCAAGCATCGAACCGCCGAACCGGCCTCGGTCATCGCCGCGCGATGACCCTACCCCAACAAATTCGCGCTCACCAATATTCCTCGACGTGGATGGTGCCCGGTTTGCCGGCTTGGCCGGCTGTGTAGCCCTTCGCCTCGAGCATTGCCTTGACGGCTTTGATCATGTCGGGGTTGCCGCAGAGAAAGACCTCGGTCTTGGATGGGTCCAGCGCAATGCCGGCTTCCTTTTCCAGCACCCCTTGTTCCATTAGCGCCTGAATCCTTCCGGTGTGCCCATGGAAGCTGGGGTCCTGTTCGGATCGGGTGATGCTGGGGATGTAGGTGAAGTTGGGACGAAGCCGCGCCAGGCTCTCAAGCTCGCCGCGATAGCCCAGGTCCCAGCCGTACCGCGCGCCGTGCAGCACCACGAACCGGCGCTGCGTCTCGTTCACCAGCATCGTCCGCAGCATCGAAATGTAAGGCGCCAGACCCGTTCCCGTGGCAATGAGGACCAGCACCTTGTCCGGGGCCACGCGGTCCGGCGTGAAAACCCCGCTGGCTTTGGGGCCGAGAAAAAGCCGGCCGCCGGGACGGAGCGCGAACAGGCGCGGCGTGAGCTGGCCGCTGGTAACGTGCGTCAGGTAAAACTCCAGGTAGCGCCGCTCCACGCTCGACGATGCGATGCTGTACGCCCGCCGGATGATTTTGTCCGGATCCGGAGCGCTTTCCTCCGGCGCCGCTTCCGCCACGCGCGGTTCGCGGCCGAGCAGACCCAGCACGGCGAACTGGCCGGGTTTGAAATCGAACAGCGGAGCGTCGGACTGGACGCGCACGACAATGAGTTGTGGATTGATCTCCTCCCGGCTGATCATGGTGGCATTGTAGGGGCTTTTCTCGTTGGCGATCATGGTGTCTCCTTGCTCCAAAAGTCACGGAACCATACGCCCGCCCCACCATCCGTCAAGCCAAGTCTCCGGCTGGTGCTGGGTGACTTCGCCGAATTCAAGGAGCGCGGCTGTGTCACCGACCAGCCGCAGCACTGCGGCTGACGCTACGCGTACAGCCGCGCTCCACCAAAGTAGTCTACCACCCTCCGGCTGCAAATGGATGCAGGATGGGTCATTGAAAGTCCGACGTTGCCGGCCGAACCGTGCGGCAAAACCGGCCGTGTTTGGGTTTTAGCCTTCCTCATCCACTGTTCTCTCCGGCCTGATACCGTTCGGACCAAAAGTCAATCCGCTTGCTTTGGCGACGGGAATTCAGGCGTAATCCAATCCATCCTATGAGTCCCATCATCTACGTCTCCATCGTCGTTCTCTATGTCTTCGTCATGCTGGCGGTCGGGTATTGGTGCATGCGGCGCACCAAGAACGTCGGCGATTTCTTTCTTGGCGGGCGCACGCTGGGGCCGTGGATGAGCGCGTTCGCTTACGGCACCACGTATTTCTCGGCCGTGCTGTTCATCGGCTACGCCGGGCGGCTGGGCTGGGGCTTCGGCATCCAGACGCTGTGGATCGTGCTCGGCAACACGTTTGTCGGCACGCTCCTCGCCTGGCTGGTGCTCGCCGGGCGCACCCGCGACATGACGGTGCGCCTGAACGCGCTGACCATGCCGGAGTTCCTCCGCGCCCGCTATGACAGCAAGCCGCTGCAGGCCATCTCGGCGGTGATTGTGTTCGTGTTTCTCGTGCCGTATTCGGCATCGGTTTACATGGGCTTGAGCTACCTGTTTCAAAAAACGCTCGGGCTGCAATACAACGAGGCCCTGTTTTTCCTCGCCGCCCTGACCGGCGTCTATCTGGTGATGGGCGGCTATTTCGCAGTCGCGGTGAGCGATTTCATCCGCGGCATCGTCGAGTTTCTCGGCGTGGTGACCATGGTGCTGCTGCTCGTGAGCATGAAAGGCGGCCTCGGCGCCTCGTTCACCTCGCTGCTGGACCCCAAATTCATGCCCGCCTTGCACGCGCCGCCGCCACCGAGTGGACCGCCATTCCCCGGGTGGGTAACGCTCGTGTCGCTCGTGCTCATCACCAGCTTCGGGCCCTGGGCGCTGCCGCAAATGGTGCAAAAATTCTATTCCATCCGCAGCAAGGCGGACGTGAAACGCGCCATGACCATCGCCACGGTGTTCGCGCTGTTCATGTCATTCGGCGCATATTACAGCGGCGCGCTGACGCACCTGTTTTTCACCGACCCGAAGATTGACCTGGCGCCCATCATGGACGGGGCCACGACCAAGCCGAACCTCGATCTGCTGATGCCGTTTTTCATCACCACGTACGTCCCGCAGTGGCTGGTGCTCGTCATCTTGCTGATGGTCTTCTCAGCTTCAATGTCCAGCCTGTCGTCGCTCGTGCTGGTGAGCAGCTCGGCCATCGCCATTGACATCTACGGCGCGTTCGGCAACCGGGAAAAGAACGACCGGCGCACGATGATCCTGATGCGCGTGCTGTGCGCCGTGTTTGTGGCGCTGTCGCTGGCAATTGCGGTGAGCAAGGTGGACGTGATTGTGAACCTGATGGTGATTGCGTGGGGCGCGCTCAGCGGGGCGTTCCTGGCGCCGTATGTCTATGGCCTGTTCTGGCGGCGGACCACGACCGCCGGCGCCTACGCCGGGATGATTGCCGGCGTCGGCACCGCGGTGATTTTGTTTCTGAAATGGGGCAAGCCGCTAATTCCGGTGGCCGGCGCCATTGCCATGTTTCTGCCCTTGCTGGTGGTGCCCGTGGTCAGCCTGCTGACCCGCCCGCCCAAGCCGGAAATTATCGAGACCGCGTTCGGGCAAGAGCCGTCGGCCAAATAAGGCTTGCCTCAGCCAGTCATCCCAAAGCGGCGTTGCTCCCGCTGCGCAGGATTGCCACCGCAATCCAAAATCCGCCTGATGCGAATGAACCCGCCTGCGCGCGTCAGTTGTTCCACACCCAGGTAATATCCCACCCCGACACATATTCGATCGGCAGGATCGCTTCATTGCGCGGATCGAACCTGAGCGGCGAGCTCCAGAACTGGAAGTCATGCCCCTTGAGGCCATCCGGCGTTGACTGCCATCGGTCAGCCAGCCAGATGAAAATGTCCTGTCCGGCAGACGCATGTATTTTGGCCACCCAGGTTTCCTGCGCCGGAATGAAGGGAGCGTTGACGTGAGACTCGCTCCGGTTCGTGGCCTGAACGACAAATGTTCCTGCGGGACCACTCACGTTCATCGTCTGCGGCGCGGCATGAACGGTCAAGGCGTCGGCTTTGGGATGACGATTGATGTTCGGAGCTTCGACAAAGGGCCCCAAGGGTGAGGATGCCATGAAGACGAGCACATCACTTCCCTGCGGACAAAAAGTGCAGCGCGGCCCGCAGAGCGCATAATAGAGTTTGTTCCGTCTGAAGAGGATGGGGGCTTCGGCGCCGGCCGCCAGCGCCGCGCTGCTCTCGCCCGCGGACTTCAGATAATCGGGCGTCAGGCGTTCCACCCGGACCGTGTAGCCTTCACTGATGGACGTGTAGATGAGATAGCCCGTGCCATCGTCATCCACGAAAAGGCTGCCATCGCCCGGGCCGGCATGGGCCAGGGGCACGTCCGGATTGACGATGGCAAAAGGCCCGACCGGCGTTTTGCTGACGGCGACGCCTTGGTGCCCGACCCACTGCACCGCGTTTGAATACCAGTTGTACCAAAGCACATACTGGCGGGTTTTGGGGTTGAAGACCACGCTGGGACGAAAATAAATGGCCTCCGGACGGTTCGGGAGAAGCGTGCCCGCAAAAGTCCAATGCTGGATATCCGGCGAACTGTAAACCCGGAAGTCGTTGTTCGTGTAGCCATCTGTCTTCCCGTACGCCGTTCCGTAGAGATAAAACCGGCCGTCAAAAAACTGGAGACAGCCGTCATGGGCATCGATGATCTCCCCTTTCACGTCCCGCCGCGGTTCCAGGTTGTTGATGGAGACGGGAACCTGCGTTTTGGAGGACGACGGACCGCAGGAAACTGTGAAAACCGCCAGAAAACAGGCGAGTCCCGCCCGTTGACAACACTGGGAAATCTGGCGCGGGCGGCTCCGCATGGAGTGAAGCGTATGCCAAAGCCAATCGGAGTCAAGGCACCAAGGAAACATCGGGAAAAGGTTTCGAGGAATACCGAATTTCCTGTTCCTAAAACCTACAAAAATCTTTCGACCGTTGCCCACTTCGCCTAACCTTCCCCCGTGGGCACCGAACTGCGCAAAAAGACCACCGATTCCCGGCGCATCCTGATCGTGGATGACGACCCCAGCCAGCGCAGCCTTTTGAATTCGTTCCTCCGCACCCAGGGCTTCGACACCGTCACCGCCGATTCCGGCCAGCACGCCCTCGAAACCCTCCGCACCGCGAAATTCGACATGATGATTTCCGACGTGCGCATGCCGGGTCTGTCCGGACTGGAAACGCTCCGGCTGGCGCGCAAGGAACACGCCACCCTGCCCGTCCTGCTCGTCACCGCCTACACCGACGTCCGCGATGCCGTCGCCGCCATGCGCGACGGCGCCGTCAATTACCTCGCCAAGCCGATTGACCTGGATGAATTGCTGGCGTCCGTCCGCCAGGCCACCGGCATCGCCGCCGCGCCCCTGCCCTTCGCCCCGGAACGGCCGCTGCCGGAGTTCGTCGTCGCCCGCAGCCTGCTCATGCAGGCCGTGTTCCGCGATGTCGCGCTGATCGCCCCGTCCGAGACGCGCATCCTCATCACCGGCGAAAGCGGCGTGGGCAAGGAAATCGTCGCCGACGTCATCCATGCCTGGAGCCCGCGCGCTGCCGGCCCGCTCATCAAGGTCAATTGCGCCGCCATTCCCGAGACCCTGCTCGAAAGCGAATTGTTCGGTCACGAAAAAGGCTCGTTCACCGGCGCGCACGCCCAGCGCATCGGCCGGTTCGAGGAAGCCAACGACGGCACCATCCTGCTGGACGAAGTAGCCGAGATGTCGCCGGCGCTGCAGGCCAAATTGCTGCGGGTGACGCAGGACGGCTGTTTCCAGCGCATCGGGTCCAACCGCGAAATCAAGACCAACGCCCGCATCCTGGCCGCGAGCAACCGCAATCTGGAGGACGAGGTCAAGAGCGGCCGGTTCCGCGAGGATTTGTTTTACCGGCTGAACGTGGTGGAACTGAACGTGCCGCCGTTGCGCGAGCGGCGTGAAGACATTTTGCCGCTGGCCGGCAACTTCGTCGAGGAATTGACCAATGGCCGGGCGCGGTTTTCGGACACGGTGGCCGCCTGTCTGGAGGGCTATGCCTGGCCGGGAAACGTGCGCGAGCTGCGCAACGCCATGGAACGGGCGGTGCTGCTGTCCCGCAGCGAACTCATCCTGCCGGAGCACCTCCCCACGCGCGTGCGCGAGGCGGGCGGACTGCCGGCGGCTGCGCCTCCGCCCGGCGAAGCTCAGCAACTCGAGGAAATCGAGCGCCAGGCCATCCTGCAGGCGCTGAAACAGCACAACTCGAATCGCACGGAAACGGCCAAGGCGCTGGGCATCAGCCGGCGGGCATTGATTTACAAGCTGCAACGCTTTCGCGAGCAGGGGTTCCAGGTGGATTGAAACGCGACGAATGCGATAACGGTGGAAGAATTTAAACCACGGACGGACGCGGATGCCCTCACCCCGCCCTCTCCCATCGGATGGGAGAGCGTGGCCGGAGGCTGGGTGAGGGATTTCCATGGCGCGACTATCAGCATTTACTGGTGGTTGATCTATTGCACGATTTAGAGGGTATGACCTCGTGATGACAAATCACTCGGCGGGACTGGACAGTTATGATAAGTTTGATTCAGCGGTCCGCCCGCAGGACGGGTCGCTGAAACAGCTCAACCAAGGCAGCATTCGGGTCGGTGGTAGCGTCGAGCCTGTGGCTCGAAATCGGCGTCCGGCGCTGACACTACAACTGCGAAATTGGAACGCTGCCCGACGAAAGGGAAAATTTATGGCTCAGGCAATCATGGATCCGGAGAAGGTGCGGCGCTTTGCCGACGAGTTGAACCGGTTCAACACCGACCTGGAGAACCGGCTGGTGCTGCTGCAGGCCCGGTTTACGGCGCTGGGCGACACCTGGCAGGACCAGGAACACGAGAAATTCGCCGAGGAATTCAAGCTGGCCATGAAGGCGCTCAAAAAATTTGTCGAGCTGTCCAAGGCGCACACCCCGTTCCTGCTCCGCAAAGCCCAGCGCATCGAGGAATATTTGCATCAACGATGATCTATTGAAATCCTCCTCCTCCCCATCCTCGACCTCGGTTTTTTGGTTATGATTACGAGGAGGAGGACGAGGACGAAAAAGAATATGGCCGAACGCGCCCAAGTCACCTCCGTCGAAGCCGTGGAAGCCTTCCGTGCCGACCTGATTGTTTTCCTGGGCAAGGCGCGCGCCGCGGTTGAGGAAGCCACCGACGAAGTCCTGCGCACCCGGCTCTGGGTGCAAAACGACCAGCGCCGGACCTGGGAGAATGAAATCCGCGTGCGCTACCGGAAACTGGAGGAGGCCCGGGCGGAACTGTTCAGCGCCCGGCTGTCCCAGTTCCAGGAGCCCACCGATTTGCGGCTGATGACCCAGCAACGGGCCGAGCGCGCCTACCGCGAAGCCGAAGACAAAATCGCCGTCTTGAAAAAATGGAACCGCGAACTGGAAAACCGCACCGATCCGCTGGTCAAGCAGGTCACCCAGTTCCACAGTTTTCTGACCACCGACATGGGCCGCGCCGTCGCCTATCTCGCCCAAGTGGTCCGCGCTTTGGAAGCCTATGCCGGCGGTCCGGCGCCGGGACCGGAAGCGGCGGCCCCGACGGCTGAAACCCCGCCGGCCGGCGAAGGCGCATCTAGACCATGAACCTGAGCGGCAGCAAAAATCGGCTGGTCGCCCTCACAAAAGAGCTTTCCAAGCGCTGGGAGGACACCAAAAATTACTGGCGCGACACGAAAAGCCAGGAATTCGAGCAGCGTTACATGACCGAGCTGTTCGCCAACGTGGACCGGACCATCACCGTGATGGACAAACTGAACGAAGTGTTGATCAAGGTCAGGAAGGACTGTGAATAGGCACCTGGGCGCCAACGAAATGCTCGCGCTCTTGAACCAGCTCAAGAGCGTCCTGCAGGATTTTGCCGCGCAGGAGGAAAAACTCGGCGGCGAGCTCCGCGCCCGCACGGGCGCCGAAAACAAGGCTTACGAGGCCGCCTCCCGGGCGCAGGACGCCCAATCGGCCGAAATTCTCTCCGGCGCGGAAGCGGCCGCCGAAACCGAAAGGAAAAATCTGCGGTCCCGATTCGAGCGCCGCAAAGCCCGCATCACCCAGGCCCATCTCACGTGCAACCGGCAGGTCATGGAAGGCACCGACCGCGCCGGCCGCCGGCAGCGAGGCTTGCAGCGCAGCGCCATGGACACGGAACGCCAGAAGGAAGAAGACCTGGCCGCCAACACTGCCCGATGGCAGGATTTCCAGAACCGGCTGGCCGAAAGTTATGCCGGGTTTGCGCCTTTGGAAAAGTCCGTGAGGAGCGCGTTTCGCGGTTACGGCGCTTTTCGCCGGCTGCTCTCCCCGAAGCGGATCTGGCCGGAAGCCAGCCTGCCCGCGGAGGACAACCGGTTGTTTGAAGAGCTGCAGCAGCTCGAAACCAAAACTCGCGATGAGTTGAACCGATTCGGGCAATTCCTTCTGCCGCGACTTTTCAAATATCTGCCGATGTGGCTGCTGACAATCCTGCTGCTACCATTTCCAGTGTTATTGCTGTTGGCAAATCTATCGCAGCAGGTTTTTCCCATCGCCTACCCGCCCTCGAAATCCAACCCCAGTTTCAATCTGGCGCTGGGCGTTGTCCTGGCAGCGCTCTGGGTGGCTCTGTTGATAATACATCAACTGGGAAAACGCCAAGCCAGCCCCATCGCCCGGACAATTGCCGGCAATCTGGCCCGGGCCAGAAAGCTTCACGACGATTCCCTTACCCGGGCGGAATTGCGCTGGCAACAGGAACAGGAACGGATCCAAAGGGATTTTGACACAACCAGCCGCAGCCTGACGAAAGAATGGAAACAGACAGTCAAGGCCGCCCTGGACACGCGCAGCGCCCGCGCCCAGCAGGTGGACGAGAAGGCCGCGCGCGCCCTGTTGGCGAATGAACTGGACTTCCGCGCCAAACTCAAACGGCTGGATGGCCTCCACGCTGAGAACCTGGAGCGCCTGAAAACCCAGGGTGAGGCCCGGGCCAGGGAACTGGCCGGCACGCATGCCGAAAAAATGACGCGGCTGGACGCGGAGGAGAAAACCCGCTGGCAATCCCTGGCAACGGAATGGAAAAGCAGCATCCAGCCTCTGCACGAAGCCTTGGCCGCCGCCCGTGCCGCCGCCGGGGAATTGTTTCCTGACTGGCCGTCGCCAGCCTGGAAAAACTGGGCGCCGCCGCCGGACTTCAAAAACGTGGCCAAGTTCGGGCGCCTCGACGTGGACGTCGCCCGATTTGCCGAGGCGATGCCGAAAGACCGGCGATTGGCCCTGCCTTTTCCGGCCAACTTTTCCGTCCCGCTCCTGCTCAAGTATCCCGGCCAGGGCTCCATTCTTTTTGAGACGGCCAAGACGGGCGGCGAGGAGGCGATTGGCGCGATCAACAACATCATCTTCCGCCTGCTGTCCGCTCACCCGCCGGGCAAACTCAGCTTCACGATTTTCGATCCCGTCGGCCTCGGCCAGAACTTTGCCGGCCTGATGCACCTGGCCGATTACGAGGAGAGCCACATCAACAGCCGCATCTGGACGCAATCCGGCCAGCTTGAGGAAAAGCTCGCCGAGTTGAACGAGCACATGGAAAAGGTCATCCAGATGTACCTCCGCAACGAGTACGAGACCATCGCCGAATACAACGCCCAAGCCGGCACCATCGCGGAGAAATATCACGTGCTGGTGATCGCCGACTTCCCGGTGAATTTCACGGAAACCGCCGGCCGGCGGCTCATCAACATCGCCACCAGCGGCGCGCGCTGCGGCGTGTTCACGCTCATTCATTGGGATCGCCGCCATGCCCTCCCCCAGGGCTTCGTGGCCGATGAACTCCGCAAGAACAGCCTTTGCCTGACCCGCGCCGAAACCGCGTTCCGGCTGGAAAACAAGCAGCCCGGCGGGACGCGCCTGACGCTCGACACGCCGCCCTCGCCGGAATTCGTCACCGATTTCCTCCATCGCGTCGGCGAAAGCGGCCGCGATTCCAACCGCGTCGAGGTCCCGTTTGAACAGGTCGTTCCACCGCCGGACAAAATTTGGACGGAGGAGACGACCGACGAACTTACCGTGCCCATCGGCCGTTCCGGCGCCACCAAGTTGCAACGGCTCGAAATCGGCAAAGGCACCCGCCAGCACGCGCTCGTCGCCGGCAAGACCGGTTCCGGCAAGTCCACGCTCTTTCACGTCATCATCACCAATCTCGCCCTCTGGTGCAGCCCCGAGCAGGTGGAGTTTTACCTGGTGGACTTCAAGAAAGGCGTCGAGTTCAAATGCTACGGCAACCGCCGCCTGCCGCACGCGAAGGTCGTGGCCATCGAAAGCGACCGCGAATTCGGGCTGAGCGTGCTCCAGCGCGTGGACGAGGAATTGCGCCGGCGCGGCGACCTGTTCCGCAAGCTCGGCGTGCAGGATCTCGCCGGCTACAAACGCGCCGGCGGCACCGAATCCATGCCGCGCTCCCTGCTCATCATTGACGAATTCCAGGAATTTTTCGTCGAGGAAGACCGCGTTTCGCAATCCGCCGCCGTCCTGCTCGACCGCATCGTGCGGCAGGGCCGCGCTTTCGGCATTCACGTGCTGCTCGGCTCGCAAACGCTGGGCGGCGCCTACACGCTCGCCCGTGCCACCATCGGCCAGATGGTCATCCGCATCGCCCTCATGTGCAACGAGGCCGACGCATACCTCATCATGGACCAGGACAACCCGGCCCCGCGCCTGCTCTCGCGGCCGGGCGAAGGGATTTACAACGACGCGGCTGGGTCTATCGAAGGCAACAGCCCGTTCCAGACCGTTTGGCTGCCGGAAGACGTGCGCGATGGTTTTCTGGCAAAGGTCCGCGCCCGGGCCGATCAAGGCAAAGAATCCTATCCCGGACCGTTTGTGTTTGAAGGCAACGCCCCGGCCGACGTGCGGGAGAATCCACTGCTTAATGAACTGTTGAAGGCTCCCCACCCCGGTAGGGCCGACCTGCCGGTCGGCCAGGACACGCAGCAGCGCGTCCCTACCGGCCCCGCCAGCCCCGCCGCCGCCCGCATCTGGCTGGGCGCGCCCAATTCCATCAAAGGCCCGACCGAGGCCGTGTTCCAGAAGCAGAGCGGCAGCAACCTGCTGATTGTGGGGCAGAGCGAGGAACGTTCCGCCACGTTGCTGGCCGTCGCGCTGGTGTCGCTGGCCGCGCAGTATCCGAAAAATGCCGTGCGGTTCGTCCTGCTCGACAGCTCGCCGCCGGGCTTTCCGCAGCGCGAACTGCTGCAGCGCGTCGTCGCGGCTGTCCCGCGCGAGATCATCCAGGTGAACAACAGCAACCTGGCGGAAATCATAAACGGGCTGGCGGAAGAGGTAAAACGCGGTGAAGAAAAAGGTTCAGCCCCGGAGACGTTTGTGCTGGTTCACGGTTTGCAGAACTACAAGAAACTCCGGCAGGAGGATGAATTCAGCTTTTCCAGCAGTGACGCCGGCGGCGCCAATCCGGCCACGGCGTTCATGACCCTGATCAGCGAGGGACCGGCCCAGGGATTTCATGTGATCGCCACCTGCGACACGTACAACAACGTGAACCGGTTCCTGGGGCGGAAGACGCTGACCGAATTCGAGATACGGGTGCTCTTCCAGATGAGCGCGAGCGATTCCGCCAGTTTGATCGACGCGCCGGATGCCGGGACGCTCGGCCTGCATCGCGCGCTGTATTACAACGACCGGGAGGGCTACACCGAGACGTTCCGGCCGTATGCATTGCCCGGCCACGACTGGATCGAGGAAGTGGCCAAGAACTTGAAGGGGTTGATGAAATGATCGTCGGAGCCGACGTGAGGGGGCTTCTTATTTTCGATTTACGATATACGATTGACGCCGGGGTGTGAACTGCGGATGAATCTCGTAAATCGTAAATCCGATATCGTAAATTCAATCAGTGCCTCGTTACCTCGGCGCCGACGGGCAATCAGACGTACAACGCGCTTTCCAAATCGCGCACCAGGACGCTCATGAAGGGATAGCGCTTTTCGGGATCGCGCGCGAGGCACTTCAGCACCACCTTTTCGAGCGCAACCGGAAGGTCCGCGTTGTGCTCGCGCGGCGGCGTGGGCCGGGAATTGTCCAACTGTGCCGCCAGGATTTCCGACGGGGTCTCGCCGGGGAACGGCTTCTGGTTGGTCAGCAATTCGTAGGCGGCCACCCCGTAGGCAAAAATATCCGCGCGCGGATCAATCGGCTTCTGCTGCAACTGTTCGGGCGCCATGTACCCCGGCGTGCCCGGGTTCTTCGACATTTTCTTGGGCTTTTCGGGAATCGGCTGGGCCAGGTCGAAATCAATCAGGCGCACGTTGCCGTTGCGGGTGACCAGCACGTTTTCCGGCTTGAAATCCAGGTGCATGTAACCGCTTTCGTGCACGTGGGTCAGGCCGTAAGCCATGTCGATCAGGATTTGGGCGACGTTCTCCGTCAGGATCGGGTCGTGCTGGGCGAAGAGCTCCTTCAGATTGGCCGCCTCCACGTAATCCATGACCATGTAAACCGTTCCGTTGGCCCGGCCGTGCTCGACATAGCCGACGACGTACTCGCTTTCATTGATCTTGGACAGGATTTCGCAGCCCCGGAGGAACCGGCGCCGCGCCAGGAGATTGAAGCGGAACCGCTCCTTCAACTTCCGGAGGGCGTAGGGTTTGCCCCGGCTGTCGGTCACCAACCAGATTTCTGCCATGCCACCGCTGTTGAGAAGCTCCTGCGGATAAAATCGTCCGAACCGTTCCTGTGTCACCGGCCCGGCTGTCTCGGTTTCCTGCAATTCGTGCGCCATTCCAGAGGTTCTTTAGCACGTCGTCGCTGCGAGTGCGAACAAATAAACGTCCCCGTTCACGTATTTAGACGATGTGAAGCCGTGGTTGGTGACGAATAATATCACCGCCCGACGCATCGGCATGGGTAATCAACACGCGATCGCGGAGAGACGGGTAATCCTTGACTTCAACTGGTTTGAAACCGGTCCGTTCCTAATAAACCTTGCGCAGGTTGGACGGCAGGATGTTGAGTTCGAGGCGGTACTTGGCGACCGTGCGGCGGGCGATGACGATGCCCTTTTCGCTCAGCATCTTCACCACTTCATGGTCGGACAGCGGCTTGGCGGGGTCTTCGTTCTTGAAAATTTCGGCAATCATGTCCTTCACGCTGGTGTTGGACACGTTTTCGCCGCTCGCCGTCTGCAAGCCGCCGGTGAAGAAATATTTCATCTCGAACACGCCCTGCGGCGTCTGCATGTATTTGCCGGACACGGCGCGGCTGACGGTGGTTTCGTGCACGCCCACCGCCTCGGCAATTTGCGCCATGATGAGCGGCTTGAGGTGGGATACACCCTTTTCCATGAAATCGCGCTGGCGCTTCACGATCTGCTTGCCGATGTTCAAAATCGTCTGCTGCCGCTGGTGCAGGCTCTTGATCAGGAATTTCCCGGCGCGGATCTTCTCGCGGATGTAATTCTTCACCTCGGCGGTATTGCCGCCCTGCGCCATGAGGTCCTTGTAAATGTTGCTGATGCGCAGATGGGGAATGTGCTCGTCGTTGGTTGTCACCACGTATTCGTCGCCGACCTTTTGCACGAAAACCTCGGGGAGGACATACTGGTTGGCATCCGGCAGGAAGGCGCGGCCGGGCCGGGGCTCGAGCCGGCCGATGCGGCCGATGGCG
>Ga0335069_10001544_pt1 | contig 36907 bp, 35 predicted proteins | sample Lox_Sample_11_FD_206714 | JGI IMG/M metagenome (GOLD analysis project Ga0335069, IMG submission 206714) | Soil microbial communities from Loxahatchee National Wildlife Refuge, Florida, United States - Lox_Sample_1.1 | ecosystem: Environmental > Terrestrial > Soil > Wetlands | place: USA... | reverse complement strand
CCAACGGATTCGGCGGCACGAAGCGTCGACGCGGCTCGCCGCTGGTTTCCCCGGTCGGCGCCGGATCATCCGGCGGCCGTCCCGTATCGCGCAATAGCTATGTTCGGCGTGAAGCCAATCGAAGGACTTGCAGGGCGTTTTCCTCCGGTTAGGCTTCCTTGGTGACTGAAAGCCCGTCGTCATATCTGGTGCTGGCTTCTCAGCGCAGCGGCAGCACGCTGCTGGTCGAATCGCTGCGCGCCACCGGCGTGGCCGGCGAGCCCCAGGAGTTCTTTCAGTACCTGCCCGCCACGAGCCAGGCGCCGCAGCCGCGGCAGTGGTTCGCCGGCGTGGACGACGAGTCGATCCTGCGTTTGCTCGATCCCCTGGACGAAGGGACGCCCGACCTGGCGGCGCCCGAGATTTGGCGCGACTACATCCGCACCGTCGGGCGGACGCCGAACGGCGTGTGGGGCGGCAAGCTGATGTGGAACCAGACGCCGCTGCTGTTGAACCGCGCGAAGGACCTGCCGAATCGGTCCGGCGACGGCCTGCGGGCCGCGATCCGCGATGTCATCGGCGAGGAACCGTTGCTCATCCACGTGCACCGGCCCGACGTGGTGTCGCAGGCGGTGTCTTTCTGGCGCGCGGTGCAGACGCGGGTGTGGCGCGGCAGGCCCGATCCCGCGCGCGACGCGCGCGCCACCTACCACGCCGGCGCGATCGCGCACGTCGTCACCATGCTGCGGACCCAGGAGGAGGGCTGGCGGACCTGGTTCGCCGAGGAGGGCGTCGAGCCGCTGGAGGTTCCGTATCCGGTGTTGTGGCGCAACCTGACTCAGGTGGTGGCCACCATCCTCGAGGCATTGGGGCTGGACCCGCTGCTGGCACCCGAGCCGGCGCTGGAGCGCCAGGCCGACCAGCGCTCCGACGAATGGGTGGAGCGCTACCGCGCCGACGCCGAGCGCGACGGGCTACCGACCTGAGCGCGACCTAAATTCAGCGCGAGCCAATCGCTTGGCCCCCAACGCTGGCCACGCCACCATTGCGTCGTGCGACGGTTATCCGAAGATTGGTGGGCGACACTGCTGGCGGGCGTGATCGTCGCGTTGGCGGTCGCCGGCGCGCTCCCGAAGATTCCCTGGTGATGCCGTGAGCACGGTCAGCGTCGACTCCCGAGAATCTGAGGGAAAGCCGGCGGAAGCCGCCTTCACCAGCAGCCGCCCACTGGACTACGTGCCCGGCATCCTGCTGCTGATCTCCGTCGGCGTGCTCGGCAAATACGCCCAAATTTGGTGGAACACACTGGCCAAGCACCACCACTGGACCGTCCCCGACATCGAATATGTGTTGTGGGCCATCGTGATTGGATTGCTCATCACCAACACCGTCGGCCTGCATCGAGTATTTCGGCCCGGCGTGCTGACCTACCAGTTCTGGCTCAAGGTCGGGATCGTGGCGCTGGGTTCGCGATTCGTGCTGGGCGACATCGCCAAGCTCGGCGCCACCAGCCTGGTCCAGATCCTGGTGGACATGGCGGTCGCGGGAACCATCATTCTCATCGTGGCGCGCGCGTTCGGGCTGTCGGGCAAGCTGGGCTCGCTGCTGGCGATAGGCACCTCGATTTGCGGGGTGTCCGCTATCGTGGCCGCCAAGGGCGCGATCCGGGCCCGCAACGCCGACGTCAGCTACGCGATCGCGGCGATCTTGGCGCTGGGCGCGGTCGGGCTGTTCGCGTTGCCGCCGTTGGGGCACCTGATCGGCCTGACGAATTACGAGTTCGGCCTGTGGGCGGGCCTGGCGGTGGACAACACCGCCGAAACCACCGCCACCGGCTACCTGTTCTCCGATCACGCCGGCAAGATCGCCGTGCTGGTCAAGTCCACCCGCAACGCGCTGATCGGCTTCGTCGTCCTGGGATTCGCGCTGTACTGGGCCGCCCGAGGGCAGGCCGACGAGATCGCGCCCGGCGCCAAGGCCAAGGCAGCGTTCGTCTGGGAGAAGTTCCCGAAATTTGTGCTCGGCTTCCTCGCGGTCTCGGCGATCGCGACCGCGCACTGGCTGAGCAAGGGGCAGACCGCGAACCTGGCCAACGTGTCGAAATGGGCGTTCCTGCTGACCTTCGCCGGCGTCGGCCTGACCACCGACATCCCGCAAATCGCCCGCACCGGGTGGCGTCCGCTCGTCGTCGCGGTCATCGGGCTGACCGTCGTCGCGTCGGTCTCGCTGGGGCTCGTCCTGCTGACCTCCCGCGTGTTCCATTGGGGCTTAGGCACATAGGGGCACCTCGGGCGAGGCTGTAACCTGGCGGCCATGTTGATCACCATCCTGGTGATGGCGATCGCCGTGAGCCTCGAACCGTTCCGGGTCGGCATGACGGTGCTGATGCTCAACCGGCCCCGACCGATGCTGCAACTGCTGGCATTCCTGGGCGGCGGCTTCGCGATGGGCATGAGCGTGGGCCTGGTCGTCTTGTTCGTCTTGCGCCGCCGACTGCTGGGGTCGACGTACTTCACGTTGCCCAGGGTGCAAATCCTCATCGGCATGCTCGCGCTGTTGGTCGCCGCCGCGGTCGTCCTCAAACCGGACACGAGCCGCACCGCCGTGCCCCAGAAGGTGGCGACACACGCCCGGCGACTCCTGAATGGGCGTTCGTTGTGGGTCGCGGGAGTGGCGGGACTGGGGATCGCGCTGCCGTCGGTGGACTATCTGGCCGCGTTGGCCATCATCCTGGCCTCGGGCGCCGCGGCGGCGACGCAAGTCGGGGCACTGGTGATGTTCAACGTGGTGGCCTTCGCGCTGGTGGAGCTTCCCCTGCTCGCGCATCTGCTGGCGCCCCGGAGGACGCGGACGTCGATGAGCGCGCTGCACGACTGGATCCGCTCGCGGCGCCGCGTCGAGGTCGCCACCCTGCTGGCCGCGGTCGGGTGCGTCCTGCTCGTGGTCGGCCTAGCCGGTGCTTGAGGGCTGCGCGATGGCCCGGCCCGACGCGTACGTCTCGGCAAGGAATTGCTCGACGGCCACCGCGGCGTGTGCCGCGCGCGCCGACCCGAAGATGTCGAAAGCGTGCTGCGCGCAGGGCAACTCGGCGTATACGACGGGCTGGCGGCTGACCTCGCGCAGGCGCGCGGTGAAGGCGCGGGCCTGTTCGACCGGTATCAGCGAATCGTTGGTGCCGTGCAGCACGAAAAACGGTGGCGCGTCTTGACAGACGTGGGTGATCGGCGAGGCGACCCGGAACGGCTCACCGATCTCGGCCAGGCTCAGCTTGAATACGCGCTTGGCCACTATCGGCGCCATCAATGGATGCATCGCTTCCTCTGACCCGAAGTCGTACACCCCGTAGAACGGGACGGCCGCCTGCACGCGGGTGTCGGCGTCCTCGAAACCCGGCTGGAACAGGGAATCGTTCGGGGTCAGCGCGGCGAGCGACGACAAGTGCCCGCCGGCCGAGCCCCCGGTGATCGCGATCCAGTCGGGGTCACCGCCGTAATCGGCGATGTGCTCTTTCGTCCACGCGATCACCCGCTTCACGTCGACGATGTGGTCGGGCCAGGTGGAGCGGGGGCTCAGCCGGTAGTTGATGGCGACGCAGATCCAGCCCAGCTCGGCCAGGTGGCTCATCAGCGGATGTGCCTGTCCGCGTTTGTTTCCCACCATCCAGGCGCCGCCGGGAACCTGCAGCAGCACCGGGGCCCGGCCGCCGCGATCCAGATCCGGCCGGCGCCAGATGTCCAGGTGGTTCCGCGAGCCGCACTCGCCGTAGCTGATGTCGCCGTCGTGCGCGTAGTCGCGGTAGATCCGCAGCATCCGTGCCGCGCCGGGCCTCTTCGCGGTCGCGCCGCCGGTCGGCGGTCGCCGCCAAAGGTCGCCCGACTCGGTGCGGCGGCCGGGGCCCAGCCCGGCGTCCAGCGCGGTGGTCAGCGGCTCGTTTGCCCTCTGTCCGACGCGGCGCAGGCCCAGCAATCCCAGCCACGACAACGCCGAGACCAGCCAGCTGAATCGGCATGCCCGTGGCGGCAGCCGGCGCGACACCGCCGCCACCGCCGCCAGCTGGACGGCAAGGGTTTGCATCGGAAGCTCGGACGCGAACACGCCGTGGGCGAACGCGATGCCCGACCCGTAGCGGTTCCTCGTCAACGGTCGGTAGCCGTTGGCGGTATACGCCAGACCCGAGAGGGGCACAACTGCGGCGGCCAGTCGCTTCACGCCTGAGCCCCGGTTTCGTCGGACTCCGCCGATTCCTCGGCCTTCGCCGGATCGTCGATCACCTGGTACGCCGGGTCGACCATCGACATGGGGCGATTGCCGGTCTGGCGCGGCTTCCCGGTGATCCGCAGCACCTGACCGGGCTGGATATCGGCGCCCCCGTGACCGGGCCGGAACGTGACCCTGATCTCGCCGCTGTCGTCGCCGACGACGATCCAGCGGAGCGTGCGGCGCCGCTTGGTGATGTCCTCCACCTGGCTGACCCGCCCCTCGAAGGTGGCGCGCTGGCCCGGGATGAGCCCGGCCACGGTGATCACCGACGGGCGTTCGGGGTGTTCATAGGCTTCGACGTCGCGCTCCTCGTCCCTGAAGACCCAGGCTTCGGCCCTGTCCAGCCATCGCGCGATGCGATGCTCGAAATCGTTGGGGTACGCCTCCTTGATCCGCGACTCCACGTCGTACGGGACGATCGTCGCCGCCGCGTCCGGCATCAGGCTGACCGCCCGCGCGATCTTGTCCGCCGTGCGGTCGTGGAGCAGCCGCCCCAGAAATGGTGAATAGGTGCGCCGCGGCAGCAACACCGTCACGTTGGTGTCGCGGTGTTCTTGCAGCGCCTTGGCGACCAGCACCTGCGCCGACCGGTTGATCTGCCGGTCCGGACAGTCCACGACCCGCAACCGGGTGTCGAGTTCGTAGTGATCCCAACGCTTTCGCAATTGAGCGGCATGGGCCGCGTCAACCATGAAGTGCACGGCGATGAGCTCGTCGGACCGCAACCCTCTGCCGTACCGCAACGCCTCGATCGTCGCGAGGTCGACCGAGTTCACGAACACGAACACCCGGTGCCTGGCGTACTTCACCAGCTCGGGCCGGTCGGTGCGGAACATCTCGAGAATGGCCGCCTCGGCCCGGTATTCGCGGTTGAGCCGGATCAGCAGGAAGACCAGCACCGGGAAGACGATGACGACCAGCCACGCGCCCTCGGTGAACTTCGCCACCGCGAAGATGACCACCACGATCGTCGACAGGATCCCCGCGGACAGGTTGATCGCCAGCCGGCGTCGCCACCCGGGCTCCCGGTGGGTCAGATGGTGTTTGGTCATCCCGTAACCCGCCATCGAGAAGCCGGTGAACACGCCGATCGCAAAAACCGGGATCAGCGCGTTGACCGAACCACCGGTCGCCACAAGCAACACCACAGACAGCGCCGTCAAAGTGAGGATCCCGTTCGAAAACACCAGGCGGTAACCGCGTTTCGTCAGCTGCCGGGGCAGGAAGCGGTCCTCGGCGACGAAGCTGGCCAGCGCCGGGAACCCGTTGAAGCTGGTGTTCGCGCCGACGTACAGGATGGCGGCGGTCGACGTCTGGACGAGGATGAAAAAGACGTTCCCGATCACGCCGTTGCCGAAGACGGCACGACCGACCTGTGACAAAACTGAGGGATATTCAGTGAGATACGGCGTCGAGTGGGTGACGTGTGCCAGATAAGCAACGCCCGCCAACAAGAACCCAAGAATGCAGGCCATCGCGGTGAGCACTCGACGTGCGTTCACGCCCTGCGGCTTTCGGAATACGTCGACCGTGTTGGAGATCGCTTCAACTCCCGTCAGCGACGAGCCTCCGTTGGCAAAGGCACGCAACAGGGTCAGTACCGTTGCTCCCATCACCAGACCGCCACCCTGTTGCACCGGCACCGTTCCGCTCAGCTGATACGGATCGTAAACGGGTAATTCCCAGAATATTTCGCGGATGACGCCGACAACGATCGTCAGGCCGATCATGACAACGAAGAAGTAGGTTGCCGCGGCGAACGGCCAGCCGGCTTCGCGCAATCCGCGCAGATTCAGATAGCAGATAACGAGCACCACACCGACGGTGATGTACAGGTCGTAGGGACCCAATGCCGGTATCGCCGACGCCACCGCGACCGTCCCCGCGGCCGCCTGCACCGCCACGGTGACCACGTAGTCGATCAACAGCGCCGCGGCGGCGACCTGCGCCACCCGGGGCCCGAAATTCTCCCGCGCGACGACGTACGAACCGCCGGCCCGGGTGTAGGCCATGACGACCTGCCGATACGACGCGGTCACGAACATCAGGATCAGCAGGATGACGCCGGTGACCGGAAGCAACAAGACGAACGCCGCCAGCCCCGCATGCGGCAGCAGTTCGATGAGGATCTGCTCGGGGCCGTACGCGGTCGACGAGATCGCGTCCGGCGACAGCGCGCCGAGGGCAACCGGATTCGAGAGCTTCTCGCTCGTCAGGTCCTCGGTGATCAGCGGCTTGCCCAGGAAAACCCGCTTGGCTATGTCCCCGATCGACGTCGGGATGTGCAGCTTGCCCGCCGGACTGCTCGCCGAACTAGTCACGACCAAGCATTCTGCCGGTCGCCCCACCCGCGCGGCAGGCGACCGGGCCAAGTCGGCCCTGTGTCAGCCCTGGGACAGTCGCTGCACCGCGGCGGCGATGCGTTCGTCGGTGGCGGTCAGCGCGACCCGCACGTGCCGGGCGCCGCCGGGGCCGTAGAAATCGCCGGGCGCCACCAGGATGCCCCGGGTGGCCAGCCACGCGACGGTGTCGTGGCAGGGCTCGGCGCGGGTGGCCCACAGGTACAGGCCCGCCTCGGAATGGTCGACGGCGAAACCGGCCCCCCGCAGCGCCGGCAACAGGGCCTCCCGCCGGCGTTCGTAGCGCCCGCGCTGTTGCTGCTCGTGGGCGTCGTCGTCGAGGGCGGCCACCATGGCGGCCTGCACCGGCGTCGGCACGATCATCCCGGCGTGTTTGCGGATGGCCAGCAGCTCGGCGACCAGCGCCGCATCCCCGGCGACGAAGCCGGCCCGGTAGCCGGCCAGCGAAGAGCTCTTCGACAGCGAATGGATCGCCAGCAGCCCGCCGTGATCACCGTCGCAGACCGACCGATGCAGCACCGACAACGGCTGGGCCTCCCAGCCCAGGCCCAGGTAGCACTCGTCGGAGGCGACGATGACGCCCCGCTCACGGGCCCACCCGACGACCTTGCGCAGGTGGTCGACGCCCAGCACCCGCCCGGTCGGATTGCTCGGCGAATTCAGGTAGAACAGCGCCGTGGATCGCGGGCCCACCTGGGTCAGCGAATCCGCGCGCAGCACCTCTGCCCCGGCCAGGCGGGCCCCGACCTCATACGTCGGGTAGGCCAGCTCCGGCACCACCACCACGTCCGCGGCTGTCAGGCCCAGCAGCGTGGGCAGCCACGCGATGAGTTCCTTGCTGCCGATCACCGGCAGCACGGCCGCCTCGCTCAGCCCGGTGATTCCGAAGCGGCGCGCCAGCGCGACGGTCGCCGATTCGCGCAGCCGCGCGGTGCCGGCGGTGGCCGGATATCCGGGCGCCGAACTCGCGGCGGCCAGCGCCTCGCGGATCAGGGGCGCGACCGGGTCGACCGGGGTGCCGACGGACAGGTCGACGATCCCGTCCGGGTGGGCCGCGGCCAGCGCCTTCGCGTCGGCCAGGGTATCCCAGGGAAACTCCGGCAGGGACGCCGAGACCTTCCCGTGAGGGGGCTGCGCCCGCACCCCGGGCCTATGCAGCACCGGCCGGCTCAGTCGCCTTCGCCCTGCGGGGGCAGGTCCTTGACCACTTGTGGGTCGTTCTCGGTCATGCCGACCTTCGCCGCGCCGCCCGGCGACCCCAACTCGACGAAGAAGTCGGCGTTGATCTGCGTGTACTGGCTCCACTGTTCCGGGACGTCGTCTTCGTAGTAGATCGCCTCGACGGGGCAGACCGGCTCGCACGCCCCGCAGTCCACGCATTCGTCGGGGTGGATGTACAGCATCCGGGTGCCCTCGTAGATGCAGTCGACCGGGCACTCCTCGATGCATGCCTTGTCTTTGATGTCGACGCAGGGTTCGGCGATCGTGTACGTCACAGACGTCTCCTCAAGCTCTGTCCATGTACTGCGTGTGGGCTGCTGTTCGGCTCGCCGCGGCGCTTCGGCCGCCCCGGCGAAAGCTTTCGGTTACTGATACTAGACGTTGCACATACACGTCAACCACTTGGCACGCAAGTCGGATGACCCACGCGCAATCGGCGGCGCCGAGCGGCCCGCCGGGAGGCCGACGCAAAGCGCGCGCCGGGCGCGCCGCCGTGCCCGGCGGCCCCGCCCCGGTCCGCGTTCACTCACGGCGAACATCCTCCGCAGGTCGCTGACCTGCGAATAGTTACGATTAGAGCTTCCTATGCGATTACGGTTGCGAGGATGAAAGCCCGCGGAGCCTGGTAGCCTCAACCGCAGACGGCAACCGTTGGGCAATGTCGTCGCCGTTTTCCGACGGTGCATTGAATGGGGAAGGTATCCACAAATGGTGAAGCTGTCGTTGACCAAATTGGCCGCTGCCGCTGGCGGCGTGGCGTTCGCGTTGACGGCCGGCTCCGGGATCGCATCCGCAGATCCCCTGGATCCGGTCATCAACACAACCTGCAACTACGGGCAGGTCATGGCCGCGCTCAACGCGACCGACCCGGGAGCTGCCGCGCAGATGAACGCATCGCCGATCGCGCAAAGTTACCTGCGCCAGTTCCTCGCCTCGCCGCCGCCGAAGCGCATGCAGATGGCGCAGCAGATCCAGGCCATGCCGCAAGCCGCGCCGTACTTCAACGACGTGTTGTCGGTGGCCGGCAGCTGCAACAACTACTGACCGTTCAGTAGCCGCTGAGCAAACGGCGAAGTTGGCCCAGGGTTTCGGGTCCCGCGCCGCTGCAGATCCGCGAAGGGTCCCCGGGTCGACGACCCCAGAGCAGTAGCACCCGCGCGGCCGCATCGGTTTCCAGGGTGGCCTCGCCTTCGGGGCCGGCCATTCCGATGTAGGTGCGCTCGGCGTCGGCGGTGACGACGACGTCGTCGGTGCCGGGCACCCGCAGCCGGGCTGCTATCGGCTCACCCCCGCGTAATCCCTTGGCGCCCTTGGCAAGCAACGGGCGCCCGACCGCCGTGACGCTGTGCGTGGTCATCCACGGCTCGGCCAGCCGCGCCTGGGCCGCCGGGTCATCCCCGGTGATGTCCCAACCGTGCAGGACGAGTTCCTCGCGCATGTGCTCGGCGAACCACGGCACCTTCATGGTGCGACCGGTCCAGGCGACGTCCGTGTCCGCCGGAACGCCGTCCGCCGCCGCCGCGACGTCGTTCAGGGTGGCCATCCGCTCGTGCAACGCGTCCCACAGGTCGGCGTCGCCCAGGGCGCGCAGCGGGCCCTCCCGCTCCGCGAAGCCGCGCGTGCCGACGGGGTCCCCCTCCAGGTGCGCTTGCAGCACCCGGGCGAGTTCCTCGGCGTTTCCGGCCTGATGGATGACGACGTCGCGGACCGTCCAGGCTTCACACCACGTGCCCACGTCGGGCCGGCGCTGTTGCACCGCGTCGAGGAACGGTCGCCACTCCGGGAATCGATCGTGGTCGATGTGTCGCTTCACGGCGGCGGTATACCCGCCTGATGTGACGGCTACGCCGCCAGCGGGGCGTAAGTTGTGGTGCGCTGGCGCGCCGGGCGACCGATGCCCTCGGCGATCGCGGCCAGTTCCGCCACCGTCTTCGACGACCCGTGTTCGGAGCCGGCCATCCGCGAGATGGTCTCCTCCATCAGCGTGCCGCCCAGGTCGTTGGCGCCGCCGTTGAGCATCACCCGCGTGCGCTCGACGCCGAGCTTGACCCAGCTGGTCTGGATGTGGGAAATGCGGCCGTGCAACATGATTCGCGCCAGGGCGTGCACCGCCCGGTTGTCGCGGTGGGTGGGCCCGGGGCGCGCAGCGCCGGCCAGGTACAGCGGCGAGCTCTGGTGCACGAACGGCAGCGGCACGAACTCGGTGAAACCGCCCGTGCGGTCCTGAACTTCGCGCAGCACGTTGAGGTGGCCCACCCAGTGCCGGGGGCTGTCGACGTGCCCGTACATCATCGTCGACGACGACCGCAGGCCCACCTCGTGCGCGGTGGTCACGATCTCGATCCACATCGACGTCGGCAGCTTGCCCTTGGTGAGCACCCAGCGCACCTCGTCGTCCAGGATTTCGGCGGCGGTGCCGGGAATGGTGTCCAGACCGGCCTCGCGCAGGCTGATCAGCCATTCGCGAACGCTCAACCCGCTCTTGGTCACACCGTTGGCGATCTCCATCGGGGAGAACGCGTGCACGTGCATCGACGGCACGCGGGCCTTGACCGCGCGCACCAGCTCGGCATACCCGGTGACCGGTAGCTCGGGATCGATCCCGCCCTGCATGCACACCTCGGTGGCGCCCTCGACGTGCGCCTCCCAGGCGCGGTCGGCCACCTCCTCGGTGGACAGCGAATACGCGTCGGCGTCGCCCTTACGCTGCGCGAACGCGCAGAACCGGCAGCCGGTGTAACAGATGTTGGTGAAGTTGATGTTGCGGTTCACCACGAAGGTCACGTCATCCCCGACGGCGTCGCGCCGCAACGAATCCGCCAGCGCCGCAACCGCATTCAGCGCGGGGCCGTCGGCCGTCGCCAACGCCAGGTACTCCTGGTCCGTGCAGCCGGCGGGATCGCGCTCGGCCGACCGCAGCGCGGCCAGCACGTCGGTGTCTAGGCGTTCTGGCGCTTTGGCGCCCTGCGCGGCCAGCTCGTGCACGTGCGCACGGATCGATTCCCAATCGCCGAACGCGCTCTCGAGGTCGCTGCGGGCCTGGGTGTTGCGGCCCTGGGTGTCGATCGCCGCGTGCAGGTCGACCCGGCCAGCGGACTCGACGTCGTCGGGCTCCTGCCAGGGCCTGCCCACCGGGTTGACGTCGCGGGCCAGGCCGGTCTGCGGATCGGCCAGCGCCGCAACGTGTCCCCGCACCCGCGGGTCGATCCACGCCGCGCCGGCCTGCACGTATCTGGGCTGCGCGGTCAACCGCTGCACGAGGTCGTATCCGGCCTCCGCGGTGATCGCGGCCAGCTCGTCCAGGGCGGGCCAGGGCCGCTCGGGGTTGACATGGTCGGGGGTCAGCGGTGAGACGCCGCCCCAGTCGTCGACGCCGGCGCCGAGCAGCGCCAGGCACTCGTCACGCGACACCAGATTGGGCGGCGCCTGGATGCGCATGCCGGGGCCGAGCACCAGCCGCGCGACCGCCACCGTCGCCAGATAGTCCTCGATTCCGGCGTCGGGGAACCCGGCCATCGCGGTGTGTTCCTTGGCCCGGAAGTTCTGCACGATCACTTCCTGGACGTGTCCGAATTCCTTGTGCGACTTGCGGATCGCCAGCAAGGTGTCCGCGCGTTCGGGCAGCGTCTCGCCGATGCCCACGAGCAGCCCGGTGGTGAACGGGATGGACAGCCGCCCGGCGTCGGTGAGGGCGCGCAGCCGCACCGCCGGGTCCTTATCCGGGCTGCCGTAGTGCGCAAGCCCTTTCGTCTCGAACAGCCGCCGCGACGTCGTCTCGAGCATCATGCCCATCGACGGCGCCACCGGCTTGAGCCTCGACATCTCCGACCAGCTCATCACGCCGGGGTTGAGGTGCGGCAATAGCCCGGTCTCCTCCAGCACCCGGATCGCCATCGCGCGGACGTACGACAAGGTCGAGTCGTAGCCCCGTTCGTCGAGCCAGTGACGCGCCTCCGGCCAGCGGTCCTCGGGCCGGTCGCCGAGGGTGAATAGCGCTTCCTTGCAACCCAGTTCGGCCCCGCGGCGGGCGACATCGAGGATCTCGTCGGGCTCCAGGTACATGCCCGCGCCCCGGGCCCGCAGCTTGCCCGGCACGGTGACGAAGGTGCAGTAGTGGCAGGTGTCGCGGCACAGGTGGGTGACCGGGATGAACACCTTGCGCGAATAGCTGATCGGCAACCGGCCACCCGGCCCCCGTCGCCCGGCCGCCTCCAGGCCCGCGTCGCGCACCCGCGCCGCGCTCGCGCACAGGTCCGCGAGGTCCCCGCCGCGTGCCGTCATCGCGACGGCCGCCTCGTCGAGGTTCAGCGCGACCCCGTCCCGGGCCCGCCGCAGGACCCGCCGCAACGCGGACGCGCCGGCCTTGGAGGAAACCACAGCCGGAACGACAGGGCTCGGCAGGGCGATGGGCGCCGGAGGCTCCGGTGTCAGTGGCACGTTGGTGTAACTTCCCCACGATCGAATTTCATCCGCCCGGCCCAACCTATGAAACCTTGGGCAGCGGTGCCATATGCGCAACAGTAGCGCCAGGCCAGCGCCGGCCCGCGGTCGACATCCCGGCCCACGCGACCGCGCGCCGGGCCCGTTGCTGTGTGTTTGGCGGACTTGGCCGCTAACCAGCCGCGACCGCGTTACCATCCGTCGTATCTCAGGGAGGAGTGAGATGTCGTTCCTGTTCGCGGACCCCGAAGCGCTTGCCGCAGCGGCTTCGGACCTGTCCGGCATCGGATCGACGCTCAGCACGGCCAACACGGCGGCAGCGGCCCCGACCAGCGCGGTGGCGGCGGCCGCCGCCGACGAGGTGTCGGCGCAGGTCGCCGCGTTCCTCTCCGAGCACGGGCTGGGATATCAGCAGATCAGCGCGCAAATCGCGACGTTTCACGAGCAGTTCGTCCAGACGTTGAGCGCCGGTGCCGGCGCCTATGCGGCGGCCGAGGCCGGCGCGGCCCAGAACCTCGCCGGTGCGGTGAACGCCCCCGCGGCGACGCTGCTCGCCGGTGGCGGCGGCGGCGGTGTCGCCGGTGTCGCCGGTGCGGTCGGCGGAGCCGTGTCAGGTGCGGTCAACCACGTCGAGAGCGTCGTGGCGGGCTCCGCCAATTTCCTGGGTGCGGGCACCGGGCTGCTCGGCGGCGGCGCCCAGGCAATCGCCAGTCAGGCCGGTGCGGCCGCCAGCGCCGTGTCCGGTGCAGCCGCCAGCGCCGTGTCCGGCGCGGCCGTCAGCGCCGTGTCCGGCGCGGTGAGCCAGGTCGAGAGCGTCGTGGCTGGTTCGGCCAATTTCCTGGGGGGCGGCCTGTTCGGCGGCGTCAGCCAGGCCGCCGCGCTGCTGCTGGGGCCCACCGGCGGGATAAGGGCCCTGACCGCGGCCAGCGCACTGCTCTCGCCGGCTGCCGTCACCAACGCCGCGGCGGTGTCGGCGGCGAACGCATTCGCGCCCATCGCCGATGCGATCGAGTCCGCCTACCTGCTGGTCGAGCCGTGGGTGCAGTACGGCTTCGAGCTGGCCTCCTACGCGGCGGGCTGGCTGCCCTGGATCGGCTGGATAGTGGCACCACAGATCATGTTCGTCTACAACCTCTTCGAGCCCATGGTGCAGAGCGGTCTGTTCAACATTTTGGACTGGCTGGGTGGTTCCATCACTTTCGTCCAGGGGCTGAACAACTTCCTTGCGGCCACCACGGCGTCGATCAACTACTTCATCCAGACCGAGATCAACTGGTTCCTGGGCTTCCTGCCGCCGCTCCCGCCGTTTCCGCCGTTCTTCCCGTAACCAGGCCGGTCAGCGATGGTGGCTGCGCCGCCAGAGCACCCACACCGGCGGCGCGACCCCCAGCGCGATCAGCAGCAGGGCCCCGTATGCCATCAGCCCCCGGCCGCCCAGGATGACGTCGTCGGCGGGGCCGCCCATGCTCATCACGGCCACCGTCAGGAGCCACGTCCACAGCGGCAAGGCGGCCACCCGCGCGGACCTGGTCCACAAGCCGGCGGCCCAGACCAGCGCCGCGTTAAGCAGTCCGCTGAGCAGCCCACTGATGGGAAACGGAATCGAGCCGATATACGAGGGCAGCAGCAGCGCGCCGGCCACCGCCGACAGGATCCCGTCGACGGCCAGCAGCGCCAGGACAACGAAACGAATCGCGGGATCTGTTGCGCCGCTGTCCTCAGCGGACGCGGCGTGTGGCTTGGTTTCGGTCAGGTCGGGACGCTGTCGATGTTGGAGAGGATCGAGCCGATGACCCACTGCAGGCTGTCGAGGCGGTCCTGCCAGTGCTGCAGGTTAGGGTCCAGGTCGGGGTCCATGCGAATTCCTTCCGTGGCTGCCTGTTTGGCAGCCTACCGCGTTGCGGCAGCGGCGAAACCGAGTCCCGCGAGCAGATCCGTTTCCCAGCCGCGCCCGTCGCGCTCCCCCGCGGAGCCGCCCACCAGCACATAGTGCTCCTCGGCGAGGATGGGCAGCGCCATGTTGTTCGACAGGGCGCACGCGCGGCCGGTCGGGCCGACGACGACCTGCGTGGCGTGGGCGGCCAGCGCGGCCGTCTTCGCGGCGAGCGCCTCGGGCGCCACCTCGACGACGGCGTCGATGTCGGAGTCGGCATAGCCGAAGTCGAACTCGTCGTGGGGCGGGATCGCCCAGTCGGGCAGCAGGTCTTCGCGATCCAGCGCCCGCCAACCGGCCTGGAATGCGCTCTCGGCCAAGACCGTCCAGTAGAACTTCGGCACCGCCCAGGGCTCCCCCGGATAGTCGCCGGCCTTGAAGCCGGCAGATGCGACGGCGGCCGTCGTGACTGTGTGGGCGTGGATGTGGTCGGGGTGCCCGTAGCCACCGTTCGGGTCGTAGGTCACGACGACGTGCGGGCGCTGCTCGCGGATGATGGCGACCAGCGCGCCGACGGCCTCCCGCTCGTCGGCGTCGATGAACCTCTCGCGCCGCCTTTTTGGGGTGCCCTGCATGCCCGAGTCGCGCCACCGCCCCGCACCGCCCAGATAGAGCGGTCCGCTGACGCCGAGCGCCCGCAATGCGGTGGTGAGCTCCCCGATTCGGTAGCCGCCGAGTTGGTCCGCGCGGTCGACGGCCAGCCCGGCCCACGGATCGCCGATGACCTCGCCCTCCTCGCCGAGGGTGCACGTGACGACGCGCACCTGCGCCCCGCGTGCGGCGTAGTGCGCAATGGTGGCGCCGTTGCTCAGGCTCTCGTCGTCGGGGTGCGCGTGGACGAACAGCAGCCGCGGACTCTCGGGCATGGACGCACCCTACCCCGGCGGCCGCGTCACCGACGGGCAGCGGATAGGAACGCGGACGGCTACTATCGAGAAATGCCCCAGCTAACAAAGGACCGGAGTAACACCCGGAGCCGCCGACGAGGCGAAGTGCTCGAACGTGCGCTGTACGAGGCCACGTTGGCGGAGTTGGCCGAAGTCGGATACGGCGGGCTGACGATGGAAGGGATCGCGGCGCGCGCCCAGACCGGCAAGGCCGCGCTGTACCGGCGCTGGTGCAGCAAGCACGATCTGGTGCACGCCGCCCTGGTGTACGCCCTGCCGCCGCTGCCCGAGCTGCGCACCGGCCGGTCGGCCAGGGAGAACTTGCTGACGATCTTCACCGCCCACCGCGACATGCTGGCCGGCAAGACCACCTTTCCCGGCCTCGACGTCGTTCATCAGCTGCTGCACGAGCCGGAAATGCGCGCCATCTTCGCCGACGCCGTGGTGTGCCCGCGCCTCAAGATCGTCGAATCGATCCTGCAGGCCGCCGTAGACGACGGCGACCTCGACCCGGCCACCGTCACACCGCTGACCGCGCGAGTCGGACCGGCGCTGATCAACCACCAGTTCATGCTCACCGGCGAACCGCCGAACCGGCGGGAGCTGGCGCTCATCGCCGACACCGTGATCCCGCCGCGGGCGCGGGCCTAGGAAACGCCTGGGGCAACTAGGCCACGAGGTCGGCGCCTGCGGCCAGGCTCTGGTCGAAGATGCCCTCGAGGCCGCCGATGTTGCCGCCGTTGAAGACCTGCGCCCCGGAACCGGTCAGGAGCGTGCCGATGGCCGGGAGCTGAACACCGCCCAGGAAGCTGTTCACGGTCTGCTCGCCGGTGCCCAGGATCAGGTTGCCGACGTTGAAGACACGGTTCAGCCCGCCGTTCAGGGCGGCGTTGGTCCCGAACATGCTTGTCTCCCAAGCTATTTCGCTGTTCAGCAGGTTGGTGTTGAAGCCGGTCTCGGCGGTGAGCAGGTTGTCCAGGAAGTTGATCTGGCCCGACGCCAGGCCCTGCAACCCCGCGGTCGGCGCCGCGACCAGCGCCACCCCGAGGTTGGGTAGCCCGGCGCCCAGCGACCCGTTGAGGGCCCCGTTCAACGACGCCTGCAAGCCCGCCGCGTTGATCCCCGCCGTCAACGCGGCCTGCAGCGACCCGTTGCCGGTCAGCGAGGTTGCCACCCCGCTGATGAGGTCGAGGTCCCACAGGAATTTGGTGTCCAGGGCGCCCAGGAAACCGCCGAGCGCGCCGCCGGCGATCAGGTTGGCCGGGCTGCCCATCGCCAGGCTGGCGACGATGGCGCCGGCGGTGGGAAGCTGCGCGCCCAACAGGCTGTCGAAGGTCACTTCGCCGGTGCCCAGCACCGTGTTCCAGAAGTTGAAGGCGCTGTCGAGCATGCCACCGAGCGCGCCGGTGCCGCCGAAGACGGCCGTCTCCAGCGCCGTCTCCTGGGCGACCAGGGCCGCGTTGAGGCCGAGCTCGTTGGTGATCAACGCGGTGTTGAAGCCCACCTCCATCGCCTGAAGCTGGGCGAGGAATGCGGGCACGTTCGGCGCCGTCACCAGGACCTGCCAGGGCGCCACCAAGTTGGCGAACAGGGTGGGCAGCCCGGCGAGCCCGAGGCTGAGCCCCCCGTTCAAAGCGGCGTTGAGCTGGGCGCTGAGCCCCGACAGGCCGAGGCTGATGCTGGCACCGAGGCTGGGACTGAAGCCGAAGACGCCGCCCAGCGCCGCGAGCGCGGCGTTCAGGTTGGCCGGCAGGGTAATGCCGCCCATCAGCGCCGGCAGGCCGGCACTCAGGTTGCCGACCAGTGATCCACCGGTTTGCAGGGCACCGGACAGGGCGGCGCCAAGGCCCGACAGGCTGCCACCGAAGCCGCCGGACAGCGCGGTGTTGATCGCGCCGCTCAGGCCCGGCAGCCCGGCGCCCAGGCTGCCCACCAGCGCCCCACCGGTCTGGGCCAAACCGGACAGCCCACTACCTATACCGGCCGCCAAGGTCGCACCGACCGGCCCCAGCCCCGACAGGCCGCCACCGAGGCCGCCCGACAACGCGGCATTGAGCGAGGCGTTCAGCCCGGAAAGCCCGCCGTTCAGGCTGGCCGCGAGTCCCGGGAACGCAAGGCTCAGGCCGCCGGCCAGGCCGGACAGCCCGGCGCCGAGGCTCGCCGCGAGCGAGGTACCGGTCTGGACCATTCCCGACAGCCCATTGGTGACGCCGGCGGCCAACGTCGCACCGAGCGGCCCCAACCCCGCAAGGCCGCCCAGGCTGCCCGACAGCGCGGCGTTGAGGGAGCCGTTCAGCCCGGAAAGCCCGCCGCTGAAGCTGGCCTGCAGCCCCGGCAGCGCAGCGTTGAAGCCGCCCGCCAGGCCGGAAAGGCTGGTGCCGATGTTGGTGGCCAGCACCCCGCCGGTCTGCGCCAGCGCCGTCAGCCCACCGTTCACGTCGGTCGCGATCGCCGCACCGAGCGGCGCCAGTCCCTCGAGATTGGCACCGAGGCTGCCGCCCAGGCTGCCCGACACCGCGGCGTTGAGCGAGACGCCGATCGCGTTGAGGTCGGCGCTCAGGCTGGCCCCCAGCCCGGCGAGCCCACCGCTCAAGTCGATGCCGAGCGCAGGGACCGCGCTCGCCAGCGTCTGCACTACATTTACCTCGGCGGCCGCGTAGCTTGCCGCACCGGCCGTCAAACTTCGCACGAACTGCTGGTGGAATACCGCCGCCTGCGCGCTGAGTTGCTGATAACCGGCAGCGTGCGAGGAAAAAAGCGCGGCAATTTCCGCCGAAACCTCATCCGCGGCCGCGGGCAGCACCCCCGTGGTCGCAACGGCGGCCGCGCTGTTGGCAGAGCCGATGATGGAGCCAAGATTTGCCAAATTGCTTGCGGCATCGGCGATTAGCTCCGGCGCTGCGATAAGAAACGACACTGACGACCTCCCCGGTTCAGCACACGATGTCCGTTATCCCCCCGTCGCCCAGATCGGGCGGATATCGCGATAGCCGCAGCGTATCGAAATGGTCCCGTGAAAACGGCTGTTTGCAGTAACTAACTGCGAGGATATCCCGTCCGAATTAATTTGTAATTAATTCGTTACTTTGGTTCCACGCGATTCGACGCTCGAACATTTATAGAAAATGGCCATTTTCAATTTGTCGAAAAGCGCGTCTTCACGGCCGGGTTTTGATCCATTGGCCGGCGTCGCCGACGATGCCGACCGGCACCGCGCCCGTGAGGCCGACGTTCTGCACGCTGGGCCCGGCCGCGACGATCGTGGTGTCCTGCAGGATCGGCAACACCGTCGACATGTTCCACAGCCGCGGTTCGACCGCGGTGATCACGTCGTTGATGTTCTTGGTGCCGCTGAGCGCGGCGTCGATGTTCGACTGGATGCTGCGATCGCAGATCCCGGTGAGGTTCGACGGCGCCTGCACCAGCGCGCCGGGCTCGGACGGGCGCGGGGGCGGGGGGGCCGGGGTCGGCGTCGCTGAAGACGTCGCAGCGCTGGTGCCCGGGCCCGCGGGCGGCGGGGCCGCGGCAGGGGTGGTGATCGGCGCGCTGGACGGCGACACCGTCGTCGTCTGCAGCGCGGGGCAACCGTAGCGCGAGGCCAGCAAAGTCGCGAGGTTTCCGCCGGCCCGGTGCCAGCCCACGATCGCATCCACCTGGTTGTTGGTCAGCGCGTCGCGATACAGCGTCACCGGGTCCAGCGCCAGCACGGTCGCGTCGATGCCGACGTTGCGCAATCGGTCGGCGGCCGTGTTGGCCACCGCGACCGAGGTCGGGTCATTCGCCGCCACCCCGATGGCCAGGGACAGCGGTTGGCCGTTCTTGCTGATCCGGCCGCGGATGACCTCCGGCGGCCCGGTGCTCGCCGGGGTGGGGGACGGGGACGCCGACGGGTTGCTGTCGATCTGATAGCCGGACGCCGACAGCAACGCCAGCGCCGCCGGCGTGGTCATCGCGGGCGGCGCCGTCGGCTCGTAGCCGGGGTCGCTCGGCGAGCGGATCTGGGCCTGGTCCAGCGTGACGGTGTTGTCGCTGCCCGCGCCCACGGCCGCCAGCAGATCGACATCAAGCAACCCCAGAATCGCCTTGCGGACCTGCGAGTCGGACAGCTTGGGCTCGCTGGCGCGCAGCGTGAGCTGCATGACCCGTGGCGTCACGATCCGGGCGGTCCGCACATCCGGGATGGCCGAGAGTTGCGCGAAGGCCGCCGAGCCGCCGTGCACCTGGGCTACCTGGGTGTCGCCGTTGCGCACGGAATCGGCCAGCGCGGCCGGCGCGCCGGCACGACGGAAGAGGATCAGCGCGGGTTTGGCGGGCGGGCCCCAGTAGCGGTCGTTGCGGGCGAGCAGGATCTCGTCGCGCTGCGGATCGATGGTCTCCACCCGGAACTGCCCGCCCGTGACGGGCAGGGCGCGGGCCAGCCCGGCCAGGAAACCGCCCGGAACGTCCTTGATGATGTGCGCCGGCAGTATGTTGCTGAACAGCTCCTTCCAGGCCGGATACGGTTGCGCGAAGGTGACCACGGCCTGCTTGCCGCCGTCGAGCGATTGCACGCCGGTGATGGCGTCGTATCCGGCCGGGTCGACCACGCCGGGCTGGCTGACCATCTGCCGCCACAGGTACCAGAAGTCATCGGCGGCGATCGGGGCGTTGTCGGTCCACTGCGCCTCGGGCCGGATCTTGTAGGTCACCGTGAACGGGTTCTGGTTGGTCACCTCCGCGGATACCAACAGGGTGGGGTCCATCTCCCAGCGCGAGCCCGTCGGCGTGGTCGCATCGGGCACCGGCCGGAACGCGCTGGGCAACACCAGCGCGCTGATCGCCGCGTTCACCGGCGACAGGTCGGAGAGCAGATGGGGGTTGAATCCGGCGCCGATCGAGTCGATGCCCATGATGATCTGGGTCGGCCGCTGCGGCGGCGGCGCCGAGTTGTGCGGCGTGTCGGTGCTCTGCGGCGCCGGCGGCGGATTGACCGTGCACGCCGCCAGCACCACCCCCAACAGCGAAACGACCGCGCCGACCGTCAGGAAGAGGCGGCGGGCTCGTCTCGGCACGCCCATCAGGGTATCGAGCAGGCGCCCGGCAGCCCGTCGAACCACGCGGGGCTAGCCCCGGGCCTTGGCCCGCGCCCGGCTGCGGGCCCGGGTGGTGGCGTCCAGCTCGACCTTGCGGACCCGCACGATCTCGGGGGTCACCTCGACGCACTCGTCGGGGGCGCAGAACTCCATGGCCTGTTCCAGGTCCAGCTCCAGCGGCTTGGCCAGCGTCTCCATCACGTCCGCGGTCGACGACCGCATGTTGGTCAACTTCTTCTCCCGGGTGACGTTGATGTCGAGGTCCTCCGGGCGCGGGTTGATCCCCACCACCATGCCCTCGTAGGTGTCCTGGCCCGGCTCGACGAAGAACTGCCCGCGATCGGCGAGCTGCAGCAAGGCGAACGGCGTGATGGTGCCCGACCGGTCCGACACCAGCGAGCCGGTGTGCCGGGCCCGGATCTCCCCCGCCCACGGGCGGTACCCGTCGAACACGGCGTTGGCGATGCCCGTGCCGCGGGTGAGGGTGAGGAAATCGGTGCGGAAGCCGATCAGGCCGCGGCTGGGGACGACGAAATCCATCCGGACCCAGCCGGCCGCGTGGTTGGTCATCTCCTCCATGCGGCCCTTGCGGGCGGCCATCAACTGCGTGATGGCGCCGACGAATTCCTCCGGGCAGTCGATCGTCATCGCCTCGAACGGCTCGTGCAGCTGACCGTCGATGGTCTTGGTGACCACCTGCGGCTTGCCCACCGTGAGTTCGAAGCCCTCCCGGCGCATCTGCTCGACCAGCACGGCCAGGGCGAGCTCGCCGCGGCCCTGCACCTCCCAGGCGTCGGGCGCGCCGATGTCGACGACGCGGATCGACACGTTGCCCACCAACTCGGTGTCCAGCCGGCTGCGGACCATCCGCGCGGTCAGCTTGTGACCGGGTACCTTGCCCGCCAGCGGCGAGGTGTTGGTGCCGATCGTCACGGAGATCGCGGGCTCGTCGACGGTGATGCGCGGCAGCGCGTGGGCGTGATCGGGATCGGCCAGCGTGTCGCCGATCATGATCTCGGGCAGCCCGGCCACGGCGACGATGTCGCCGGCGATCGCCTCGTCGGTCGGGTTGCGCTCGACGCCCTCGGTCGCGAGCAACTCGGTGATCTTGGCGCCGGTGATGACCGGCAAGCCGTCGACCTCGCGCATCCAGGCGACCTGCTGGCCCTTGCGCAGCTTGCCGTTGTAGATGCGGATCAGCGCGAGCCGCCCGAGGAATGCCGACGCGTCGAGGTTGGTCACCAATGCCTGCAGCGGCGCCGCCGGGTCCCCCGACGGTGGCGGGATGTGCTCCAGCAACACGTCGAACAGCGGGTCGAGGTTAGTGCCGTCGGGGACCTGGCTGTCGAGTGGTTGGGTGGTGCTGGCCACGCCTGCGCGCCCCGACGCGTACAGCGTCGGCAGCCCCAGCGCATGCTCGGCCGCGGCGGCCGCTTCGTCGTCGAGATCCGATGCCACGTCCAGCAACAGGTCGTGGCTGGCCTCCACCACCTCGGCGATGCGCGCGTCGGGCCGGTCGGTCTTGTTGACGACGAGGATGACGGGCAGGTGGGCGGCCAGCGCCTTGCGCAGCACGAACCGCGTCTGAGGCAAGGGCCCCTCGGAGGCGTCGACCAGCAGCAGCACCCCGTCCACCATCGACAGCCCGCGCTCCACCTCGCCGCCGAAGTCGGCGTGGCCGGGGGTGTCGATGACGTTGATGACCGTCACGGTGCCATCCGGGTTGTGCCGGTGCACGGCGGTGTTCTTGGCCAGGATGGTGATGCCCTTTTCTTTCTCGAGGTCACCACTGTCCATGATGCGTTCCTGGGTGTCGTCACCGCGGTGGTGCAGCGCCCCGGACTGCCGCAGCATCGCGTCGACCAGGGTGGTTTTCCCGTGGTCGACGTGGGCGACGATGGCGACGTTGCGGAATGGCACGTCGGTGATTCTGGCAGCGGGCGCCTCAGATAGCGAACTGGCTGATGCTCGACTGCTCGGCCGCGTTGAGTGTGCGGTGGCGGCGCGCCGCGTCGGCGTGTCGTCGCCGCAGCCGCACGACCGAAGCCCAGGACGCACCCTAAAGGGCGCGGTCGGGCTACCAGCCGCGGCGGCGCGGCGCCGACGCGATCAATTCGTGCGTCTCGGCCACGTCGCGGCTGCGGTAGACGATGTAGGGCCGGAACAGATAGGCGATCGGGGCGCTGAACGCGTGCACCAGCCGGGTGAACGGCCACAGGGCGAACAGCGCCAGGGCGATCACCACGTGTATCTGGTAGTAGAACGCCGCGTGCGCCATCAGGTCGCCGCGCGGGTCGAGGAGCCAGATCGACCGGAACCAGACCGACACCTTCTGCCGGTAGTCGTGCAGCTCGCCGAAGTGCGTGGCGCCCGCCAGGGTGCAGCACAGCCCCGCCACCAACGCGCACGCGAGCACCAGGTACATCAGCTTGTCGTTGCGGGTGGTGGCCAGGAAGACCGCGCCGTGTGTGCGCCGCCGGTAGATCAACAACCCGATGCCGATCAGGGTCGCGAAACCGGCGGGCACGCCGAGCAGCAGCGCCTGCAGGTGATAGATGTGGTCGCTCATCCCGACGGCCCGCGTCCAGGATTCCGGGACGAACAGGCCCATGACGTGGCCCATGATCACCGCCAGGCTGCCGAAGTGGAAAAGCGGGCTGCCGATCGACAACAACTTCGACTCGTAGATCTGCGACGAACGGGTGGTCCAGCCGAACTTGTCGTAGCGGTAGCGCCACCAGGTGCCGACAGCCGCGGCCGCCAGGACGACGTAAGGCACGTCGTCCCAGAAGATTTCGATCAATTTCAGGTGTACCAAGTCAGGCTCCCTTGGTGCGCTTGGGCGGTACGGTCAAGGTAAAGGGTTGCAGCCCAACGGCTTCCGTTGGAGGGCCGGCCTTGGCCAGTCGTGCCGCCCGCCGCGCCTCCTGATCGGTCACGGGCGGCAGCGTCTCGCAGACGGCCGCGACCGCGTGCTGGTAGGGCGATCGGGCGTCCACCAGGGCGTCCCGTAACACGTCGATCGGAACGCGGTGCTCGACGAGCAGGCGGCGCCCCGCGTCGGGATCGACGGTGGCGGCGAACTCGAGCACGACGGGCAGGTGATCCGGCGCCTCGGCGCGGGGCGGTTCGACGCCCGCGGCGCGGTAGGCGGTGGCGAACGCCAGCATCTCGCGGCCGCGGTTGCGGGTGTCCCCGGCGGTCCAATAGGTCAGGTACATGGTGGTGCGCCGGCGCATGTCGAAGGTCTCGACGTAGCCCGTCGCGGCGGCCATCGGATCGAGGGCACGCAGGGCCGCGACCGTCCTGCCGAGCGCCGCCGCCGCGGGGCCGTCGATGTGACCCGACAGCTCGTCGACGGTGTCGAGCCGATCGCTCAGGCGCGAGTCCGGGTACGCGAGCAGCAGCGACGCCGCCTGCCACACCACCCGGTCCTGCATCGTCCGGTTGACCGACCGGTCCCGGACCTGGGCCAGCAGCCTCATCGCTGCACCGGTTCCGACTGGGGGAACAGGCCCGCGGGTGCCCCGTTGCCGTCCCAGTTGAGCAGGTTGACCCGCTGGCGACTATGGGCGCGCTCGCCGTCCTCACCGCGCTGGCGTTGTTTGAGGGCGTGGAAGGTCTCCACGGCGACCGGCACCGGGGCGCCGCTGCCCTCGCCGAACGGGCCGGATTCGTACATCCCCGGGCCGCCGTCGCCCGACAACGAGCAGCCCATCTCCTCCAGGTCCCGGGCCTGCGGGCTGAAGGCGGTCGGAATGACATACCGCTCTTCGTATTTCGCGATCGCCAGCAGCCGGTACATGGCGTAGATCTCTTCTTCGGTCATGCCGACGGCGTGCGGAATGTGGGGCTGGGTCTCGCGTCCGAGGTTGATGTCGCGCATGTAGGAGCGCATCGCGGCCAGCCGGTGCAACACGCCCTCGACGACGTGCGTGTCGCCGGCGGTGAACAGTTCGGCCAGGTATTGCATCGGGATACGCAGCGCGTCCAGCGCGCCGAACAGGTTGCCCAGGTCCTCGCCGTCGTGTCCGTCGCGGCTGACCGCGTCGACCACCGGCGACAGCGGCGGGATGTACCAGACCATCGGCATGGTCCGGTACTCCGGGTGCAGCGGCAGCGCGACCCTGAACTTGTTGATCAGCGCATAAACCGGCGACCGCTGCGCGGCCTCGATCCACTCGGCGGCGATGCCCTCGGCGCGCGCCGCCGCGATGACGTCGGGATCGCATGGGTCCAACAGGATCCGGCGCTGCGCGTCGTAGAGGTCTTTGTCGTCTTCCACCGACGCCGCCTCCAGCACCCGGTCGGCGTCGTAGAGGACCAGCCCGAGATAGCGCAGCCGCCCCACGCACGTCTCCGAGCAGATCGTCGGCAGGCCGACCTCCATCCGCGGGTAGCACAGGGTGCACTTCTCGGCCTTGCCGGTCTTGTGGTTGAAATACACCTTCTTGTAGGGACATCCGGACACACACATCCGCCAGCCGCGGCAGCGGTCCTGGTCGACGAGCACAATGCCGTCCTCGGTGCGCTTGTACATCGCGCCCGACGGGCACGAGGCCACGCAGGAGGGGTTGAGGCAGTGCTCGCAGATCCGGGGCAGGTAGAACATGAAGGTCTCTTCGAGCTTGAGGGTGATCTCGTCACTGACCTTCTTCAAAATGGGGTCGCCGGAAAGGATTTCGGGTGAGCCCGCCAGGTTGTCGTCCCAGTTCGGCCCCCACGAGACCTTCATCGGCTGGCCGCTGATCAGGCTTCTCGGTGCGGCCGTGGGGAAGGTGTCACCCGCCGGCGCGGTGGTCAGGTTCTCGTAGTCGTAGGTCCACGGCTCGTAGTACTCGCCGATGGTGGGCAGCTTGGGGTTGGCGAAGATCCGCAGCAGCTTGCTGATGCGCCCGCCGTCGCGCAGCCGCAGCCTGCCCTTCTTGTCGCGGATCCAGCCGCCGCGCCAGCGTTCCTGGTCCTCGTAGGTGCGCGGATAGCCCTGCCCCGGGCGGGTTTCGACGTTGTTGAACCACACGTACTCGGTGCCGCCGCGGTTGGTCCAGGCCTGCTTGCAGGTGACCGAGCAGGTGTGACAGCCGATGCACTTGTCGAGGTTCATCACCATCGCCAGCTGCGCCATTACCTTCACTAGTACGTCACCTCCTGACTACGGCGCCGCACCACGGTCACCTCGTCACGCTGGTTGCCGGTGGGTCCCAGGTAGTTGAACGCGAAGGAATGCTGGCCGTAGCCCCCGGCGAGGTGGCTGGGCTTGATGCGCACCCGGGTCAGCGCGTTGTGGTTGCCGCCGCGCTTGTTGTTGGTCTCGGTGCGCGGGGTGTCCACGGTGCGTTCCTGGACGTGATAGACGTAGACCACGCCGTCGGGCATCCGGTGGCTGACGATCGCCCGGCATACGTAGATGCCGTTGACGTTGACCGCCTCCACCCAATCGTTGTCGCGCACTTGAATTTTCGCCGCGTCACCGGGGCTCATCCACATCGTCGGACCACCACGGGACAGCGACAGCATGTACAGGTTGTCCTGGTAGGTCGAGTGGAACGACCACTTCGAGTGCGGGGTCAGATACCTTACGGTGAGGCCGATTCCGCCTGCACCGTCCGGGGTCGGGCCCAGTTCCGGCTGGCCGAACAGGCGCGTCATGTCCAGCGGCGGGCGAAACACGGGCAGGTGCTCGCCGAGTTCCTCGACCCAGTCGTGCGCCAGATAGAAGTGCATCCGCCCGGTCAGCGTGTGAAACGGTTTGAGGTTCTCGATGTTGATGGTGAACGGGGCGTAGCGGCGGCCGCCGGTTTCGCTGCCCGACCACTCCGGGCTGGTGATCACCGGGACCGGGCGCGCCTGGGTGTCGGCGTAGGTGATGCGGCGCTCCTCGCTGCCCTCGGCCAGGTGCGCCAGTCGCTGGCCCGTGCGCTTCTCCAGCTCGCGGAACCCCTCGACTGCCAGCCGGCCGTTGGTCGTCCCCGACAGCAGCAACAGCACGTCGGCCATCCGGTTGGCGGTCGTGATGGCCGGACGGCCCGCCGCCACACCGGAGTTCATCACGCCGAACCGGGCGGCCAATTCCTCGACCTCCCGGAACGGATGCACCGTGACGCCCTTGGTGGTCACCCCGAACTGGTCGACGAGCGGCCCCAGGGTGAGCCACTTGTCGTAGACGGCGGCGTAATCGCGTTCCACCACGGTAACTTTGGCCATCGTGCGCCCCGGCGCCGGGGTGGTGCCGTTGTGCAACCAGTCCCGCTCGGTGCCGTCGGGATAGGCCATCGCGTCCGGGGTGTCGTGCTGCAGCGCCGTGAGCACCACGTCGCTGCGAGTGCCCAGATGGCTCTTGGCCATCGCGCTGAAGGCGCGGGCGATGGCGCCGAAAGCGTCGAAGTCCGAACGGGTTTCCCACGGCGGGTCGGTCGCGGCACTGAACGCGTGCACGTAGGGATGCATGTCGGTGCTGGACAGGTCCGCCTTCTCGTACCAAGTCGCCGCCGGCAGCACGACGTCGGACACCAAGGTCGTCGAGGTCATCCGGAAGTCGATCGACATCATCAAATCGAGCTTGCCCTCAGGGATCTCGCCGTCGCACGCGACGTCGACCGGCCGCACCCCGTCCTCCGGCGGCTGCGCCTGCGCATTGGAGTCGGTTCCCAGCAGATGACGCAGGAAGTACTCCCCGCCCTTGCCCGACGAGCCGATCAGGTTGGCCCGCCAGACGGTGAGTACCCGCGGCCAGTTGACCGGGTTGTCGGGATCGGTCACGGCGAGTTTGAGCTTGCGCTGACCGAGCTGCTCGGCGACGTAGTCGGCGACGTCGAGATCGGCGGCGCGGGCCTCGTCGGCGACCTCCAGGCTGGACCGGTCGAACTGCGGGTAGAACGGGCTCCAGCCCATCGCCACCGACGAGGCCAGCAGGTCTATCGTGTGCTTGCCCGCGAACCGGCCCCGGCCCACCGGGCTGGCCAGCTTGTCGGCCCCGTACCCGTCGTAGCGCCATTGGTCGGTGTGCGCGTACCAGTACGACGCGCCGGGGACCTGCCGCGGCGGGCGCGACCAGTCGGTGGCCATCGCCATGGTCTGGAATCCGGTGAGCGGACGCACCTTCTCCTGGCCGACGTAGTGCGCCCACCCGCCGCCGTTGCGGCCCATCGACCCGGTCAGCATCAGGAGCGCCAGCACCGCGCGGTAGATCGCGTCGCTGTGGAACCAGTGGCAGATGCCGCCCCCCATGATGATCATCGAACGGCCGCCGGATTCCTCTGCGCTGCGGGCGAATTCCTTCGCGACGCGGATGGCCTGCGCGGCCGACACGCCGGTGATGGGCTCCTGCCAGGCCGGTGTGTTCTGGTGCGTCGCGTCGTCGTAGCCGGTGGGCCAGTCGCCGGGCAGCCCGGGACGCGCCACCCCGTACTGGGCGAGCATCAGGTCGAACACGGTGCACACCAGGTGTTTACCGACGCGGCGCACCGGCACGCCGCGCGCCAGCGTGCCGCCCTCGCCGTTCACCGTGTCGAAGCTCGGCAGGTGGACCAGGGCGGTGTCCTGCCCGCCCGGGACACTCATCGCCGGTAGCAGGTCGCCGAGATCGAGGTTCCACTTTCCGACGCCGTCCTCGCCGTAGCGGAAGCCCAGCGAGCCATGGGGCACCACAACGGAATTCGTCGCTTCGTCGAACACCGCCGGCTTGAGCGCGGCATTCTCGACCGCCTCGCCGATGTCGGCCGCGGTGAGGTTCTTGCCGGGCACCAGCATGTCGCCGCGTTGTTCGAGCTTGATCAGGAACGGCAGGTCGGTGTAACGGCGCGCGAAGTCGACGAAGAACGGAACCTGTTTTTGCACATAGCATTCCGACAGGATCACGTGGCCCATCGCCATGGCCAGCGCCCCGTCGGTGCCGGCGGCGCACGGCATCCACTCGTCGGCGAACTTGGTGTTGTCGGCGTAGTCGGGGCTGACGGTCACCACCTTGGTGCCGCGGTAGCGGGCCTCCGCCATCCAGTGCGCGTCGGGGGTACGGGTGATCGGGACGTTGGAACCCCACATCATCAGATACGCCGCGTCCCACCAGTCCCCGGACTCCGGCACGTCGGTCTGGTCGCCGAACACCTGCGGCGAGGCCACCGGCAGATCGGCGTACCAGTCGTAGAACGACGTCATCGCGCCGCCGATCAGCTCGTAGAACCGCGAACCGGCCGTGTACGACACCATCGACATCGCCGGTATCGGGGAGAAGCCGGCGACCCGGTCGGGGCCGTAGGTCTTGATGGTGTGCACGTGGGCTGCCGCGATCAGTTCGGTGGCCTCGGCCCAACTGATCCGGATCAGCCCGCCCTTGCCGCGGGCCCGCTGGTAGCGGCGCCGGCGCTCGGGGTCGGCCTGGATGTCGGCCCACGCCAGCACGGGGTCGCCCAGCCGCGCCTTGGCCTTGCGGAACATCTCGACCAGCACGCCACGGGCGTACGGATAGCGCACCCGGGTGGGCGAGTAGCTGTACCACGAGAACGACGCCCCGCGCGGGCAGCCGCGCGGCTCGTATTCGGGCCGGTCCGGGCCAACCGACGGGTAGTCGGTCTGCTGGGTTTCCCAGGTGATGATCCCGTCCTTGACGTAGATCTTCCACGAGCACGACCCGGTGCAGTTCACCCCGTGCGTGGAGCGGACCACCTTGTCGTGGCTCCACCGGTCGCGATAGAAGACGTCGCCCTCACGGCCACCCTGCCGCGTGACGGTGCGCAGGTCGGGCGAGAATTCGCCCGGGGTGAAAAATCGCCCGCTGCGTTCCAGCAGCTCCTCGAGCGGTCCACCGACATGAGGTGTGACAGTCAAGCGCTAACCCTCCTAACTCGGTTGCTTCGCGCCGCGTGGTCGGGCCTTGAGTCGCTCGTCGATCCGCCCGCCGGGCCGCGCCAGCGCATCACGATAGGTCGCGGGCCATGGGCCCACCAGCCCCGCCGGGCGCGGCCTGTTAGCGAAAACCCGCGCCGTCAAACTGGGGTTTCTGCATCGACGAATGTTCGGAGGCGTTACCGGCATGCAAATCGAGGTTACGGTCTTTTGACGTTATTACCTTCCGATTTCACGCGTGTCAGCTGCGATGGCGCTGTACGTTCGCTGCAGGGAATCTGTGGGCTTGTTATGGGCCTGATCACAGCGCCCGGGTCAGATCCGCCAGCCAGCCCCGATCGGCGGGCACCCAGTCGACGTCGTCCAGTTCCGCCGCCGTCACCCAGCGCAGCGCGTGGTGGTCGCGCGGGTGCGGTTCCCCGCGCAGCAGCCGCACGCGATACGCCCGCAGCGTCGTCGTTTCGTTGAGCGCGATGTCGGCGCCGAGGCGGTCACCCACCGCGATGTCGCCGATCTCAATGCCCAGCTCCTCGGCGAGCTCCCGGGCGAGCGCGTCGCGCTCGGTTTCGCCGGGTGCGACCTTGCCGCCGGGCAGCTCCCACCTGCCGGCCAGCTCCGGCGGCCGGACGCGCTGCGCGACCAGAACCGTGGGGCCGGAGATGATCGCTGCGGCGACGACGATCTGGGTCGGCATGGCCAGTGACGGTATACGGTCGGGATATGGCTGTGTTATCGGATGAGCAAGTGGATGCCGCATTGCCCGAACTCAACGGGTGGGAGCGTTCCGGCGGCGCCCTGCGCCGGTCGATCAAATTTCCGACATTTCTCGACGGCATCGACGCGGTGCGCCGGGTGGCCGAGCACGCCGAGAGCAAGGACCATCACCCGGACATCGACATCCGCTGGCGGACAGTGACTTTCGCGTTGGTCACGCATTCGGCGGGCGGCATCACGCAGAACGACGTCGACATGGCGCGCGATATCGACGGGATCGTCGGGGGCTAATCCTTCGGCGCGGCGCCCTTCTCCCGCGCCGCCACGCTGGCGTGACGCTCGGACGCGGCCGTCACCCTGGCGTGACGCTCGGGACGGTTACCGGTGGCCGCGATCCAGGCCAGGGTGGCCACCGCCGCCACGATGTAAACCAGCCCGGCCCAGGCCAGGTACCACGGCCGGCTTATCTGCCAGATGGTCGGTTGCGCGAAGCTCAGCAACCAGGGCACCCCGACGATCGTGAGCGCCAGCCAGCCCCAACCCACCGCGCGGGCGCCGCGCCGCCCGCGCGGTGGCCCGTGAATCGCCCAGACCATCAGCGGCACCAGCCACACCCAGTGGTGGGTCCACGAGATAGGCGAAAGCAGCAACCCGAACAACTCGACCACAAGCAACTTGCCGAGCCGATCGGGCCCGTCGAGCGCCCGCCAGGCCAGGACGGCCAGCACCGCCGTCACGGCGATGGCGGCTAGCACCAGCGGACCGAAGCCGGCGTCGTGCCCGAGGATCCGCGAGATGCCGCCGCGCCAGGATTGATTGAACGACGTGGCGATCGGCCCGACCCGGTGCGCATCGCCCAGCAACTTGGTGAAGTAGTAGCCGGTCTGATCGCCCACGATCAGAACCGACACGCCGACCGTCGCCAGGAACACGACCGCCGAAAACGCCGCCGCGCCCCAGCGCCGGGCCCCGACCAGGTAGACGCCCGAGATCGCCGGCGTCAACTTGATCCCGGCCGCCACGCCGACCAGCAGCCCCGACAGCCACCACCGCGAGGTGTAGACCGCCCATAGCACCGCCAGCATGAGCAGCACGTTGACCTGCCCGTAGTCGAATGTGCTGCGCAGCGGTTCGATCCAGATGGTGATCGCCGTCCACGACATCGCCACGCGGTGGCCGGCGCCGGCGGGGACCCCCATGATGCGCTGGGTGGTCCGGATGGCGCCGTACAACGCGGCCATGGTGGCGACCTGCCACAGGAAAGCGACCGGGCCGAAGGGCAACAGGTGCAGCGGGTAGAAGACGACGGCCGCAAACGGCGGATACGTGAACGGCAGCGGGAAGTCGGGCGTCTGGTCGGCGTAGACGTAGCTGTACAGCGTGCCCGGATGGTCGATGGCCGCGGCGCCGCCGAGGTAGACGTGCAGGTCGACGAAGTTCGCGCCGTTGGGCACCAGGTACGACCACGCGAGTCGCGCCAAGACGCTCACGATCAGCAGCGCCGGCGCGGCGGCCTGCAGCGGATCGGCCAGCCGCCGGACGAGGGAAACCGCCGGGGCGGTCGAGGTGGTGTCTATCCGCCCGACTTTAGCGATCGCGGCGGTGGCCCGACTTTAGCGAGCTTGGCGGTGGCCCGGTCACCGCCGTCACTCGTATCGGTAACGATCAAATAAATGCCACACGTGTCACTTGAGTCACACCAGTATCAAAGTAACTTCGGCGCCGGACCAGTCGTCGACCACCAGGGAGAGTCATGCCAACCATCTGGACCTATTTGCGAGCGACCGCCGTCGTAGTCGGTTCGTCCGCCGCGCTCTTGACGGGCGGTATCGCCCACGCCGACCCCGTGCCGGCTCCGCCCGTCCCGAACATCCCGCAGCAGCTGATCAGTTCGGCGGCCAACGCGCCCCAAATCCTGCAAAACCTCGCGGCCGCCCTCGGCGCGACGCCCCCCGCGGCGCCGGCCGCCCCCGGCGTCACGTTCCCGGGGCTGCCCTCGGCGGCCTCGCCGGTGCAGCCTCCGGCGGCCGTCCCGTCGATCCCGGGGCTTACCCAGCCCGCGGCGCCCACGGCCCCGGCGGCGACGTCGGCGATCCCGGGCCTCGGCTCGATCCCCGGTTTGACGCAGCAGGCGCCGGCGGCACCCGCCGCACCGGCCGCTCCGTCGATTCCGGGCCTGCCGGCCATCCCGGGGCTGTCGGCACCGGCGGCCCCCGCGACACCGCCGGCGCCTCAGATCCCCCAGGCGAAGGTCGACATGCCGGCGCTGCCGTCCGGCCTGCCGGTCAACGTGCCCGCGCAGCTGACGCTTCCGCAGGATCTGACCGCGCTGGCCACCGGGCAGGCCCCGGCGGCCCCGGCCGCACCGGCGCCCGCCGCGCCGGCGCTCAACCCGATGGCGCCGCTGCTTTCGGCCATTCCCTGAGCGACCCGTAGACAGCAAACCCACAACCTAGACCGGAGGGCATCGTGGTAAGCACTCGGAATCTGTCCAAAGGTGTGGCCGCTGTCGTCGCGGCGTCTGCCGCCGCGTTCGGGTTCTGCCCGAGCGCGGCGGCCGACCCGGCGGCGCCGCAGCCGGCACCGCAGGCGAACTCCAGCCAGCAATTACCGGGCCTGCCAGCGCTCTCGGAGCTGAGCCCGATCATCCAGCAGGCGGCCAGCAATCCCGGGCAGGCGACCCAGCTGCTCATGGCCGCCGCGCAAGCCTTCACCCACAGCCCGACGGCGCCCACGGAGTCCAAAAACGTTGCGGCGTCGGTGAATCAGTTCGTGCAGGAGCCGGGCTCGCCGGTTCCCGGTGCGCCGGCCCCCGCGCCGGGCGCGGCCACCCCGCCCGACACCGCGCCGGTGCAGCACGTGCCGGCGGCGGGCGTCGAGCCCGGTTTGCAGTCGCACCTGCCGCCGGGCATCGACCCGGCCCACGCCGCCGGTCCCGCGCCCGCCGCGGCGCCGGCACCCGCACCGGCCGCCGCGCCAGCACCTGCTCCCGCACCGGCGCCCGCGCCCGCCGCGAGCCCGGATTTCGGCCCGGACGCCCCGCCCACGCAGGACTTCATGTATCCCTCGATCGGCACCAATTGCCTTGCGGACGGCAGTAGTTCGATCGCGACCGCGCTGTCGGTGGCGGGGCCGGCCAAGATTCCGACGCCAGGGCCGGGACCCGGCCAGACCGCCTATGTGTTCACCGCGGTCGGCACGCCGGGACCCGCCGAGGTGCAAAAGCTGCCGTTGAACGTCACCTGGGTGAACCTGACCACCGGCAAGTCCGGAACGGTCACACTCAAGCCGCGCACCGACATCAATGGGGAGGGGCCGACAACGTTGACGGCGATCGTCGACACCGGCTCGGGCAGCATCATGTCGACGATCTTCGGCCAGGTCACCACCAAGGAAAAGCAGTGCCAGTTCATGCCCACCATCGGCTCGACGGTGGTGCCCTAGCGTATTCGCTTGTGCCGTCAGGGTTTCCAGCCGGGCGAGCGGCCGAGGTGGCTCAGAATGCGGTCGAGGTCGGTGGCGTCTGCAGACGCGGCCACGGCAGGGCCGAACGGCGCGCCCTCCACGGTGCGGTACTCACCATCCGGAACGACGAACACCAGCGGAAGCACGGCGGCCAGGACGTCTGCCGGGAGCGCAAACGGGGCTCCGACGCTCCGGGCCACATCCCAGCCGTGTACGACGTAATCCACGAAGTGGAAGCCGATCGCTATCGCGCCGGGGAAGGTGGCCCCGGGGCCGAATTCGGGCAACGAAAACGTCGCGTCGAGCACCCGGTCGGCGGCGAACGCATCGAGCACGTCGGCTGCGGCCGCGGCGTAGGTGCCGCCGGGGTCGGCCGCCACGTCGTCGGCCACAAGTTCTGGCGCCCAGATGGTCGGGCTGCCGCCGCCACCACGTGCGGCCGCGGCGAAGCCGCGATGCTGCGCGGTCATGTGGGAGAGCAGGTCGAGGAGGTTCCAGCCCGCGCAGGGCGTCGGCCGGCGCAGGTCGTCGCGGGTGACCGCGGCAACGACGTCGACGGACGCCTGCACGGCGGTGCGGTGGAATGGTCGGACATCAGAAATAGTATGCATTCGTAGACGGTAGGCATAAGCCTATTATCTGTCAACCGCTACGCTTCCGGCATGGCACCGAGGGCACGACGTCCCGATCTCGCGGCGATGATGGGGCCGCTCGTCCGCGAGATGATCGCCGCCGAGGTGCCCGTGCTGGAGGCGCATGGGTTGTCGATGTGGGGCTACATCGTGCTGAATGCGCTCGATCACTCGCCGGTACGCAGTCAGGCCGCGCTGGCCGACGCGATCGGGGCAGACAAGACGCGCATCATCCCCACCCTCGACGGCTTACAGAGCCGGGGCTATATCGAGCGCCATCCCGACCCGGAGGACCGGCGCGTGCGGCTGCTCGCGCTCACCGAGGCGGGTCGGGCCGCGAAAGATGCCGCGCAGGACGACATCCAGCGCGGCGAAGAGCGCTGGCTCGGGAAACTCTCGGCCGACGACCGTCGCCTGTTCCTGCGCGTCCTGCGCCGGCTGTCGGCAACGGACGCCGGCTAGTACGCCATGAACAGGATCGCGTCGCGGTCGTACTCGAGGCCCGGATGGGCGCTGGCGAGGTGGGCCTGGGTCAGCTCGACCAGTTCGTCCTCATCCTTACCGACGATGGCTTCGCCGCAGGGACACGTTATGTGCGTCTTCACGTTGCCGCCTTTCCCTTCGCTGCTGCTTTCATCTGCTTTTTATGCGACCGCACCTCTCCCAGCGAACGGGCGTCGACGATGTCGGCGACGGACAGGTGGGTGCCGGCTTTGCCGAAGTCTCCGGCCGCCTCCCGCCAGCCCGTCGGCGTCACGCCGTACTGCTTGCCGAGCAGCGCCAGGAAGATCTTCGCCTTCTGCTCGCCGAAGCCGGGCAGCCCCTTGAGCCGCCGCAGCAGCTCGTGCCCATCGGGAGCGCCGGCCGTCCACAACCCGGAGGCGTCGCCGTCGTAGCGGTCCACGATGATCTGCGCCAGGGCCTGGATGCGCTTGGCCATCGATCCCGGGAAGCGGTGCACCGCAGGCCTTTCCGCGCACAGCGCGGCGAACTTGTCCGGGTCGTAGTCGGCGATCTGGCCGGCGTCCAGGCCGCCCATCCGGTCCGCGATCTTCTTCGGTCCGGCGAACGCGGTCTCGAACGGCACCTGTTGATCGAGGAGCATGCCGATGAGCAACGCGAACGGGTCGTCGTCCAGCAGCGCGTCGGCGGCCGGATCTTGGGCGAGCCAAAGTTTCACTGTCAGCGACCTTCCTTCCGCTGAACACCCTACGACCGAGACCCGGTCGTTCGGCACCGACCACCGAGTTATCGTGGCGCGGTGGTCGATGAAGCCAAGTTGGCACTGCTGCTGGCCCGAGACGAACTGCATCAGCTCGTCACCGCCTATTGCCGGGCCGTCGACCGCGCCGATTACGAAGCGCTGCGGAACCTGTACCACCCCGACGCGACCGACTCGCACGGCTCGTTCTCGACGGGCGGCGTCGAACAGTTCATCGCACAACTACAGGCCGCCGAACCGTATGTGCTTGTCTCCCAACATAACATCACCACGACGAACTTTGTGATCGACGGCGACACGGCCCGCGGTGAGATCTACTGCCTGGTGTTTCACACCTTCGCCGGTCCCGAACACGACTTGGACGTCATCATCGGCGGCCGGTACCTGGACAGGTACGCCAAACACGACGGCCGCTGGAAGTTCAGCCAACGCACCATCGTGGCGGACTGGGCATACCAAAACGACCCGTCCCGAGTGGACTTCGGGCACCCCAGCACCCGGGGAAGCCTGCGCGGCGAACCGGGCCAGGGCGACCCGTCGATCGGCCTGTTCGCCCCGCCCCGGGGCTGAAACGGCTTTCGCGGTCCTACCCGCTCTTGCGGCGGAATTCGCGGCGACTCTCGACCGGACCGTGCGCCCGCGTGTGCTTGTCGCCGCTGTCTTTGTGGTCTGATGCGCTCGCCGACCTGGCCTTCTTGCGATCGAGGGCTTCGCGGAACTTGCGCTTCGTATCGTCCCCTTGCTGGGAGTTCGATTCGGCCATACCGGCAGCCTAGCCTGCACGGCCCCGCCCGGCTCGCGCTTTTAGCGCTTGCCGGGCGGCATGCCGTATATGTGCGAAATCCGCAGGGTCATGAGGACCCGGCGGTCGGTGACCATCGCCTGCCGGAAGTCGTCCCAGTCCGGATGCTCGCCGGCGATGTTGCGATACAAGGCAATCAGCGCCTCGACGGTGTCATCGCCGGGGGCGGCCGCCGGGGGCGTCAGTTCTGCGGTGCCCTCCGCGACGGCATACGACCATCCGTCGTCGGCGTCCACCAGGATCGAGGCCCGCGGGTCGCGGCGCAGGTTGCGAGTCTTTGCCCGTGGCTCGGTGATGGACACCCGCACCACCATCTCCCGCGGGTCGAAGTGATAACTGACGTTCGACAGTTGGGGCCGCCCGTCACGCTTGATGGTGGCCAGCACACCGAGGGAGTTCCCACTGATCACGGCCAACAGCTTGTCGTCGAAGACTTGGCGTCCCATGCCGAAAGCCTACGTCGTGGTGAAATCGGGGCATGACCAGATTCGCGGCGTTCCTGCGCGGCGTCAACGTCGGCGGCGTCAACCTCAAAATGGCCGAGGTCGCGAGCGCGTTGACCGACGCCGGATTCGCCGACGTCCGCACGGTCCTGGCCAGCGGCAACGTGCTGCTGGAATCGTCGGCCGGGGCGGCCGCGGTGCGCAAGAAGGCCGAAGCCGCGCTGCGGGAGAGGTTCGGCTACGACGCGTGGGTGCTGGTGTACGGCATCGAGACGGTGCGCGCCGTCGTCGACGCCTACCCGTTCGAGCGCGAGGTCGACGGCTATCAGTCCTACGTCACGTTCGTCGCCGACGCCGCCGTGCTTGACGAGCTCGCGGGGCTGGGCGCGGGCGCCGACGAGAGGATCGCCCGCGGTGACGGCGTCGTCTATTGGCAGGTTCCCAAAGGCGCCACGCTGGACAGCACGATCGGCAAGACGATGGGCAAGCCGCGCTACAAGTCCTCGACCACGACCCGCAACCTGCGCACCCTGGCCAAGGTGTTGCGCTAAAGCCCGGCGCGCCAAGCGCGCTCAGTCGTCCGACACGTTGGTCAGGTAGCGCATCGCGTCGGACTTGGTCAGCCCCAGGGCCTTG
>Ga0335069_10001543_pt1 | contig 36908 bp, 32 predicted proteins | sample Lox_Sample_11_FD_206714 | JGI IMG/M metagenome (GOLD analysis project Ga0335069, IMG submission 206714) | Soil microbial communities from Loxahatchee National Wildlife Refuge, Florida, United States - Lox_Sample_1.1 | ecosystem: Environmental > Terrestrial > Soil > Wetlands | place: USA... | reverse complement strand
AGTGGGTCACGGTTTCCGCCGCCGACCCGCTGAATCTGGTGGGGATCATCGTCGCGGGCGAGCGCGTTCCGGCAAATTCCGGGCAGACGATTACCTTTTGCGATGGAGTTCCAATCGGGGAACCCGAAAGAGCTCTGGTAAGTTATGGAGCCTGATTTGACTCTGGTATAGAATCAAAAGGGATCAGGGAAAGCGCCGGCCAGACGAGGGCGGTGGAACGCGCGTGGCTGGCGGTTTATCATCACAGCACACTCTTTCATATCTCCGAGGGGAGGATCCGTTGGCTTCGCACCGGACAATACCGGGAGAAGTTCCCTCTGTCGCCGTGGCGGTCAGCCGAGTAGAGGGAGCGCACGCGTCGCGGGCTAACGATGTGCTGGCCGTGGAGGAGGCTCTGGAGATTCGGCTTGGCGCGCGGAGCCTTTCCATCACCATGCGGACGCCGGGCAACGACTACGAATTGGCGGCGGGCTTTCTCTTTTCCGAAGGGATCATCAAGGGCCATGCGGATATTCGCTCCCTGGGACGCCCCGTCGACGGAAGCGCGGACGTGGTGATGGTGGAGTTAATCGAGGGGGAGAGGCCCTCGCCAGTTCAGGCGGAAAGAAACTTCCTGATGACGTCGGCGTGCGGGGTATGCGGGAAGGCCTCGTTGAGCGACTTGCAGGTGAATTCCTGCCCGGTCCTTCCGCCGGACGATATTCAAATCGCGCCCGCCACTCTCCATGGCCTCCCCGACCGGCTCCGGCAGGCGCAGAACGTCTTTGACAGCACGGGAGGGTTGCACGCCGCCGCGCGGTTCAATCTTCAGGGCGAACTGGAGTCGGTGCGGGAAGACGTAGGGCGGCACAACGCCGTGGACAAGCTGGTGGGCGCCGCGCTGCTGGACCGGTGCCTGCCGCTTTCGCGATCGATTCTACTGGTCAGCGGCCGGGCCAGTTTCGAGCTCGTGCAGAAGGCGCTCATGGCGGGCGTGCCGGTGATGGCTGCGGTGGGTGCGCCTTCCAGCCTGGCGGTGGCCACCGCAGACCGCGCGGGTTTAACGCTGATTGGCTTTCTCCGCAACGGCCGTTTCAATGTCTACACGGGAGGCCGCCGCATTCTAGGAATGGAGACACCGCGATGAAACTGCGCATCCAGGGGAACTCGCTGCGGCTGCGGCTGACGCGCAAGGAAGTGGCGGAGTTGCACGATCGCGGACGTGTCGAATCGTGCATTGAGTTCGCGTCTGGGCACTCGCTCGCTTACGCCATAGAAAGCGCTGCTCAGGCAACGTCAGTCGCCGCCAGTTTCGACGGCAACGCCATTCGAGTGGCGGTCCCCGCCCTCGTGATGATGGAATGGGCGGAGGGCGACCGGGTGAGCATCGATGGAGGTTCCCAAGCCAACCTACAGTTGCTCATCGAGAAGGATTTTCAGTGTCTGCATAAGCCGGACCAAAAGGACCCGGATGCCTACCCCAATCCGCTCGCCTCTTGACCTGTAAGGCCCGCAGTCCAGGAATTTCACACAGAGGTCGCGGAGCGTGCACCCCAAAGCCGAACGCAACCCTTGACGCAGAGCTCGCCGAGGTAAGCGTCTGCTTTCTCTGCGGCCGCTGTGAGAGGTTCTCTGCGCCCTCTGTGTGAAACGCTTGTAGTCTCCCGCCGTCACCGAAACCAATTGACAAAAAGTCACTGTCGCGGTACAAATTTTGACGGGCTCGGGTTTCTCACCTTACACAATTCAAGGAGTATCACGATGGCTCCTACACGCCGGGATTTTCTCAAGGTCAGCTCGGTGGGAGGCGCAGCCGCGGCGATGCTGGGTTTCGACCTGGCGCCGGCTTACGCGGAGATGCGCGCGCTCAAGATCGAACGCGCCAAGGAAACGCGCTCCACCTGCCCGTACTGCTCGGTGAGTTGCGGCGTCATCATCTACACGCAGGGTGATGGCGCCAAGAATGCCACGCCGTTCGCAGTGCACGTGGAGGGCGACCCCGATCACCCCATCAATCGCGGCACCCTCTGCCCGAAGGGTTCGTCATTACAGCAAGATATTATGAATGAGCGCCGCCTGCTGAAGCCGCAGGTGCGCCGTCCCGGCTCCGATCATTGGGACGATATTTCCTGGGACGATGCCATTAACGAAATCAGCGCGTGGGTGAAGAAGACGCGCGACGCCACCTTTGTGGAGAAAGACGCGCAAGGGCGCACGGTGAACCGCTGTGAAGGCATTGCCTGGACGGGCGGCTGCACGGATACCAATGAGTTCAATTACCTGGTCGTAAAATCCATGAGGAGTTTGGGCCTGTGTTATCTCGAAAACCAGGCCCGGGTTTGACACGGCCCCACGGTCTCAAGTTTGGGACCTACCTTCGGACGCGGGGCGATGACCAACGGCTGGATCGACATCAAGAACACCGACATGATGTTGATCGAGGGCGGGAATCCAGCCGAGAACCACCCGTGTGGCTTCAAGTGGGCGATTGAAGCCAAGCGCAACCGCAACGCCAAGATGATCGTGGTGGACCCGCGCTTCACGCGCACGGCGGCGGTGGCCGACCTTCACCTCCAGATTCGCACCGGCACCGACATTGCCTTCCTGGGCGGACTGATCCGCTACACCATTGAGAACAATCGCATTGCCAAAGACTACCTGGTGAATTTCACCAACGCCGCCTTCATTATTAAAGACGGCTTCAAGCTGCCGGAAGATGGACTCTATTCCGGCTTTGACGCCGCGGCCCAGGTTTACGACAAGTCGACGTGGAATTACGCCGAAGGCGGAGACATGACCGGACGTGGCACGGGCATCCTGCCCGTGAAGGAGCATGGCCAGGATGGCCATGGCACGTCCGCAGGAGGCTCGGACGTCCTGCCCGAGCCCGGACATGGGCAGGATGCCCATGTCACGGCAGTCCATGGGCAGGATGCCCATACCACGCCGCCCCTCCTTCCTGAGAACGTCGCTTACGACCTTACGCTCCTGCATCCACGCTGCGTTTTTCAACTCCTACGCCAGCAATACTCGCGCTACACGCCCGAGGTGGTGGAGAAGATCACCGGCATTCCGCAAGACCAGTTCCACAAGGCGGCCGACCTGTTTACCTCGATCCGCAAAGACGGCGACATGAAAAAGGTCGGAACCATCATTTACGCGGTGGGCTGGACGCAGCACACCTCCGGTACGCAGACGATTCGCGCGGCCGCCATGTTGCAATTGCTGCTTGGCAACGTGGGGCGCGCCGGCGGCGGCGTGAATGCCCTGCGCGGGCATTCCAATATTCAGGGCGCCACCGACATGGCCGGCATCTTTGACAATCTTCCCGGTTATCTCAAAGTGCCGAACCCGAACGACGGCAATCTGCAAGGGTATTTGAAGCGCATCACACCCAACACCGCCAAGCCCGGTCCATGGCAGTCGCTGAACTACTGGTCGAACACGCCGAAGTTCGTTGTGTCTCTTTTGAAGGCCTTTTACGGCGACGCAGCCCGCAAGGAAAACGATTGGGCTTTCGACTATCTGCCCAAAGTTGACAGGAACTACGCCTGGGTTCAGATCTGGGACAACATGTACCGGGGCAACCTCAAGGGCATGTTCGCTTTCGGCATGAATGGCGTCATGATCGGGCCAGACTCCAAGAAGAATATTGAAGCGCTCAAAAAGGCGGATTGGCTGGTGGTCGGTGAAATCTACCCCGACGAAACCAGTGAGTTCTGGAAAGCGCCGGGGACGACGCCCGAAGATATGAAGAAGATTGGGACCACCGTCTATCGACTGCCCTGCGCGGGGTTTGCGGAAAAGGACGGCTCTTTTACCAATTCCGCGCGCTGGCTGCAATGGAAGAACGCCGCCTTGCCGCCGCCCGGCGATTGCCGCCTTGACCAGGCCATCGTGGCGGAAATCTTCCTGAAGGTCCGCGAGCTTTATCGTAAAGAGGGCGGCAAGTTCCCGGACCCGATTCTGAACCTCACCTGGAACTACACGGATCCTCACAATCCAGCTCTGGCCGAGGTGGCGAAGGAGATCAACGGCAAGGCGCTGGCGGACATTACCGATCCCAAGCTCAATCAGACGATCAAGGCGGGCCAGCAACTCCCATCGTTTGCTTGGCTGCACGACGACGGCTCAACCGCGTGCGGCAACTGGATCTATTCCGGAAGCTGGACGGAGGCGGGTCCGCAACTGGCGCGGCGCGGTCCGGAGGACCCCTCCGGCCTCGGCATTTACCCGAACTGGGCCTGGAGCTGGCCGGTGAACCGCCGCGTGCTTTACAACCGCGCCTCGTGCAATGTGGAGGGCAAGCCGTGGGATCCCGACCGGCGCCAGGTGTGGTGGAAAGAGGACGCGCAAAAGTGGGTGGGCAACGACGTCCCGGATTTCAAGCCTGACTCAAACCCCAAAGACCACATGGGCCCGTTCATTATGAATCCCGAAGGTGTGGGCCGGCTCTTTGTGCCCATAGGCGCCCTCGCCGATGGTCCGTTCCCTGAACATTATGAGCCCATCGAAAGTCCCACGGCCAATCTGCTGCACCCGCAGCAATCCAATAATCCCATTGTGAAGCGGCTCAAGACCCCCATGGACAGATACGGGACCGTGGCCGAGGGGTTCAACATCATTTGCACCACGTACCGGCTGACCGAGCACTACCACTATTGGACCAAGAACAATCCGGCCAACGTCGAGCTGGTACCGGAGCCCTTCGTCGAGGTTCCCGCCGAACTGGCCGACGAAATGGGAATCCGGGGAGGCGAACGGATCAAGGTGACCAGCGCCCGCGCGGAATATATCGCCAAGGCCATGGTTACACGGCGAATCAAGCCCATGATGATCAACGGCAAGAAGACGTACCAGATCGGCATCCCCATTCATTGGGGATTCCGAGGCATCGCCGAGGACGCTGGGCGCACGGCGTTGAATCCAACCAACCAGCTTTCACCCACCGTGGTTGATCCCAACGCCTTCACGCCGGAGTTCAAGGGATTCTTGGTGAAGGTGGAACGCGCATGAGCCAAGCCACGCTACGCATCGTAAAGATCTCCGGCCACGCCGGACCGGTCCCGGGCCAGGGGATGCAGCGCGAGGAGCAGGTTGCGAAACTCGTCGACACCACCACCTGCATCGGGTGCAAGGCTTGCGAGATTGCCTGCCAGGAGTGGAACGATCTCCCCTTTGCCACCACTTCCTTCGACAACACCTACCAGACGATGCCGCAGACGGCATGGAATTTCTGGAACCTCATCAAGTTCAATGAGCACCCCAAGGCCGATGGCGGCATGATGTGGCTGATGCGCAAGGACCAGTGCATGCATTGCGCCGACCCGGGGTGCATGGCGGCGTGCCCCGCTGATAGCGCCATCGTGCAATACACCAATGGCATTGTGGATTTTCAGCAGGACCATTGCATCGGCTGCGGCTATTGCATCACCGGATGTCCTTTCGATATTCCCAAATTCAATCCAGCCACGAAAAAGGTGTACAAGTGCACGCTGTGTTCGGACCGCGTTTCGAATGGTCTTGAACCTGCCTGCATCAAAGCGTGTCCCACCGGCTGCCTGCACTTCGGCACCAAGGACGATATGAAGGACCTCGCCGAGAAGCGCGCCACCCAACTTCGCGAGCACTACGGCTTTCAAAACGCCGGCGTTTACGATCCGCCCGGCGTTGGTGGCACCGGTGTTATCTATGTGCTGCACGACGCCACCAACCCGGAGGCCTACGGTGGCCTGCCGGCCAATCCCTCGGTGCCGTGGATTGTTAAATTGTGGAAGTCGCCGCTCAAAATTCTCGGCAACCTCGCCATGCTGGGCGGATTGATTGGCGTCACGCTGCATTACCTGCGCTTCGGGCCGAAGGTGGTGAAGGAGTCTCAGCACGGTCCAGGCGGAACCAAAATGTGAAACGGCTGCCTAAAAGCGTTTCACGCAGAGGACACAGAGAAATCCTCGCGGAGGACACGGAGGAACCTGGTTTTCTTCTCTGTGTCCTCTGAGGGACCCTCCGTGACCTCTGCGTGAAATGCACTTAAGAGGAAGCGAGCGAAAAGCCGATGAGCACTACTATCCTTCCTTACGACCCCGCCCGTGGGCATTCCGAGGAACGCATTCTGCGCTATACCTTTGCCGAACGGGTCATTCATTGGATCGCCGGTTTGACTTACGTCTATGTCCTGGGAACAGGCCTGGCGTTCTGGTCACCCTATCTGTTCTGGATCGCAGCTCTCGCCGGCGGTGGGCCCACAGCGCGCTTCTGGCATCCCTGGTTCGGCCTTCTCTGGTTTGCCTCAGTTCTCTGGATGTATGCGGCATGGCGGCGGGATATGCGTACCACCGATGCGGATCGTGTGTGGGAAAAACAAGTCATGCACTACATCCGCAATGAGGATGAAAACCTGCCGCCCATCGGCCGCTTCAACATCGGGCAGAAGCAATTCTTCTGGCTGATGTTTTATGGAGGCATCGCCCTGGTGCTGTCAGGCGTCGCATTGTGGTTCGTCAACGACATCCCTTGGAGCTGGCGCTGGCTGCGATACACGGCCGTGCTGGTCCACGCCGTGTCCGCGCTGCTCACCATCGGCGGCTTTATCATTCACGTCTACATGGGGACGGCCATGGTGCGGGGCGGATTCACCTCTATAATCCGGGGCGAAGTCTCCGGCGACTGGGCGCGCTTGCACCACCGGTTGTGGTATGAGGAAGTCCGGGCTAAAGCGTCGATAAAGCACGAGGGCGACTGAGTGCCAGCGAACAGCCGGAAATGGGACCGCCGCATTCAGCGCGCGGGCGAACTCTCTGAGACCCATCCCTTCGCGCGGGAAATCTTGCTTTTCTACCGCCGGCTTACGGGCTTTCAGAAAAACCTTTACACTCAGCTCCTCTCCGGCCAAAGCGCGACGGGGAAATATGGACAGGACACCCATGCCACGTTGTCGCTTCCGCCCGCGCTGGACGATGTTGATCTTGGCCTTCTCTTGAGCCGCTGGCCCCCCTTTATGGATATGCTTGTGGGCGCCGCGCCCGCTGTCCTGGCTGGATTCGCGCGCGGGCTCGAGACCCAAAGCCTCGCCGCCGGGGCCGCTCTCTTGCGCGCCGCTTGGCCGGCCAACCTCCCCGCCACAGCCGATGACGCAGGGACATCCTTCGTGGGTGCCCAATGCGTGGCGACCACGCGGGTCGGCCCTACGCTCGAGGGCTTTTGCGCTCACGCCTTTCTGCAACCGTTCGCGGAATTCCTGGCCGACCGCGCGGAGATTTCCACACCGCCGGTCCGGCGCCCTATTTGCCCGTACTGCGGATCACCGCCTCTGGTGGGCGTGCTACGGCCCGAAGGTGAGGGCGCCAAGCGCTCGCTGGTCTGCTCATTCTGCCGGACCGAGTGGGATTACCTGCGCATTGCCTGCCCGGCGTGCGACGAGCGTCGCGAGGAGAAGCTCTGCGTCTACACGACTCCCAAGTTCGAGGCCGTGCGGGTGGAAGCCTGCACCACTTGCCGGGCTTACACCCTGACCGTTGACCTTACCAAAGACGGCCTGGCAGTCCCGGAAGTAGACGAACTCGCGGCTCTTCCTCTTACCCTTTGGGCGGATGAACAGGGCTACCAGAAGTTCACCCGCAGTGTCGTGTGCGTCTGAAGTTATGGCGGCGGGCAAAAAAAGTGATTTCCGGCTATTCGTCACGGGGTTGGGGACAGTCTCCTCGTTCGCAGCCCTTTCTCATTGCTGGACAACGAACAGGTCGGGCAGGCAGTGAACAGTGGACAGTGGCGAGAAAAACAACTCGAGCACCGAGTGACAAGAAACCGGCAAGGGCGGTTTGCGCCATCATCTGGATTGAGGGAACTTCATGGCGAATACCCCAATTGTGCGCAGGCAGCAACCCAAGCCACCGGCATCTCGCTCCAGCCGTCCCCCGGCCCGCCTGCGCCCCCAAAATCGGAAGTTGCTCAAGTGGCTCGATTCCTGGCTGGCCACCGCCGACGATCGTGGCGAGAAGTGGTGGCTCAGATTTGAAGATGACCTCCGCAGCCAGCGCACGACCTTCAGGTCTACCCAAACGGGATGACGAGTTACTCACTCGACATTGAAACGGTTACTAAGCTCCTCAAAATCGCCGCGCATGCCATCGAGCACGGCGCAGCGATCGTCACCTGCAACGTCGAGCACTTCCAAGACATCGGTGCCCAGGCTGAGAACTGGAATCAGTAAATGACGGTGCCTCGCATCTAGCGCTCCGCAACGAAGATGTGCACGCGGGGGGCTGGCATCCCCACGATTCAGGGCGATCTCCCGAAGGGACTTGTAGGAGCTGCAAAAGCCATCGGTGCACGTTGAAGCCGCTTGGCGTGGGGACAAACCTCGCATGGCACGCCCTTTCACTTTTGTGTTTTGCCTTTTGCCCTTTGCCTTTTGACTTGCTCTTACATTTCTGCCGGGGTCAGGGCCGCGGCGGAATTAGCCCCGGCGCGGAGGACGATTGGGGCTGACGGGGCGGAGTGGGCCGGTCGGAGAGGGTTTCCGCTTCCGGCGAGTGCTCGCCGAAGACCAGCGCGGTGAACATGAAGATGTCGGTGTCGTCGTCCTTCCAGGCCTGCGGGGGCAGGCCGGCTTTCAGGCAGGTTTCCTGTAGGAAGGTATCGCGGTCCCAGTGTTCCTCCACCGGGACTTGCGGCAGCAGAAGGCCCTCGACTTCCCCTTTTTTCATGATCAATCCGTGCTTGCCCACTTTGATCTCCTTGATATCCTGGACCCGCCGCAGGGGCGACATGACGGAGATCTCGTACTGGAGGATCGGTAGTTCCTTGGTGGCGACAGGGGCGAAGCGCGAATCTTCCAGCGCCGCGTAGGCAGCCACGTCACGCACAGTTTCTGCCAGCGACTTCATAGGGGTGATATAACCGATGCATCCCCGCAACTCGCCGTGCTCCTTGAGAGTTACGAAGGCGCCGCGCGCTTCTTCCAGGCGCGGGAACCCGGTGGAGCCCACCAGGTACATCTTGCGGTCGCGAACGGAGGTTTCCACGGAATTCCTCGCGATCTTCATCAGGGCGTCTTTCTCATGGCCGTTGAGGGAGAAATCGGCGCTCTTTTTGGCATCGGCGGCACTCCCCGGCGTAATCGCCACGGCGCCGTAACCCACCACGCGCGACTTCTCGTTGGTGGCGTCGCCGGAGTTGGCGTATTTCAGGATGTGCGCGTGCGTGGCGCCCAGGCCCTCGGCGGCGATCATGCCCGCCACGATGGGACCTCCGCCGCAGGCTTCCCAGGTCTTGACGCCCCGCTCCCACATGGCGAAGTTGCGCGACAGGCTGAGATAGTCCCACTCTTCGATGGCCTGGAGCGTTTGAATGTCGACGTTGTTGGCGTAATCGTAATCGTGATAGTGCGAAAGGTCGGAACTCACCAGGATGAGCGTCTGGGCGCGCGCCTCCGCCGATTCGGAGAGTAAGGCCTTGGAGAGCGCGCGTCCTAGGGCCCGCTCCAGGCCGTAATTCTGATCGCCCATGATGATGGGCACCAGCTTGAATTCACCCAGCGTGTGCTGGAGCCAGGGCAGTTGCACCTCCAGCGAGTGTTCGGGGTTCTCACCCTCCTGCTTGTGGCCGCGGTCGGAAATTTGGATGTCGGAACTCAGCTTGGCCAGCCTGGCGCGAAACTCCTTGTCCACCGGAACTGTCCCCAGCGGGGTTGTATAGGCCTCACCATCGTAGATGGAATTGAAGGGGAAATTGGCATAGTGCGAGGGTGCAATCACCACCACGCGTGTGTACTTCCGCCCCTTGAGCTGGGCGAAGCACGCCGCCGCTACCGGTCCGGTGAAAATGTATCCGGCATGAGGGCAGATCAGCGCCACCAGCGTCCCCTCCACCGGCGCCACGGTGTTGCGCGCCAGGAGACCGTCCATGGTCTGGGTTAGTTCTTTGGGGTCGGCGGGATAAAAGCTTCCCGCTACGCCGGCGGCGCGGATCTTGGGTTCGGCACGGCAGCCGGCCTGTGGCGGGACCGCAAGAATCAGGGCACTTAATACGGAGAATATAACAACCTTGGTATGAATATTCCTCATGGGATCACCCTTTGCGACAGCAACGAGAAAAGAAAGTCAAAAGTCAAAGCGCAAAAGGCAAAGGTCGAAAGTAAGCCTTCAGGAAAGTTCGGTTTTGCCTTTTGACATTTGCGTTTTGCCTTTTGACTTCGCTCTTCCCCCCTGCGTGGCTGCCGACCTACCCACTGCCCATCTGCCCACCTGCCTATCTGCCTCGCTCTCTACGTCCAGATCCCCGGTATGGTCGTCTGGCAGAACCGGCACTTGCCGTGGTGGAGGTAAATCCCGTTGATGGTGAAGCCGGTGCGGTCCACCACCTTTTTCCGGCAGTGGGGGCAGTAGGTGCTCTCCGCCGGGTGTCCGGGTACGTTGCCGATGTAAACGTAGTGCAGTCCCTCGGCGTCGGCGATGGACTTGGCGCGCTCCAGCGTCTCGAGCGGCGTGGGAGGGAGGTTCTTGAGCAAATACTCGGGATGGAAGCGCGAGAAGTGCAGGGGGACGTCGGGGCCTAACTCGGATTTCACCCAGCGTGCCAGGCCCTGGAATTCCGCGTCGCCGTCGTTGAGCGTGGGGACCACCAGATAGACAATTTCATTCCACACACCGGCCTTGTGAATGGTCACCAGGGCGTCCAAGACCGGCTTGAGCTCGCCATTCACCACATCCTTGTAGAATTTCTCGGAATAGGCTTTCAGGTCGATCTTGATGGCGTCGACTTGCGCGCAGAGCTTTTTGAGCGGCTCGGCCTGGATGTACCCGCCGCTGACTACCGCGCTACGCACCCCCGCCGGGCGCGCCGCGGCCGCGCAATCGAGCACGTATTCGAGGAAGATCACCGGCTCGCTGTAGGTGTAGGCGATCACGGGGCAGTTGTTCTGCTGGGCTAAAGCGGTGATTTTGTCGGGCGGCGCGTAGGTGGCGCGCACCTGCTCGGGCCGCACCTGGGAAATGTCCCAGTTCTGGCACATCTTGCAGTTCACGTTGCAGCCGGCCGTGGCGAGCGAAAAGGCCACGGCGCCGGGCATGAAGTGAAAGAAGGGCTTCTTCTCGATGGGGTCGATGTGAGCCGTGACCACGCGCGAATGGACCAGGGTGTAGTAAGTGCCTCCGCGGTTCTCGCGCACGCCGCAGTAGCCGCGTTCCTGGTCATCGATTACGCACTCGCGCGGGCAGAGCTTGCACTTAATCTTCTTGTAGGGAAGCGTTTCGTAGAATTTTGCCTCGCGAGTGAACTGGCTGTCGCTTTCGCTGGCGGGCGCCCCCGTGAGCAAGACCGGCGCCAGGAATGCCCCGCCGCAGGCCGCGAGGCAGGGAAGGGAAGCGGCCTTCAGGAAGGCCCGCCGGTCGAGAGCGTCCATTCGGGTGTTCATACTTCTACCTGTACGATACGATTGGGGTCGCAAGTCCCCAGGCGGTGCTCGGCGTCCGCGGCGGTCGCGATGTACGTCGGTTCCCGTTTCAAATCCCGCAATGACTTCATCCCCGCCTCGGCGCGCTTCTTCTCAATGATCTTCCAACCCACGTAATCGAGCGCCACGGGATCACGCGACACCAAGAGGCCGTTGAAGGGCCACATCCACTGCGGCATGAAGGAAGGGCCACCCTCGTACTGCGCGTTCATGCCGTCGCATATGTGCAGCCGCACCTTTTGCCGGATGGGCGCGAAAGCGTTGACATCCGCCACATAAGGGTCGCCGCAATTCGTGTGGTACTTGTTGGGATTGTGGATGGCGCCGAACATACTCTTGAGCGCCAGCGTGACGCCGGCGATACCGTGGTCTTTGAGCACGGGCAGGTTGATAACTGCGTCGCAAACCTGTGTCAGGGTGCGGCAGAGGAGACTGCCTGCCTTACCGAAGGTGGCGAGGTCGTCCTCAAAACCCATTACGTCGTTGCCGAAACACCGTACGCTCGAGGCGCGTTCGACAATCTTGAACCGGGCACGTTCCAGGTCGGAGTTCTGCCGTTCCCAGGTGACAATTTCGGTGATTCCCGCCTGCCGCAAGCGTTCGGTGATGGCTTCGACCAGTTCGGGGTGCGTGGCGTTGCCGCGGCCGCCGAGGCAATTGACCTTCAGCCCTACGACTTCGCCGGGGTGCGCCACCCTCTTCCAGGCTTCGTGAGGCGAGTCGCAGTCATATGCGGCCTGAAGGGCGCGGTCGAGTAGCAGCGCGACACGGCCGGAGTCAAAGCTTGACGCAGCAGTGCGAATTCCCGCATCGCGCGCAATGACGACGCGGGAACGTTCCGCATCGGGAATGGAGGCTGATCCCAGAGTCCCCCCGTCACCCAACTGGAGCGCGGCCAGGCTGCCCCCCAGCACGAAACTCTGCTTCAGGAAAGAACGGCGGGTTGAAAGGTGCGGTGGCCTCCGCATGAGTTTGCCTCGGGCACGATCTCAGCGGGTCGGAATCTCAGGTGGGAGATTGGGAAATGGGTAACGCGTGAACTCCCCCATTCCGCGGGGCGAAATCCGGCCCAAGTTCTGAGCAGCACTCCGCGTGCCAACCCGCCATCCAGGGTGGTTGGCCCCCAGAATTGTCTGCACTCGTACAATAAGTAGCTTATCCGTCATGGAGTTAAGGCAGTATGGCCGAATCCGGTCCAGTGCGATTTTACCTCTCATCCACTGCGGATGCAATGTCGCCAAAGTGCGTAACCCGGGTGAGCCCAATTCGTGAAAGCGAGGGAGACTTCCCTGTGTTTCCACCTCTTGGCGAAGAGCCAGGGCGACCAGGAGGGCGCGTTCCCTCGCCTGAGTTTCGTGACATGAGGATACCACCGGGCGAGGAATGAGACTATCTACACCAGGGGTCCTCCCACAAATCACTGCCCTCCCTGGGCGCTTAATGGTAGCCCGGCAAAAAACATCGCATTGCGAGATAAACTTGATGCGTGTCAAGTTGGCGCCATGCTCGTAACCGCGTGGAGACCGACTCTACGATTTTCTTTTGACAAAGAAATCTTCGGCAAAATATAATCTATTTCTTCTGGGGCGCATCACATACCTTGGTCAAGTTCGACAAGAGTCACAACCCGGAAGTCTACTCAGTCCCTTCGTACGCAGGGCCAGTATCAATAGTTTGATCGCCTTTCCGGGGAAGTGAGAAACCCGCAGTAAGCCGTAACGATTCTCAAGGGTGACCGCTGGTTTGAATCTTCCTGAAGGGTATCGGGCGAAATTGTTCGATGGCGCAGATCTTCCATCGCAGCACCAACACGATTTCTCGGGTGTCGATATATGGCGCTGTCTTTATCCTGGGGGGGCTCGGTTATCTCTTTTACGAGGTCAACCAGTCCTCTTATTACACTGAAGTTAATGTGGCGCGCCAGCAGCCGGTTCCCTTTAGCCACAAGCATCACGTCACCGATGACGGCATCGATTGTCGCTACTGTCACACCTCCGTGGAGAATTCATCTTACGCGGGAGTGCCCACCACGCACATCTGCATGAGTTGCCACTCCAAGCTCTGGCTGAATAGCGCCATGCTGGGCCCCGTCCGCGCCAGCTACGCCACCGACGTGTCTCTGCAATGGACGCGCGTCAACGCCGTTCCCGATTTCGTCTACTTCGATCACAGCATTCATGTGAGTAAAGGAATTGGCTGCACCACCTGCCACGGGCCCATGGGCGAGATGCCGCTGACCTATCGGGCGAACACCCTCTACATGCGCTGGTGCATCGATTGCCACAACCACCCGGAGCGCCACGTTCGGCGCCGGGAAGACGTTTTCAAGGCTGATTATGTTGAACCGCCCGACCAGGAGGCGCTGGGCCGGCGGTTGGTGAAGGAATACAAGATCAAGGCGCCGAGAGAGATTACGGATTGCTATACGTGCCATCGTTAGAAGCTGGCAGCTTTGCGCTGACAGCCAACAGCTGACAGCTCACAGTCCAGGCTGGCGGTGATGGCGGGTGGCTTTCCGGCACGAATGCGAAGCGTGCAACTCGCTCCTGGGGATTCAAGAAGACTGTTAGCTGTCGGCTGTTAGCTGTGAGCGTTTTCCACTATGAACCGCAAGTCACAACCCGTTCCCCCCCTCGACCTCGTGCAAATCCAGACGAAGCTGGAGCGGTCAGGGCGGAATCGCGTATGGAGAGGGCTGGAAGAATTGGCGGCCACCCAGGAGTATCGCGATTTCCTGGAGTGCGAGTTCCCCCACGATCCCCGCGCGGACAAGTCCGGCGTTAGCCGCCGCAGCGCGCTGAAGCTGATGGGCGCATCGGCGGCGCTGGCAGGGTTAACGGCTTGTACCAAGCTGCCCACGGAGAAGATCGTTCCTTACGCGCAGCAGCGGCCGGAGGACTTTGTTCCCGGCAAGCCCCTTTTCTATGCCACCGCCATGCCGTTGGCGGGATACGCTACGGGTTTGTTGGTAGAAAGCCACATGGGCAGGCCCACGAAAGTGGAAGGGAATCCCAGCCATCCCGCCAGCCTGGGCGCTGCCAATGTCTTCGCGCAGGCATCCGTCCTGAACCTCTACGATCCGGATCGCGCCAAGGTAGTGTCTCACCTCGGCCGGATCGGGGATTGGAGCAGATTCCTCGGTTCGATGGAAGAACTGTCTGCCGAGCTGCTCACACGCAAGGGCGAGGGGCTGCGGATCCTGACCGGGATCGTCACTTCGCCCTCGCTGGCGGATCAGATCAAATCGCTGCTCGCTCAATTCCCCCAGGCGAAGTGGCATCAATATGAGCCGCTCAACCGTGACGCGGTGCGCGAAGGCGCCAAGTTAGCCTTCGGCCAGTATGTGAATACTGTATACCACCTTGACCAGGCGGACGTGGTCGTCTCTCTGGACGCGGATTTCTTGAGTGCAGGTCCCGGGGCGGTGCGGTATGCACACGACTTCGCCAACAAGCGGCGCGTCACTGGTCCCGAATCCACCATGAACCGTCTCTATGTGGTGGAGAGCGCGCCGACGGTTACGGGAGCAATGGCAGATCATCGCCTCCCGATGCGGGCAACCGAGGTATATGATTTTGCGGTCGCCCTGTTTACAGGGGTCAGCAACGGGGCCAATGCCTCTATTCCCACCGCGGCCGCCAACTGGCTCCCCGCCCTCGTCCGCGATCTTCAGAAGCAGCGCGGCGTGTCCCTGGTTATTGCGGGTGAGCAGCAACCCCCCGAAGTGCACGCCCTTGCCCACGCTATGAACGACGCTTTGGGCAATGTGGGCAAGACCGTGCATTACACGGACCCCGTGGAAGCGAATCCGATAAACGCCCTGGAGTCGCTCAAGGAACTGGTGGCGGATGTCCGGAAGGGCAAGGTTGACACCCTCTTTATTCTGGGAGTGAACCCGGTCTATAACGCTCCTGCGGACCTGCAATTCGCCCAAAACCTCCTCAAGGTCAAAACACGAATTCATCTTAGCCCTTACAACGACGAAACCGCTGAGCTCTGCCACTGGCACATTCCGGAAGCCCACTTCCTGGAATCATGGGGAGACTCCCGTGCCTATGACGGGACGGTGAGTATTATCCAGCCGCTTATTTCACCTCTGTATGATGGCAAGCCGGCTTATGAAGTCCTGGCGGTGTTGGCGGGACAGGCCGGTGCGACCGGGCATGAGATAGTCCGCGGTTACTGGCAGCGCCAGACGCCGGGAGCTGATTTCGAGCACTTCTGGCAGAGTTCGCTCAACAACGGCGCGGTTGCGGATTCCACCTTCGCGCCCAAATCGGTCAAGCTCTCCCTGGCATCGGGCACAGTTCCCACGCGCACTAATAAGAAAGCGGTTGCCGGCGCGATGGAAATCGTCCTGCGCCCCGACCCCTCAGTTGCGGATGGCAGCTTCGCAAATAATGGTTGGTTGCAGGAATTACCCAAGCCACTCACCAAGCTGACCTGGGACAACGCGGCGCTTGTCAGCCCCGCCACCGCACGCCTATTGCGTGTGGCCAATGGCGACGTGGTGAAACTGAGCAAGGACGCGCAATCGGTGGAAGCGCCCATTTGGATTACCCCGGGTCACGCCAACGGTGCCATCACTCTGCACTTGGGTTACGGCCGTAAACGGGCGGGCCATGTGGGTACGGGCCTGGGGTTCAACGCCTATTTGCTCACGACCACGGAAAGCCCCTGGCTGGGCGTCGCCGAGGTCGAGAAAACCGGCAAGACCTACCAGCTTGTTACTACCCAGCACCACCACATCATGGGCAAGGAAGGCCAGGAGCGCGAAGAGGAGAGCGTTGCGGCGCTGCAACGGAAGTTGGTGCGCGGCGCGACCCTGGAGAATTTCCGCCGGGACCCGGAGATCATCCGGGAAGAAGGCGAGGAGAAGGGATCTTCCATTTATCCCGGATACGAATACAAGGGCAACGCCTGGGGCATGAGCATCGATTTGAATAGCTGCATCGGGTGCAATGCCTGCGTGGTGGCGTGCCAGTCCGAGAACAACATTGCGGTGGTCGGAAAGGACCAGGTGCGGCGCGGTCGCGAAATGCACTGGATCCGCATCGACACTTACTTTGAGGGCGGCCTGGAAAATCCCGGAATCTACAACCAGGCCGTCCCCTGCATGCATTGCGAGAACGCCCCCTGCGAGTACGTTTGTCCGGTGGGAGCCACCGTGCACAGCCCCGAGGGGCTGAACGAAATGGTTTACAACCGTTGCGTCGGCACGCGCTACTGCTCCAACAACTGTCCGTACAAGGTGCGGCGCTTCAATTTCGAGCTCTGGTCGGACTGGACTACCCCCAGCCTGGAGCCGTTACGCAACCCGGACGTTTCAGTGCGCAGCCGCGGCGTGATGGAGAAATGCACCTACTGCATCCAGCGCATCAATCGCGTCAAGATCGCGGCGGAAAAAGAGGATCGGGAAGTGCGCGACGGTGAAATCCTGACCGCCTGCCAGCAGACCTGCCCGGCGCAGGCCATTGTCTTCGGCAACATCAATGACAAGGAAAGCCGCGTGGCGAAGATGAAAGCACAAGTGCGGAATTACGGAATTCTCGAGGATCTGAACACGCGGCCGCGCACCACCTATCTGGCGAAGTTGCGGAATCCCAATCCGGAGATAAAGGAGTAAGGGTGGGAGCTGACGGACTCCAAAACACGCCGGCCACGGGCGCAAGCGTGCCGGTTCTTGCCCCGGGGCACACCTACGCGACGATCACCGACAAGATCAGCGCCATCGTCCTGCTGCAGAAGACCCGCCGCGGGTGGTGGTTCGGATTTGCTCTCGCCTTCGCCCTTTTCATGATTCTGAATTTGGCGATTGGCTACCTGCTGTTGATCGGCGTGGGAATCTGGGGCATCAATATTCCCGTCGGTTGGGGATTCGCCATCGTTAACTTTGTGTGGTGGATCGGAATCGGGCACGCCGGCACGCTAATTTCCGCGTTCCTTTTGTTGATGCGCCAGGCCTGGCGGCAATCCATTAACCGTTTTGCGGAAGCGATGACGCTCTTTGCCGTGTCTTCCGCAGGGCTGTTTCCGCTGCTCCACATGGGCCGCCCGTGGCTGTTTTTCTGGCTTCTGCCCTACCCCGACACCATGGGAACGTGGCCGCAGTTCCGGAGCCCACTGGTTTGGGATGTGTTTGCAGTATCGACTTACGCCACCATTTCCTTGCTGTTCTGGTTTGTAGGGTTGATCCCCGACCTTGCCACCCTGCGCGATAGGGCAAAGCTGCGCCTGGCGCGTATTACTTACGGATTCCTGGCCATGGGATGGCGCGGTTCGGCCATGCACTGGCACCGCTACGAGATGGCTTACCTGCTCCTGGCGGGACTGGCCACGCCCCTGGTGGTCTCCGTTCATACGGTGGTGAGCTTCGACTTCACTCTGGCAGTGATTCCGGGCTGGCACAGCACGATCTTTCCTCCTTACTTCGTGGCCGGCGCCATTTATTCCGGCTTCGCCATGGTCCTGACGCTGGCCATTCCGCTGCGAAAGTTTTACGGCCTGGAGGACTTCGTAACCCTGCGCCATCTGGACAATATGGCGAAGATCCTGCTCGCCACCGGCCTCATCGTTGCATACGGCTACCTGATGGAAACTTTCATGGCCTTCTACAGTGGACCCTCATATGACCGGTACATGATCATGAACCGGATGACGGGCCCCTACGCGCCCATTTATTGGTGCCTGATCCTTTGCAATATTGCCATTCCGCTTACCACGTTGTGGTTCGGCAAAATCCGCCGCAATGTGGGCGCGCTGTTCGCCATATCCCTGGTTGTGCAGACGGGAATGTGGCTGGAGCGTTTTGTGATTGTTGTGACGAGCTTGCACCGCGATTTTCTGCCTTCGTCTTGGGGAATGTACGCCCCCACCCGATGGGACTGGGCGACGTACGTGGGAACGCTTGGTCTGTTTTTTACCCTCTTCCTCCTCTTCATTCGCTACCTGCCCATGATCTCGATCTTCGAGATGCGCGGGCTGGCGCATGAGCTGAAGGAGAAGCAGGGATAGGTATAGCGATCAGCACTCAGCTCTCAGCTTTCAGCCAGAGCATTAGCTGAACGCTGACGGCTGAACGCTGACGGCTTAATTTTGATGAAACGCCATCCGCTTTACGGCCTGATGGCCGAATTCGAGACGACGGAAGCTCTGATCAGCGCAGCCCAGCGCACTTATGCGGAAGGCTATCGCCAGATGGACGCGTTTACTCCCTTCCCCGTGGAAGGGTTGGCCGATGCCATCGGGTTTCACAAGACCCGTGTGCCCCTGATCTGTCTGATCGGCGGATTGGTCGGTTGCTTCGGGGGGTTCTTTCTTCAATGGTGGCCCAACGTGATTGGTTATCCCTTGAATATTGGCGGAAAGCCCTTTAACAGTTGGCCGGCGTTCATTCCCATCACTTTTGAATTGACCATCCTCTGCGCGGGGCTGGCCACGGTCTTTGGGATGCTGGCGCTGAACGGATTGCCGACGCCCTATCACCCCGTGTTTAACGCTCCGCGGTTCGAATTGGCCACGCGCAACCGGTTCTTTCTATGCATCAAGGCGCGGGACGCGAGGTTTGACGCGAAGAAGACGCGGGAGTTCCTGCAAAGCTTAAATGCCCGTGAGGTATCGGAAATTGAGGGGTAGCGGCTGGAAAAATCGATTTCGCCGGCGGGGCACCCGATTCGCGATCCTCGGGATGATGGCGGTTTGTGCCGCGGGCTGCCGCGTTGACATGCACGTGCAGCCGAAGTACAAGCCCGACAAACCGAGCGAGTTCTTCCAGGACGGGCGGGCCAACCGGCCGGCAATTCCCGACACCGTGCCTCGCGACCACATGCGCACGGACGAACTGCTCTACACGGGGCGGGTGAACGGCACGTTGGCCGACCAGTTTCCTTTCCCGGTTACGCGCCAGGTTCTGGACCGGGGGCGCGAGCGATACAACATCTATTGCACTCCCTGCCACGATTACACGGGGAGCGGGCGCGGGATGGTGGTGCAACGCGGATTTCCAGCCCCGCCCTCATACCACATCGATCGACTACGCCAGGCGCCGGCCGGGCACTTCTTCGAAGTGATGACGGACGGCTTCGGCGCCATGTACAGCTACTCCGGCCGAATCACGCCGGAAGATCGTTGGGCGATCGTGGCATATATCCGGGCACTGCAACTGAGCCAGCACGCCACGCTCGATGACGTGCCGGCGGCAGAGCGGCAGGGATTGACAAGCGGAGCGAAATGAACACGCCTGAAACATCTTTACCGGCGGTCGAACGCGTGGAGAAGCCCGCGCTGGTGTTGGGGTTGGGAGCCATGGTCCTCTGCGCGGCACTGGGCTTCCGCGACCCCGCGCAGTTTTTCCGCTCTTATCTCCTGGCCTTCGTTTTCTGGATCGGGTTGCCGCTCGGTTGTGGCGCCATCCTGATGATCCATTACATGATCGGCGGAACATGGGGGTTCCCCTTGCGCCGGCCGCTGGAATCCGGGATCAAGACCTTCTTTTTGATGGTCATCCTGGTGCTGCCCATTCTTTTCCGCCTGCCATTGCTCTACAGTTGGGCAGACCCGGCTAAGGTGCAGGCCGATCCCCTGTTGCAATACAAGCATTCTTATCTCAATGTGCCGTTCTTCCTTGTTCGCACGGCGATTTATTTTGCCGCCTGGCTTTTGATCGCATGGTTTCTGAACAAGTGGTCGCACCGGCAGGATGAGACCGCCGACGCCCGCCTCACCGCGCGCTTGCAAAGCCTGAGCGCTGCCGGCCTTCTGATCTTCGGGCTGACCATAACCTTTGCTTCCGTGGATTGGGTGATGTCCCTGGAGCCACATTGGTATTCCACGATATACGGCATGATATTCATGATGACCGAGGCCCTGGTCGCCATGGCGACCATGACCCTCACGGCGATTCTGCTCGCCAAACATGAATCGCTGGCCGGTATGGTCACCCCGCGCATACTGAACGATTACGGCAACCTGCTCCTGGTGTTTACCATGTTGTGGGCCTACCTTTCGTTCTCGCAGTATCTGATTATCTGGGGTGGAAACCTGCGGGAGGAGATTCCCTGGTATATGTCCCGGGCGCGAGCCGGGTGGACCGGAGTGGCGCTGCTCTTGATCATCTTCCACTTCGCGATTCCCTTTCTCCTGCTGCTCTCGCGGTTTGTGAAGCGCCGCGCGGAGTTGTTGGGATGGTTGGCGGCGGGCCTCATCGTGATGAGCCTGGTGGATATTTTCTGGCTCGTGACACCGGCCTTTAATCACGCCGGACCGGAATTCCACTTGACGGATTGGCTGGCGATTCTCGGTATCGGCGGATTGTGGCTGTGGCGGTACGCCTCGCAGTTGAAGGGGCGGCCCTTGCTGCCGCTTCACGATCCCCGGCTGAAGGAAATCATGCAGCATGGGTAAAGGCAGTGGCTGGTGATGAGTGTTTAGGGGCCAGCGGCAAGCAAAGAAAGAAAGCACCATACATGTCCGAATCTGCAGACAAACCGGGAAAGACATCGCGCGGTTACGAAGGATCGGAAGTCAACGTGGGGCGGTTGTTCGCCTTTGCCGCGGGAGTGGTGGGGTTGGTGGTGGTGGGTGTTCTGGGCAGCGCGGCGGTGTTTCACTTTTTTGTGAGGCACCAGCCCCTGGGCCCGCCGGCCTCGCCCTTTGAAAACGTCCGCACCTTGCCTCCGGAGCCCCGCCTCCAGACTACCGCGCCGCTGGACCTGAAGCACTACCGCGCCGATGAGGAGAAGATTCTGGGCAGCTACGGGTGGGTGGATTCCCGGGCGGGCGTCGTAAGGATTCCGGTGGATCGCGCCATCGACCTGCTTTTGCAGAAGGGATATCCCGTGCGGAACTCCCCTCAAGCTGAGGGAGGCCCGCCGAAAACTCCGCGGCCTGCGGCGGCATCGCCGATATCACAACCCGCGCCGTCATCGGGCGGAGGGGAGGGAAAGCCGTAGCCATGCAAGTCGAAGCCGGGGATGAAACAAAACGGACCGCGAAATTGGCGCCCTGCTGGAAGATACCATTCCGGGTGACCGCGGCTGCCCAACTCGGAATTTGCCTCTTCTGCCTGGCCCTTGCAGCCACGGCGCAGGACAATGCCTCGGTCCTGCCTCCCCAATTGCGGGGAGTGGGGATCGACCAGCGCTTGAACAACCAGGTGCCGCTGGACTTGAAGTTCCGGGATGAGACCGGCCAGACCGTAACTCTGAGTTCTTACTTCGGCAAGCAGCCCGTCATTCTCTCGCTCGTTTACTACACCTGCCCGATGCTGTGCACCATGGCGGAAAACGGCCTCCTCAATGCTTTGCGGGACGTGAAATTCAATATCGGAGACCAGTACCGGGTGGTGACGGTCAGTATTGATCCCACGGAAACTCCCGAGATGGCCATGGGCAAGAAGGCCGTCTATGTTGGACTCTATGGGCGGCCCGGGGCCAAGGAAGGCTGGCATTTCCTGGTAGGCGACGAGGCCTCGGTTCGTGCGTTGGCCCGGGCCGTGGGATTTAATTACAACTACATTCCGGAAACCCGGCAATTTGCGCACGCCACGGGAATCATTGTGCTGACGCCGCAGGGGAAGGTTTCGCGCTACTTCTACGGGATTGTTTACCCCTCTCGCGACATCCGGCTGGCGCTGGTTGAAGCCTCCAATGAGAAGATCGGAAACCCCGTTGACGCGGTCATGCTTTACTGCTGCCAGTACGATCCGGCGGCGGGGAAATACAGCCTGGTGGTTTCGCATATATTGCGCATTGCCGGGGTGATTACGCTCCTCACCATGGGGACGTTGATCATTGCCCTGGCGCGAGGCGGGCGGCGGACGGATCCGTAAATTGCGATTTGAGATTTGTGATTTGCAATTTGCAATCTGTGACTCGCGATCGGCGGCATGCGATCTATAGCTCGCGCTGGGGGTATCGCGAACTGTAATTTGCGATTTTGAGTATCGGGTTTTTGATCCTCAGTTTTAGATTCACGGTTTTCGAGCAGGGCTGGGCGATTGCCGGTTTGGCGATTTGTATTGGGGATTGCCCTCTTGAATTTTGAATCTTGAATTTTGAATCAGCCAGGGTGACTGAACAGCATGTGGCAAGGCTTCTCCATCAGACCGGATCAGGCTTCCACCATCGCGCAGGGGGTGGACTATCTCTACTATTTTCTCACGGCGATTGACCTCTCTTTTACGGGAATCATTTTCCTCGCCATTTTCTACTTCGCCATCCGATACCGGCGCCGCTCCGAGCAGGATCGGCCGGAACAGATAGAAGGAAACGTCCCCCTGGAACTCGCCTGGACGTTGATCCCGCTGGGTCTGGTGGTCGTGGTCTTCCTGTGGGGTACCAGCCTGTTCATCCGGAACTCGCGTCCCCCGGCGGCATCCACGGAAATCTTTGCCGTGGGCAAGCAGTGGATGTGGAAATTACAACATCCGGAGGGCGTGCAAGAGATCAATGAACTGCATGTCCCGGTAAACCAGCCCATTAAACTGACCATGACCTCCGAGGATGTCGTCCACGACTTTGCCGTTCCCGCTTTCCGCATCAAGAAAGACGTGGTGCCAGGCATGTATACGACGTTATGGTTTCAGGCCACCAAGACCGGCACGTTTCACCTCTTCTGCGATCAGTATTGCGGCACCGATCACGCGTTGATGAGGGGCGAGGTGATCGTCATGGAACCCACCGCTTACGAGCAATGGCTGAGCGGCGGGATCCGCGGCGGAACCATGGCGGAGGCGGGCGCCAAATTGTATGACCAGCTGACCTGCATCACCTGTCACGGAACCGGCCGCGGGCCCTCCCTGGCCGGCATTTACAACAAGCCGGTGAAGCTGAACAATGGGTCGACGGTGATCGCCGACGATGCTTATCTGCGAGAGTCGGTGCTGTATCCCTCCGCGAAAATCGTGGAGGGCTACCGGCCCATCATGCCCACGTTCAAGGGGCAAGTGACGGAAGAACAGTTACTGCAACTGATTGCGTACATCAAATCATTGACCCCCCCAGAGGGGAAAGCGACGAAGTAATCGCAAGGATGCGGCGGACCCGCCGCGGCAGGGCCGGCGCGACACCGGCATTTCAACCCGTAAGAAGGGAAGGCATCGCAATAATGGCAACAGCAGCGTCAGACCTCGATACCCACGTGAACTACTTGAATGCCAACTATGGCGTCAAGTCGTGGCTGCTGACGACCGACCACAAGCGCATCGCGATTCTCTACCTTGTCTCCATCACGCTGTTCTTCCTGGTGGGGGGCATCGCGGCGGTGCTGATGCGCATTCACCTGATTGAGCCCAACGGCGCCATCTTCGAGCCGGGCGCCTACAACAAGCTCTTCAGCATGCACGGCATCTTGATGGTGTTCTTCTTCCTGATTCCCTCCATCCCCGCCGTGCTCGGGAATTTCCTGGTGCCCATGATGGTCGGCGCCCGCGACCTGGCGTTTCCGAAACTCAACCTGCTGAGTTGGTATGTCTATATGGTGGGTGGGGTTCTGACCATGTATGCCGTGGTGGGCGGGGGCGTGGATACCGGTTGGACGTTCTACACACCGCTGAGCACGACCTATGTCAACACCAACGTGCTGTCGGCGGCTTTCGGAGTCTTCGTGGCCGGCTTTTCTTCCATCCTCACCGGCCTGAACTTCGTGGTTACGATCCACAAAATGCGCGCGCCCGGCATGACGTGGTTCCGCTTGCCGCTGTTTTTGTGGGCGATGTACGCCACCAGCCTTATCCAGATCCTGGGGACGCCCGTGATTGCCATTACCCTGGCGCTGGTGGCGGTGGAACGGCTTTTCCACGTGGGTATTTTCGACCCGGCCGTGGGCGGCGATCCCATCCTCTTCCAGCACCTCTTCTGGTTCTATTCGCACCCCGCTGTGTACATCATGATTCTGCCCTCGATGGGCGTGGTCAGCGAGTTGATTGCTTGCTTCGCCAGGAAGCGCATCTTCGGATACAGCTTTGTGGCGTTCTCGAGCGTGGCGATTGCGGTAATTTCCTTCCTCGTCTGGGGCCACCACATGTTTGTGAGCGGCCAGTCGGTCTACGCCGGCATTATTTTCTCCGCCCTCAGCTTCATGGTGGCAATTCCTTCCGCCATCAAGGTATTCAACTGGACGGCCACGCTTTATAAGGGATCTATTTCTTACGATGCGCCGATGCTTTACGCGCTGGGCTTTATCGGGCTATTCACCATGGGTGGGCTGACGGGCCTTTTTCTGGCGACCCTCGCCACGGACACCCACCTGCACGACACCTACTTTGTCGTCGGCCACTTCCATTACATCATGGTGGGCGGCGCGATGATGGGTTACCTGGGCGGAATTCACTTCTGGTGGCCCAAGATTACCGGGCGGCTTTACCCCGACGGTTGGGCGCGGCTTGCCGCGGCCATCATCTTTGTCGGTTTCAACCTGACGTTTTTCCCGCAATACATGGTGGGGTACCTCGGCATGCCGCGGCGGTACGCCATCTATCCGCCGGAGTTTCAGGTGCTGAATGTCATGTCCTCGGCGGGAGCATCGATCCTGGCCGTGGGCTATGCCATTCCCCTCGTTTACCTGATCTGGTCGATGCGTTACGGGCCGCCGGCAGGACCGAATCCGTGGGGCGCCAAGGGACTGGAGTGGGAAACGCCTTCGCCGCCGCCCACCGAGAATTTTGAGGAAACCCCCGTGGTGACGGAAGAGGCTTACGCCTACGGCAAGTAGGGCCGAATGGCGTTCGGCCGCGGGTAAGGTTTGCTTGTCCGGGGCTTGTTGACAGGAGGTTTGACTTGGCAGATAGTCACGCCGCAAGCGCGCTGGCGCACCAATTCGAAGACCTGGAGCAGCAGCACGAGGCCGCCAGCCTCGGCATGTGGATTTTCCTTGCGACGGAGGTGATGTTCTTCGGCGGCCTCTTTGCCGGGTACACCATTTACCGCAATCTTTATCTGGCGGGCTTTACGGCGGGAAGCCACATGCTGAACGTCACGATCGGCGCCATCAACACGGCCGTGTTGATCTGCAGCAGTTTGACCATGGCGCTGGCGGTGCGCGCCGCGCAAATCGGAAAAAGATACGCCCTGGTGGCCTTCCTGGTCATGACCATCGCGCTGGGCCTGGCGTTCATTATCATCAAGCTGACGCTGGAATGGCGGCACGATTACCTGGAAGGGTTTGCCCCCGGTCTGAATTTCACCTTTATGGGCCCGAATGCCAAGGCGGTGGAGTTGTTTTTCTGCTTCTATTTTCTCATGACCGGCGTGCATGCGCTCCATATGGTGGTGGGCGTGGGAGTTCTGAGCGTGCTCCTGGTGCAGGCGTGGCGAGGCCGCTTCGGGCCGGACCGGTTCAACGCCGTCGAAACCGCCGGCCTCTATTGGCATTTTGTGGACATTGTCTGGATCTTTCTCTTTCCGCTTTTGTATCTGATAGGAGGGCGATACTGAATGCAGGGTCACGTGGTTCCCAAGCGGTTCTACTTCTTCATTTTCGGGACGCTGCTGGCGTTGACCGCCCTGACCACCGCCATGGCGTATGTGGACCTGGGCGAGTGGAACACCATCGTGGCGCTCGTCATCGCCTGTTGCAAGGCGACGCTGGTGGTTCTCTTCTTCATGCACTTGCGTTGGAGCACGGGTTTGATGCGCACCGTGCTGCTCTCCGCCCTGCTCTGGCTCGCCATTCTGATCGGCCTCACCACCACCGATTTCTTCTCGCGCAATTGGACGCCGGTTCCCGAAGGCTGGGAATCGTCTCTGCAGCGCCCGCCCGCGCCGCGTTCGACCGTAGGGGCGGTTCGCGAACCGCCCCTACGACCCGATCGGGTCGCCCGTGGGGGCGACGTAGAACGCGCCTACGAATACCACACGGTGGAATAAACGCCACACGGCAAACCAAACCAAACCAAGCCAAACCAAACAAAAGTACAAACTCCAGGCCGGGTTTAAGCACAGCGCGATAGGAGGTGGCATGGCCTTTGATAAAAGGTGACATTGCCTCCAATTGCAATTGCCACCCCGCCAAGCTATAATCCCGCCCGGTTCCTCGCGGAAGTGGGAGTCCTATGTTTCCCAGCATATTCTGCCGTCGTATCTGCTGGTTCTTGGCCAGTCTTCTTTTCATCCCCTGGCTGAGTGCCGCCGCCAGCCAAAGTGTATGGAGTTCAGCCGGCGCGGCCAAGCCCCAAAAACGCTCTTCTGTTCAGCCTTCTGTAGCCCAGGCCGGCGAAGCCCCCAGGCCCCAACTGCTGGATTCCGGATCCAACCCGGCCTTGCGGTATCCGGTGGCGGTAAAGGACCCCTCTGTGTCTTGCGGCTGGCTCGATGTGACCCGGATCGGGATCAACTACACGGTGGTCGAATCGGAGGTGAAAAGCGGCGGGGCCGCGCGCAGGAAATTCGCGCCTGGCGGAGCCCATTTTCTTGCCACGCCGGTGGAGACGGGAGGCAGCCAAGGGTTTGCCCTGGCGCTTCTCGACATCAAGTATGCCGGGGTGCAAAAGGGTGTTATGACCATGGTTACTGCGGACCAAAAACGTGGTGTGATCTATCTTGGCCAGGAGAATTGGGGCACCGTGGTGGCGAAGCCCGGCACCTTTGAGCGGTTCGCGGAAGCTGACGTGCCCGGGACGATGGCCGTCCTGCGCGCCATCCAGAATTTCGACAGCGTCCTGGCGGAAATAAAGCCTCCCGCCCCTCCGGCCCTGGATGTCAGCCTGCACGCCGAACCCGCGACGGTGGAGAAGGGCCGCCCCGTGACGCTCGTCTGGAATTCAACCAACGCCACCACCCTCGACCTTGAGCCCGGCGTTGGCCACGTCGCCGCTGCCGGAGGCGTTTCAGTCGCGCCGCAGGAGTCGACGAATTACACCCTGACGGCTACGGGTCCGGCGGGGAGCAAGGTGGCAACTGTTTTCGTGAGCGTAAATCATGCTGAGTCTCCCCCGCCGGTCGTTGTTTTGACGGAGCCCTCCGCCTTGGCCGGACAGACCGTGGAGGTGGCGAGTTCTCCCCTGACGATCCATGGCGTGGCGATGGATGCCTCCGGCATCCCCGTGGTCAGCATCAACGGCAAGATGGCGACCATGCGCCCTACCTCATCCCAGGCGGCCGAATTCCGGTCGGATCCGATTGCGCTCAACCCGGGAGAGAACAACTTTGAAGTTGTCGCGATCAATAGCGCTCACGGCCAGACGAAAATTGCCTTTATTGCTCGTCTAACTTCATCCCCACCCAAAACTTCACCCGCTCAGGTCAACAATCCCGCGGGGCTGGCAAAGGCCGAGATTCTCAGCTTGTTACAGGGTGAAGTGCCCAGCGCGCACGTGGCGGAATTGGTGAAGCAACGCGGCATCAGGTTCGCCCCCACGCCGGACGACTTGAAGGAGATCCGCAATGCGGGAGGCGGCGACGACTTGATCGACGCCATCACCCAGGCTTCAAACGCGGCTCGGAACTAGGCAGACCTCTCGCTTGTCCTGATCCTTGGGGAGATGTTCCGGCTTTTTCGGGGTCACCCTCTAGACAAAACCCCTCACCCCAACTCCCCTCCCCCTCTTCCCTCTCCCCGGGGAGAGGGAAGAGGGGACAAGGGAGGTGATAAGGTGAGGGGGTTCTTCCCATCAATGGCAGTATGGCCCGGAGAGCCTGCCATCACAAATCCCCCCTCTGCCGAAGGATGTTCACTTCTGCGCGAACCCCTGCGTACGGTCCTCTGCGGCGCTGCTCACGCCGCGCGCAAGGACTTCAAACAGTTGGGGCACGTATCTTCCGTCGCGTTCACCGGCCGGCCGCAGGCAGGGCAATGCAGTGTGGCTGCCGAGGGCTCGGGCTGGGCGCGATCCGGGAAGGGCAGCACCGCAGCCGGGATACCCCTCTCCTCCGCCGGCGCGACCGCGATGGGTTTCCAAATCCCCATCGCCAGCCAATTAAGTCCCATCGCCGTGAGCAGGGCGCCGCCGATCAGAAGCAGGAACGAGAACGCGAGCGGGCCCAACTCGATAACGCCAAAGAGAATCTCGCCCGGGTTGCGCGGGTTGTAGCGAATCGGGTGATGGGATCCGGGCGCATACCTCCGCGCCAGTTGGGCAGCCGCTTTCTCGTAGGTGTCGGCGCTATAGACGGAAGTCGCCTCGGTGGTGTAGCTGCTGCCGTTCACCACGTAGCGGAATCCGACCACCGGGCTGTAGCGGTGAACCGGCATTCCCCCCTTGGCGTAGGGAACTTCCAACGACTCCTGCACGCTACCCCGCACCACCATGCCATCGGTGCTGGGCCAGATGTTCCACACGATGTGAAGCTGGCGGCCCGCCCAGATTCCCGCCGCCATCAACATGAGTCCCACGGCGAGCCCCAGCACGCCCTTGCTGATCAACTCTCCTCTGAGTTCCTTGTTTTCCATGGCTTTTTTGTGCCGGGAGGGACCACGGTCCGCGCGGCACACCTCCATCGCAGACGCGTATAGAAATCCGTAATCGGCGGGGACAGGATCCTGAAGGCATTGTACCACCGGCAATTGGAAGCGCAAGGGGGGGCGGGTTGAATCGCAAGGGACAGGCCGGAAAATCTCGATAAGTGCGAAAACCGGCAAGTGGGGCAAGCGGTCTGGCCGCCGGCGTGCTTGCGGCGGGGCTGGTCGCGGATCGATCGTTTTGGCGCGCTGCCTCGCCCCGGGCCGTGGAACGGCCCGCAACTGTGGCATGGCCATCCTGGCCATGAAGGAGCGCGGGCGCAATCGCCCGCCGCAGGCCTTTGCCATGGCCGTTCCGGCCATCACCCCTTCACGGGCAAGATGCCCGTGCCACTCCCCCTGCGTCGCATTGCTGCCTTATCTCGGACAATATTTCCTCTTGACAAATCAAGTTTTCTGGGCTATGGTGTAGGCTTAAAGTAATTAAGGTGTGAAAATGTCCCTCCGCAAGCCTCCTAGCCTTACGCCGGCTTTCCTGGCCGCCAACCGCCGCAACGCCCGGAAGTCCACCGGCCCTCGCACCGCGCGGGGCAAAGCGCGGTCGCGCTTGAATGGCCTGAAGACCGGGGTCAACTCACCCCAGTTTAAGCAACTGCTGGAGAACTATCTGAATGCTCCCCCCGGCGCCGCCTACCAGGCCGCGTTGGGCACCTTGACGCCCGAGCAAGCCACGCATCGGGTATTTGCCGGGGAGTTGGATGCCATGCACTGGGCCGCATTTGGAGTTTTTAAGGCGGAAGCGGACACGAAGGGGAGAAGAAAAAAAGGGGGCCCCACACTTTTGCAGTCCGAACCCGGAATGTCATTGAAAAATATAGAGGGGTTTGAGGATAGTCTGGCGAAGTTATAGATTAAAATAGAGTTGTAGTGTCTTGCCACGATCTTGATGAAAATGCGAGAGATAGCGCGAAAATCGAGATTTTGCCTCGATGTTACACAAAACAAACCAACTTAAACTCAAATGAAATCAGTAGCATGGATGGATTCTTGAGAAAAGAGCGAATCCGGGGTCTGTTTCCTGCGTTTCGGGGATCAGTTTTGCTGGAAAATTGCCAATTCAGGATGACAAGAATTGCCTTTTCGATGGGATTTCGGCGTGGATGCACGCTAACAACGGTTCCGAGGCAGGCATCACCCAATCCTCTCACCGCCCCCATAAAGGCGCCGTGGGGGTTACTCGCCCCCTGCCGGCTGCCAAAACCGAAGTTACGAGTCGCGAGTCGCGAACCCCAGGTCCCCAGCCGCGAATTCCGAGTCGGGGGAATACATTGAAAATGTCCCCCCGCAAGCTATGCCGGGTGCGCTATCATCATCTTCTTCTACCAACTTCTAAAGGAGGACGGCAGCCGTGCAGGATCTTTCGACATTTCACGCCCCCATGGGAGGGTTCCTGAAGTGGCCCGCGAGCCGGGAGGAGTGGCAACCGTACACCCTGACCGGCGCCCAGGTGGACCAATTCAATGCGCAGGGATACCTGGCGGGGATTCAGGTGCTCGATGACCGGCAGATCGAGACCCTGAACGCCCAACTGGCCGGCCTGATGAAGGATTCGCATCCCGGCCATCCGTTGTTTTACGAGTATCACTCCAATGAGTCGCAGGATCCGGCGACGACCCTGTTCCATGCGCTGGGCGCCTGGAGAATCGAACCGGGATTCCATGATGTATTGTGGAGCCCGGCGGCGGTTAGGGCAGCCTCGCAGCTTCTGGGGGGAGGGGTGCGCTTCTGGCACGATCAGCTCTTTTGCAAGCCGGCCCGCCATGGCGGTGTGGTGGCGTGGCACCAGGACTACTCCTACTGGACGCGCACCGTGCCGATGGCCCACTTGACGTGCTGGATTGCGCTCGATGACAGTACGCGCGATAACGGCTGCCTCTATTACGTTCCGGGAAGCCACAACTGGGATCTGCTCCCGATTACCGGCCTGGCCGGCAATATGGAGGAGATCATGACCGTCCTCACGCCCGAACAGCGGGACGCATTCCACCCCGTTCCCGTGGAATTGAAACGCGGGCAGTGCAGCTTCCATCATCCGCTGATGGTGCACGGGTCATACGCCAACCGCTCGGACCGCCCGCGCCGGGCGACGTTGATTAACTTCTTCCGCGAGGGCACCCTGTCGGCATCGGATGAAGAACTTCTCGTTGGCGTGCCGGTAATCCCCAAAGGGCGGAAGATGGAGGGGCAGTTCTTTCCGCTGTTGTTCGACCCCGCGCGGGCATTGTAAAGCAAGGGCGGCCGGTCAAAACCTTCTCGCGCCCCGCCGTCCAGGCGCGGAGATTTTAGAGCCTACATTATTAGCGTATCAAGCAATCGGGGTTGATCGCTCGCCGCGCCTCACTGGCCACTCGCCACTCAGCGTCGGCCACTCGTTTTAGAAGATTCCGTACGCCTTGAACACCTCCGTGGCCAGGCGGCCGGCCGCGAGGTCGTGGATGGCCGTCTTCTCCTTGCGCGATTTCTCCAGGGCGGCGGTGATGACGTCGGCCTCCATTTCGCGCGGAACCACCAGCACGCCGTCGATGTCGCCAAACACGATGTCGCCCGGCCGCACCTGCACCCCTTCGATCTCCAGCGGCACGTGGTGCGCCACCACCTGCCCGCGGCCGCGCTGGTCCTGCGCGTAAGAGCCGTAGCTGAAGACGGGAAAGTTGATGGCCAGAATGCCGCGCGTGTCGCGGCTCATGCCGGCCAGCACCGCGCCGGTCGCCCCGCGCGCCCGCGCCGCGGTGGACATCAGTTCTCCCCACAGCGCGTAGGTAGGCGATGCTCCCGCCGCCAGGTAGATCTCATGCGGCTGAAGGGCATCCAAGGCTTCGAACATCAGCCCGAAAGGCTTTTCCGGCTCGGTCTCCACGTCCACTTCCAGCACCGTCATGGCGCGGCCGGCCACAATCATGTCCGGGCGCAGAGGCCGGCAGGCGGCGGGAAGGAATTGCCGGCGCCGGCCGAGGCCATCGAGGATGTCTCCCACAATGGCCGTATAGAGCTGCTTCCGCATCAAGTCAAACAGTTCGGCGTCGTTGTTCCATTCCATACATTCTCCTGTTCTTTGCGGATGGCCGCCCCAAGCCATGGAATTCTGGGGTATTGAAGCCCGCACAGGGGAGACCCGTTGGTGGTAGCCGCTAACGAGCTCCCGTCTGAGTGCGAGGCGGCGCGTTCTTCACATATTGGTCAAACCAGCGAAGCATTTCGTAGACAAGCTGTTCGTTTGACTCCAGCGCTGTATACCAATGCGGCTCGTGCGGAAGCATCACGAGGCGAGCGATGCCTCCGTTGCCGCGAATGGCTTCATAGAGCTTGCTCGCCTGGAGCGGTGTCGTGCCCGGATTGGCGTCTTCCGCTCCATGCATAATGAGCAGCGGTGTCTTCAATTTATCCGCGGAAAAAAACGGGGAGACTTTCAGATAGACATCCGGGGCCTCCCAAACCGAGCGCCGCTCATTCTGGAAGCCAAAGGGCGTTAGGGTCTTGTTGTAGGAACCGCTGGTGGCGACGCCGGCGCGGAACAAGTCGGAATGGGCCACGAGATTGACGGTCATTAAAGCGCCGTGGCTGTGGCCGGTGACTCCGATGCGGTCGGGATCGGCAACGCCCAGGCGCACGGCCTCATCCACGGCGGCCTTGGCGTCCGCCACGAGCTGTTCCAGATAGGTGTCGTAGGCCTTCTTCGGATCGCCGATGATAGGGAATGAAGCGTAGTCGATGATGGCGTAGCCGGCGAGCAGTAGCAGCCGGTACTGCCGCAACTGCGTGAAGGTCTGTTGCGACCCGCTCACCTGACCGGCGGTGGAAGCGTCGGCGTAGTCGAGAGGATAAGCATAGAGAATCGTCGGCACCCGCGTGCCTTCCTGATAGCCGGGCGGCGTATACAGCGTGAAGGACAGGTCAAGGCCATCGGCCCTCTTGTACTTCACCAGGCGCTTCTTGATGGCGCGCACGGCCGGGGTGGGATCGGGAAGGTGCGTCACGGCGACGCTGGTTGACGCATAGAACGCTTCTCCGCTGGGTGCTCCGGCCGGAACCCCGATTGTGCGGATGAACGCATTAGGTGGGTCGGTGGGGGATTGATGCCACGTGAGAAACTTGTTTGTATCCACTCCCACAAAGGAAAGAAATCGCTCGTAGCAGGTTTTATCGCTGCGGAACAGGCGCTCGGTTTTGAGCCCACGGAGATTGAGCCGATCGATAAACGGCCGGTCGCCATCCGGGGAAGCACCGGCTCCGGCCAGGTAGATGGAATCACCATCCTGGCGGACCACCCATGATCCGTTGGCGAGCTGGCGGAAGATGGGATAACCGGGGTCCTTATACCTCTCGTCCGTCGAGAGGTCCCAGAGGAGGCGAGGCTTCTGTTCGGGGTGATCGACGTCGATCACGAAGCTCTTTCGCCAGTGCCGGTTGGCATCGAACTCGGTCAATAAAGCGGTGGCCGGTTGTTCGCTCCAGTCGAAGCCGGCATAGCGCTGCTCGGTGCGTGCGATTTCGACGGCGGGCGAGCTGAACGGGGCCTTTTGCAGCAGAATCTTGTCGCGAGCCGGGACCTTGACATTCCAATCGCCACCATCAAGCGCTTCGGCCCAAACCAGCGTGGCCGGGTCGGTGGCACGCCAGGAGAAGTCACGAGGACCGACCGGAACGCCGTGAATCGGAACGCGATCTGCCAGGGCAAGCGACGCGATGCTGTGAACACGAACCTGGGCGCTCGGGGATACATCCCAAACCTCTACTTGCTTCGGAAAGCGCTCGCAGGTGGTGACGTAGGAGTAGGGTTTGTGGATCGCCGTTACCAGGATGCGCTGACCATCCGGCGCGGGACTAAGCGATTCGTAATTGGCCGGCTTTCCGATGGGCGTGATCGCCGCGGTCGCGGCATTCACCAGGGCGAGCTGGGAGAGGGCATAGTAATCGAACAGGTCCTCGTCGTGCCTGCTGCCCAAGGTGTCGCGATTTTCATAAGTGCTGCTCTGCCCCTTTTCGCCCGTCGTCTCCTGGATGCTCGCCCCCATAGGCACCATGGGTTCGGGCGGCGGCGCCCCCAACCCTTTGGGCACCAGTTTGACCAACAGCGTCTTCTGGTCCGGCATCCACTGGAACGCGTCGTCCAGCATGGGGTTCAACCGGGCTCCGGGCACGCGATGGACTTCGCCGCTTCCGCCCTCGCCGATCCAGAGTTCGACCGAATCGGGCGCGATATTGACGAAGGCAAAGCGTTTCCCATCGGCCGACCAGAGGGGTTGGCCCGGGCACGCCCCCGCGGGAATCGCCACAGGAATTGGCGCGTGATCGGCGATGTGCACCAGTTCGAAGCTCCGGGCGCAAGGTGTGATGCCGTACCCGCCCGGGGTATCGTGCTTGCTATGATTTCTTGGTTCCACGCGTACGCCGGCCAGGCGCAGGAATGGTGTCGCCACCCGGGAGATCGACGGGTAGTTTTGCCAGGACACCAGGAGAATGGCGTCCTGCGCCGGGCTCGCTTCGGGTATGGGCGGCGAGGGCGCGAGCATGACATCCAGGATGTCTTTCGGCGGCTGGTTGTATCCCGATGCACCCTCCTTCGGCGCCGCCGGCGCCGAGGTCACTTTCGCAAAGGATGAGTTGGATTGCGCTGCAATCGGCACACTCGTCAGGCCGGCAACGATCGCTCCGGCCAGGAGACAGGCCAAGGCTTTCCGGGCTGGCATAAGTTTCCTCCCCTTCCGTACGCTCACGCAGCAACTGTCATTGGCGCAAGTTGCATTCTAAACCAGAATACTCCGGTGTAATCAATCGCGCTCGCCGGGTTGCTGCAATTCTCCCACGACAAACCAGTAAACCAGGCTGCCGGTGACGAGAATGACCGGGGCGAGCACGAACCCCGGCAAATACGAACCCGTGCGGCCGATCAAAAAGCCGGTGACCAGCGCGGATATCCCTCCCAGGTTTCCGGCAAAATTCTGGACGCCTGTCCAGGAACCGATCCGGTCGTGGGGGGCGCACAGTTGCAGCATGACCAACAGGTTGCTGGCGGAAAGGCCCGCCAGTGAGGTTCCGCAAAGAAACAGCAGGGCGGTGGAGGCGCGATCCACGCTCGTCGCCGGGATCAGCAGCAGGCCCATCGCGAATGATACGCTTACCAGGGTTTTGTGCGTCCGGGTCGGGTTCCAACCGCGACGGACCAGGTGATCCACGATCCAGCCGCCGAGGGGCTCGCAGACGGCAAAAATCAAGAATGGCAGCGCGGCAAAAAATCCTGCCTTGAGCACCGGCAAGTGGCGAACCTGCATCAGGTAGTCCGGCAGCCACGTCACCAGCAGATACCAGAAATATCCCCAGCAGAAATATCCCAGAGCGAGGCCCAACAGATTACGATTGAACGCGAAGCTACGCTGGCGCGGGATCGCAAGCGGGGCTGGGGGCGCCGGTGCAGGGGGCTGGACACCGCGGATCTTCGAGGGATACGTCATCAGCCAGGGAATCAACCAGGCGAGCGCCGCAAAGCCAATGATGATCGTCATCCATCTCCAGCCAAATCCCGCGATCAACCACGCCACCAGCGGCGCGCCCAACGCCAGTCCGAGGCGCGAACCGCAATCGAACAGGCCTGAGGGCACGCCGCGGTCGGCGGGAGGAAAGAGAGTGCTAACAATCTTGTTGCCGCCGGGAAGATAGATGGACTCACCAACGCCCAGCAGAATCCGCAGTGCGACCAGTGTTGCCAGGCTTCCCGCCAATCCCATCAGGCCGCAACTGAGGCACCACAGGGAGAACATCCCCGCCACCAGCCAGCGCAGATTGGCGCGGTCGACCAATCGGCCCACGGGGATTTGCATCAAGGCATAGGAAACGAAGAACGACCACAGGAGCCAGCCTTTCTGCAGCGGGCTGAGGTTGAATTCGCGGGAAATCATCGGCAAAGCCACCGACACGGCGGCACGATGCACGTAGTTGATGATCGAACTCACGGACAACAAGCCGATGATCGTCCAGCGGCGCGCATGGGAAACGGCCATCGTCGATGCTGGCGGGCACGGGTTGGCGAGAGAGGCATCAGAAGCCGGCAAAATTGCCTCCGAGGTCCCTGAGGCCTGCAAGCATAACGGAACGCGTGTCCTTGTCAAGCCGCATGGAAGGGTTCAGGTGCCAGGCGTCAGGAAACAGGGGGCAGGTGTCAGGAAAGCACGACTGGCCAGGACTGCACTGGCGCGAAGTCCATTTATCCATATATGCTCGCGTTAACAATTCGATCGTCCCCTGCGCTTGTTCGCTGACCCCTGTCACCTGAAACCCGTTCCCTTTTTTCCTGGTAGCGCGAAGCGCGGCGGCAGCGTATGATAGGGGCATAAGCGATCCAGCGATCGAAACACCAAAGTGTCCAATCCAAAGGAGTGAGGATGGAGAGGAAGTATAGACAACGCGGGTACATGGATTCAGGCGGCGGCCACGAACGCACTGAACGCCCCCCCGCGAAGAAAGTCGAAAGAATCGGTCCCAAAACACCCAACCTGCCCGGCAAGCGTGAAGTGGTACGCTGTGCTGCGTGCGCTACCGTGCTGCCCACGGGAATTGATTTCACCGGCAAATGTCCCCGCTGCAACGCCGAGCTGCATAGTTGCAAGCAGTGCTCGTTTTTCGATTCCTCGAGCCGCTTCGAGTGCACCCAACCCGTTAGCGCCCGCATCCCCAAAAAGGATGCGCGGAACCATTGCAACTTTTACTCCCCGCGAACCACCGTCGAACGCGAGACCTCCACTTCGAAACCGCTGGATGCTCGCCAGGCATTCGAGAACCTGTTCCGAAGATAGAGGTGGCCTTCGTCGCGGTGGGAAGCCACATAGGGCGGTAGACCGTCTCAGGCATTCGGACATTATGTCAATAAGTCTTTTAGAATGAACATTTTGTCTGTATCAACTCAGCCCCTGTATCGCCCCTTTCACTGCCCTTATTGCCCCGTTGAGGGGATTCTTGTTCTACCCAAGATGCTGAGAGTGTTTTAATCCGCCCCTTGAAGATTCCGTCCTGTTTCTTCAGTCGGGAATGC
>Ga0335069_10001542_pt1 | contig 36910 bp, 29 predicted proteins | sample Lox_Sample_11_FD_206714 | JGI IMG/M metagenome (GOLD analysis project Ga0335069, IMG submission 206714) | Soil microbial communities from Loxahatchee National Wildlife Refuge, Florida, United States - Lox_Sample_1.1 | ecosystem: Environmental > Terrestrial > Soil > Wetlands | place: USA... | reverse complement strand
CGGGCCAGTCGTAGCGGACGAACCCGTCGCCATGCGAGGTGGCGAGCTCGGCTGCGGCCTGGAAGAGGTTCTTCCCGCTGTCGTCGGCGCAGTCGAACTCCGGAGCGTCGAGCACCTTCCCCTCGAGCCCCGGCAGGACCGGGTGCATGATCATCCGCGGGAAAGGACGCTCGATGCCGTTGATCCACAGGTAGCCCTTGCCTCCGTCGAAGCGCATCTGGCGGAGCGTGGCCAGCGCGTCGCGCTGGGCTCGCGCGACCGAGACCTCGCCCCTGCGCGCCCGCTCGACGTGCTCGCGGATCGTGGCCCCCGCCACGTCGAGGATCGCCTTCAGCCTCCGTCCGTACTTCTGCTCGAGGAAGCGCTTGTCGGAGGCCTCGCGCACCTGGACATCGATGAGCGCGTAAACCGTGTTCACCTTGTCCGTCAGGTCCTGCTTCACCTGGGACGTCTTCTCTGCCCGGATGCGCGCGATGTCGTTGGCCGCTCGCGACTGGATGCTCCCGACCGCGTAGGCCGCGAGCACGCCCGCGGTGACGAGGACGGCGGCGGAAACGGCCATCTGCAGCTTCAGCTTGAGGGTCACGGCCGTCGGCGATTGTGGCCGACGACGTTAGGCAGATCAATGACGCCGTTCGACACGCAGGGCACGCTATCATGATCCACTGCGGGTACTTGATCTAGCGCAGTCGGGCCCGGGAGGGGTCGGCCGAGATCGCCATGCTCGATCGCCTGCTCCATTTCGTCACGGGAAGCCCGGCATTCCAGTTCCTGCGCTCCGTCACCCCGTTCGACTTCCTTCCCGATGCGGAGCTGGAGGCCATCAGCGAGGCCCTGAGCATCGACTACCACCCGCGAGGCAGCACCCTGTTCGCCCAGGGCCAGTCTTCGGTCGAGGACCTGCACGTCGTGATGAAGGGCGCCCTCGAGCTCGTCGACGAGGCAGCCGGTGGCAGTGCTCCGGCCCGCGAACTCAGGGTGGGCCAGACGTTCGGTGGCGCCTGCATCCTGACGAACGAGGGCGTGGCCTCCTACACCGTCCGCGCCGCGGAGGACACCTTCCTCTACGCGGTTCCGCGGGCGCTCTTCCTTGAGGCAGCCGCCCGCCACCGGGAGTTCCACGACTTCTTCACCGAGAGCCTGGGACCGCGGATGCTCGAGCGAGTCGGCGTCAGCCTGCGCCAGAAGTGGCTCATGACCACTGGCGACCCGGATTCGGCGGGCTTCAGCCGAACGGTGGGCGAGATCTGCGACCGCGACGTGGTCTGGTGCATGGCGGACGAACCCATCCGCGAGGTGGCGCGGCGCATGGCGACGAGGCGCCGTCGGGCGCTGCTCGTGCGCAGCGCAGCCGGTGCGTTCGTCGGGCTCGTGACCGAGAGAGACCTCCTCGAGAGGGCGCTCGGCGCGGGACTCGACCCCGACCGGCCCGTCTCGGAAGTCTCGACCCTCCCAATCGACCCCGCGCGGGCCGAGATGCCCATGGCGGACGCAGTGGAGCTCATGATCCGCTCTGGCGGGACGCCCCTGCCCATCGCCGGGGAAGGCGGGACGATCGTCGGTCTTCTCGCGGACGAGGACCTGCTCGTGGCGCACGGGACCTCGCCGCTCGAGTACTTGCGCGACCTCGCGCAGACCCGCCTCCGGAAGGACGTGGCCGACAAGCGCGCCCGCCTGCCTCGTCTCGTGCGCGCCCTGATGCTCGAGGGCGCTCGCATCGACAGCCTGACGTGGATCGTGAGCGCGGTATCGGATGTGACGCTGAGGCGTTTGCTCGACATGGCCGTCCGGGAGCTGGGGCCTGCCCCCGTGCCGTTCGCGTTCCTGACCCTGGGGAGCGAGGGGAGGCGCGAGCAGACGCTCGTCACCGACCAAGACAACGCCCTCGTCTACGAGGACGCGCCCGGCCAGGAAGAGGCTTGCGCGGACTACTTCGCGCGCCTGTCAGAGCGGGTCTGCACGTGGCTCAAGGAGGTAGGGGTCGAGTACTGCGACGGCGACGTCATGGCCTCGAATCCGCTGTGGTGCCAGCCGCTCTCGAGATGGAAGGAGTACTTCACGAAATGGGTGCGGGTGCCGGAGCCCGAGGCGGTGCTCAACACCAGCATCTTCTTCGACTTCCGGGAGGTCTACGGCGATCCGGCCCTGCCGCGGGCGCTCCGCGACCACGTGGTCGAGCTCCTTTCGCCTCGCCCGGGAATGTTCTTCCACCTGCTCGCCCAGGCGGTCGTCGACAACGAGCTCCCCCGGGGGCTGTTCGGCCGGCTGGCGGTGGAGACCCGCGGCGCCCGCGAGGACGTCTTCGACATCAAGCATCCCATCGCCAGGATCTGCGAACTCACGCGCCTCCATGGCCTGTGGAACGGCGTTCGCGAGACGAATACGCTGGAGCGGCTTCGAGCCCTCTCCGAAGGCGATGGCCTCGACCCGCGCGTCTGCTTGGACCTCAAGCATGCGTACTCGTTCCTCATGCAGGTGCGCCTCGCCCGTCAGGTCGCGACACTGGGCGGCGGCGACCGTCCAGCGGACAACCTCATCAGCACCCGAGAGATCTCCACGCTCGAGCAGCGGTTCCTGGAGGACTCCTTCGGCCTCATCGGGCGCGTCCAGGCGAGCTCCCGAAGGAAGTTCCTGCGTACGATGTGAGGACGGGCTCCATGGAGCAGAACCCCAGCGGGAGAGGACTCGGTCGGATCCTCCGGTTCCTGAGGCGGAAGGCCACTGGCGCCGCGGCGGAGGTGCGCTACGCGCACCGGAAGACTATCGGGCCCGGCGAGTGGGCACAGCCCATTCGCACGCTCGCGTACACCGTCGTCGACTGCGAGATGACCGGGCTCGACCTGGCGCGCGACGAGATCCTCTCCATCGGGGCGGTGAAGATCCGAAACAACCGGATCGCGATGAGCGACCGCTTCTACCAGGTGTTCAAGCCCAGCGAGGCCGTCTCGCCCAAGGAGGTCATCCTCATCCATGGCCTGGGTCCGGACGAGGTGAGCAGGGGCATGCCCCTGGTGGACGCCCTCGATCGCCTGTTGGCGTTCATCGGCGACAGCGTCGTCGTGGGTCACTGCACGAGCATCGACCTCGGCTTCCTGAACGCGGCGCTCGCGGCGCACGGCCGGGGTGCCCTCAAGAACCCGGCCCTCGACACGCGGCTCCTCTATCGCTGGTGGCGCCGGGTCGGCTCACCGGCGGTCGACGACGGTGCGGGCGCCCAGCTCGACGAGGTCGCGAAGGAGATGGGTCTGCCCCGCTATCCGGCCCACCATGCCTTCTACGATGCCCTCACGACCGGCCTCGTATTCTTGAAGCTCCTCGGCGAGTTCGAGACGTCCGGGGCCGTCCAGTTCCGGGCGCTGTACCGCGAGGCCGGCGTGTATTAGCGTATCGCGCGCTCGGGAACGGGGGCGCGGTGGTTTCGCCGTCCCCTGTCGCGGGGAGACCCGTACGCGACGAACGCGCGCGTGCCACGGCGCGAGCGCCGGTTCCCGGCACTTGGCGCGGTGACGGACCCGCCGTGGGCGCCGGACGGGGCGCCCGGAGGATGGCCCATGACGACCGGGGGCGAGAAGAGCGCAGGGGCTGCGGACAAGGCGAAGGAGGAGCTTCGCGAGTACCTCGCGATAGCGCTGTACCTGTGCGTGTTCCTCGCCGCCCTCTTGAACTACCGGCGGGTCGTCCTCGCGGAGGTGGGGATCACCTACGCGCACTGGGGGTACGCCGCGATCGAGGCACTGATCCTCGGAAAGGTCATTCTCCTCGGAGAGGCGATGCGGTTCGGCAAGCGCCTCGAGCATCGGCCTCTCATCGTCTCGGCCGCCTACAAATCGCTCGTCTTCGGCTGCTTCGTCCTCGCTTTCCTGGTTCTCGAGCACGCGGTCCACGCGCTTCTCACGCACGAGTCGCTCGCGCCTGCGGTGGAGCGGGTGTTTGCCCAGCCATCCGCGGCGATTGCCCATGTGCTGCTCGTCATCGTGGCCTTCGTCCCGTACTTCATGGTTCGCGAGGCGGGCCGCCTTCTCGGAGAGAAGAGCCTCCTCGCTCTGATGCTGATGCGGCCGGGAGAAATGGGCTCCGCCCGCGGCCCTGGCGACCAGGCCTCCGCCCGAACGATGGCGCGCGACTGACCCCTGGAGTCCCATGGCCTTGCGCACTCGCGTTTCCCCCCGTCTCGTTGCCACCGTGAGTGGCCTCGTCGTCCTTGTCGCGATCGCGGTGGGCGTGCTCCTCGTGCGCGGCATCCCTCCGAGGGAGGTCGCCCTCGCGACGGGGCCCGCGGGCAGCGCCTACTCGGCGATCGGGGAGCGCTACAAGGCGATCCTGGCACGTTCGGGGGTGAGCCTGAAGCTCGTGCCGACGGCGGGCGACGCGGACAACCTCGCGAAGCTCGGCGATCCCCGGTCGGGCGTGAGCGCCGCATTCGTGATTTCCGGCCTTCCGGGGGCACGGGAGGCGACGGGCCTCGCGAGCCTCGGGACCATCGCCTACGAACCCCTCTGGCTGTTCGAGCGCGCGAACGCGCCCACCCTCGCGGACGGCGGCGCGGACGGGAAGCGGATCTCGCTCGACCTCCCGGGAAGCGGGACGCAGGCGCTCGTGACGCGCATCTTCCAGCGGACAGGGCTCCACGCGGACGGCGCGCACGTCGTGCGGCTCGCCCCGGCCGAGGCGGCTGACCGGCTCGTCCGGGGCGACCTCGATGCGATGGCCGTGGTCGCCGACTGGGATTCACCGGTGGTTCGCCGACTCGTGGCCGATCCCCGAGTCTCGGTGTTCAGCTATCGCCGCGCCGATGCACTGGTGGCGCTGAACCCCGACCTTCGCAAGCTGACCTTGCCCGCCGGGATCGGGGACTTCGCGGCGAACCTCCCGCCTGCGGACGTGACTCTCGTGGCTCCCACGGCGAGCCTGGTGGTGAGGGGCGAGCTCCACGACGCCCTCCAGTACCTTCTTCTCGACGCGGCTTCCAAGGTCCACGCCGAGCCCGGCATCTTCCACCCCGCGGGTGCGTTCCCTGCGCCGGAGTCGATGGAGTTCCCCCTCAGCGACGAAGCGGCCCGCTACTACAAGTCGGGGCGACCGTTCTTGCAGCGGCACCTCCCGTTCTGGGCAGCGGTCATCGTGGAGCGGCTCCTCTTCGTGCTGGTCCCGCTCGTCGGAGTCCTGATTCCGGTCGCGAGCGGGCTGGGAGGGCTCTACAGGAGCTTCATGGAGCAGCGCATCCTCGCGCTGTACGGGGAGCTGCGCCTCGTCGAGGGGGATCTCGAGGCAGCCGGGCCCCGGGCTGACTACCGCGAACTTCTCAAGCGCATCGACGACCTCGACCATCGCGCGAACCGGCTTCGGGTTCCGGTCCAGTTCGCGCAGATGCTGTACACGCTGAAGGATCACGTCCAGGTAGTTCGCGGCCGCCTCTCGAGAAACGTATCCCCTGACTGAGTTCGGCGCGCTCCGGTCTGCCCCGGAATGACCTTCGCGAGGAGCCAGGGACCGTGGCGCCGTCGCCGCGCCAGGCAATCGGCGTGCACCGGAGCGAGAGGCGCCCCGTCAGGGTGGCTCGAATTCGCGTACGTGCTCGGATCGCACGGCCCGGGAGCGCATCGCCCCTTCCGTGACCGGCGCCTGCACCGTGCCCGTGATACCTGCCAGGTGGATGGAGCCTTCGCGGCTGGCTCAGGAGCTGTTCGGAGGTGCCACGCGGACCTTCGCGGTGGAACTCTGGAACGGCGCGGTGCTCCCTCCCGGCGCGCCCGGGCCGGCGGTGCCGGGCCGCGTCGTCCTTCGAAATCCCAGGGCCCTCGATGCCCTCATGCCCCCCGTGGACGAGGCGCGCATCGCCGAGGCGTACGTCCGGGGAGACCTCGACATCGGGGGCGACGTGCCGGGGGTTCTCGAGGCCGTCGCCTGCTGGGACGGCCCGAGGGCCTCTTGGGCACTCGCCCTCGAGGCTCTGCGCACCCGGGTTCGGCGCATCGCGGGCGGAGCGACCCGGCCGCCCGGGGCGCGTCTCCGGGGTCTCAAGCACTCGCAGGGTCGCGACGGCGAGGCCGTTCGTCACCACTACGATCTCTCCAACGACTTCTATCGCCTCTTCCTGGGCCCCGAGCTCGTCTACTCCTGCGCGTACTTTCCCTCCGGGACGGAATCGCTCGAGGAGGCGCAGCGGGCGAAGCTGGAACTTGTCTGCCGCAAGCTCGAACTCCGGCCACGGGAACGCCTGCTCGACGTCGGGTGCGGATGGGGTGCCCTGCTCGCTCACGCGGCCCTGCGCCACGGGGCGAGCGGCATCGGCGTCACGCTCAGCGCCAACCAACTCACGGAGGCGCGCAGGCGACTCCAGCCGCTCGGGGGATCGGCCGAGGCCATCGACTACCGGCGGCTGGCCCCGGAACGTCCGTTCGACAAGGTGGCGAGCATCGGGATGATGGAACACGTCGGCCGGATGAGGCTCGACGAGTACTTCTCTGCGATGTGGAGGCTCCTCCGCCCCGGGGGACTCTTCCTGAACCACGCCATCGCAGACGCTGCGGCGGGGCGCACGATCCCGTGGGCGAGCCAGAGGCGGGGCGGCTTCATCTCCCGCTACATCTTCCCCGATTCCGACCTGGTTCCGCTGAGCCTCGTCGTGGCGGCGGCGGAGCGTGCCGGGTTCGAGGTGCGCGACGTGGAGTCGATGCGCGAGCACTACGCGACGACCCTGTGCGCGTGGCTCGCGCGCCTCGAGAGGTCTTTCACCGAGGCCGTCGCGCTCGTGGGTCCCGACCGGGCGCGCGCCTACCGCCTGTACCTCGCCTCGTCGGCGGTCGCCTTCCGGACCGGGAAGATCAGCGTCTTCCAGGTGCTTCTCGCGCGGCGCACGGAAGCCGGTCGGGCGGAAGGCGTGCCCTCGAATCGCGCCGTCTGGTACGCGCCGGGTCCTTGCGCCGTGCCGGGAAGCCCTGCGGCGAACCTGGCGGTTCGCTGACGCGGCCGTTCATCGAGGCCAGAGACAGCCGAAGAGCACCGCCATCACGGCGCCGGAGAGCAGCGCGTCGATGACGTCGGAGACGTACGCGCGCCATGGCCGGTGGTACCAGATCGAGTGGAACACGGGGCCGACCGCGAAGCTCAGGATGCCGACCGTGGCGACGATGCGTGCGACCGCGCCGAACCGCGCGCCGGGGCCGACCGCGTGCCAGGCGACGTAGGCGGTCATGAACGCGACGCCCAGGTAGACCACCACGGAGAGCGCCATGTTTCGCCCCATGCGGACGGGCCGGGTGGGGGCCACGGTGAGCCACCCCGACGGGCCCTTCGCCCAGCGTTCCATCCACTCCGCCGTCATCTGCTGTTTCCTGTCGGGAGATGCCGGGAACGCGTAGAGGCCCGGGGGCAGGCCACGCAGGGCGGCCTGAAGCGCTTCGAAGTCGGTGATGCGGCCCCACTCGTCCCGCCGCCAGGGCAGCGCCATGTGACTCGCAGCCGAGAGGACGAAGAGTGCGATGCCGGAGAGGAGAACGGGGAGCCAGAGCTGTGCAAGGAAGGTCATGGGAACCTCGGGGTGCGATTCTCCTCCTCCTCCCGTCGCCGGGTCCAGCCTTCCCGGCAGCGAAACGAGCCTAGCTCGCCTTCTGCGTCGCGGGGTCGTCCGGTGGCCGGCGGGCAACCCAGTAAGCCGCGGCGACGATCCCGGTGGCGACGGCGATGGTCCCGGCGAGCGCCCTCCCGTGAAACAGGCCTGCGATCCACTCGTTCGCGTCGTTCGCGAGCACGGCCCCCTTCCCAGCGATTCGCTCGAGCTCGCGCTGGCTCCTCTTCGAATGGAGCATCTCGTACTCCTCGTCGTCCTCCACGGGAGAAGCGGCCGCGAGGTAGACGCCCGCGGCCGCCGTCCACCCGGCGAAGAGGATGGCTCCCGCGACGAGGTGGCGCCGTTGCGTCCTCGGCGATCGAGCGGGTGCGGGTGGCACGGGGAGCGGTGGCGGCGGTCGTTCGTCCACGCGGCAGAGCTTAGGAGATATTCGCGCGCCGTGCCTCCATCCGGTTCGCGGGGAGGGGCCGACGGGCCCCCTCGCACCCGGTGCATTGCAATCTCGGTTCCCCTGCGCAAAGGATGGCCGGGACCGGCCTGCCCCGAGCGGGTCGGCGAGGAGGATGACGTGACTGCGCGATCGACATGCCTGGCGGCCGGAGGGGCCGGCGTCTTTCGGCGGCTGCTCCTCCCGCTGTGCGGATCGCTGTGCCTCACGGGGTGCAGGGCCTTCGAGCCAGAACCCCTGCAGGGCGCCGCCTTCCTCGATCGCGCGGTGTCGGCCACGGGAGAGGGGACCCGGGTGACGGTTGCCGCGCTCACCGCAGCGGAGAGCCGGCGGTACCTGGGCGTGGATCTCGCCGCGAAGGGCATTCAACCCGTCTGGATCCGGATCGAAAACGAAAGCGACGACGCGGTCTGGTTCCTGCCCGCCGGGACCGACCCGGAGTACTTCGCTCCTTACGAGGTGGCATACAGGTACCACCGCATGCTCGGCTCCGAGCGCAATGCCCGGCTCGACGAACACTTCCTGCGAAGCGCCTTCCCCAATCCGGTCCCCCCGCGCGGCTCGCGGGCGGGCTTCGTCTTCACGCACCAGAGCGAGGGTGCGAAGTTCGTGGCCGTCGAGGTCGCCGCGGCGGGGAAGGTCCGACACCTGCGAGTCGTCGCCCCGGTCCCCGGCGGGCGGTGGGACTTCCAGAAGGTGGACTTCGACCGCCTGTACCCCCCGGCGTCGGTGAAGGCGGTGGACCTCGCCGCCCTGAAGGCGGCACTCGAGGCCTTGCCGTGCTGCACCGAGAGCGCGGACGGCAAGCGGCGCGGAGACCCCCTCAACCTGGTCATCGTCGGGGAAAAGGCGACGACCATCTTTCCGTTCGTGGAGCGCGGCTGGAACCTCACCGAGCCCTTCGACTTGGACGCGGCCCGAAAGAGCGCGATGGCCTTCCTGTTCCGCTCCGAATATGCGACGTCCCCGGTGAGCCCGCTGTACCTCTTCGGAAGGCCGCAGGATCTCGCCCTGCAGAAGGCGCGCAGCACCATCAGCCAGCGCAACCACCTGCGCGTCTGGCTCGCCCCGCTGACCTTCCGGGGAGCGCCCGTGTGGGTCGGCCAGATCAGCAGGGACATCGGCGTCCGGTTCACGACCAAGTCCTGGTACCTCACCACGCACAAGGTCGACCCCGACATGGACGAGGACCGCTTCTACCTGTTGCAGGACCTCGCGGCGTCCGGGTACCTCCGGGCGTTCGCCCGGGTCGGGGGGGTGGGCGCGGCACCCCCGTCCGCGCCCCGGTTCAACCTCACCGGCGACCCGTACTTCACGGACGGAGAAAGAATGGTCCTGTTTCTCGGAGACGAGCACCGTTCGACCGACCGGGTCGAGTCCGTCGACTGGTGACGAGGCGCTCGCCGGGGAGGCAACGGTGAGCCGGGCGCTCGCGCGAACGGCGCGGGAAGCTATGATGCCATCCGATGGGACGTTCGCCATTGGTTGCTCGCCAAGCCTCCCGCAACGTCGGGGGATGGGGTGCCCTGTTGCCGGCGACGGGCGCTGTGCTCCTCTCGCTCCTGCCCGCGAGCGCCTCCGCTCGCGACAAGACCGACGTCGTGGTGCTGCGGAACGGCGATCACATCACCGGCGAGATCATGGCGGTGTCGCGGGGGAAGCTCGACTACAAGACCGACGACGCGGGAAGGCTGTCGATCGAGTGGCTCAAAGTGGAGCGAGTGACGAGCTTGCACACCTACGAGATCCAGACCGCGGATCGCACCAAGTACTACAGCGCGCTTCGCGCGCCCCCGGAGGAGGTGACCGGGGTCGTCGAGCTGGATGACGGGCGCACGATCCCCGTGCCCGACGTGGTCGCGATCGTGCCGCTCGACGCCGGGCTCTGGAGCCGGATGAGCGCGTATTTCGATCTGGGCTTCACGCTCGCGAAGTCGAACAACGCGATGACCCTCAACACGGACGGCTTCGTCGGGTACCGGGGCGAGCGACTGGGCGCGAGCTTCCAGTTCGACACGTATCTGCAGGGTGCCGACAACACCGCCACGGTGGTGAACACGTCGGGTGAAGTAATCGGCGACGCCTACTTCGGTGCCTGGACCACCCAGCTGAGCGTCCAGGCCCAGAAGAACGACGAGCTCGACCTGAAGCTCCGCCTCACGCTGGGAGGCGGAGCGGCCTACTCCGCCATCCGGAGCAACTTCATGGAGCTTCTCGCGAAGGCGGGTCTCGCAGCCGCCCGCGAGCAGTACTCGACGGGCGGGCCGACCTGGTACCTGACGGGGTATCTCGCCGGCACCTGGGACATCTTCCAGTACGATAGTCCCAAGCTCGACGCAGGGATCTCGGTGACGGCGTACCCGTACCTGACCGACCTGGGGCGCGTCCGCGTGGAGACGACGCTACGCGTGAAGTACGAGGTCTTCAAGGACTTCAACGTGGGGCTGAACTTCAGCGACACCTTCGACAGCCGCCCGCCGGATGCGACCCCGAACAACGACTACCTCGTCTCGGTGACGATCGGGTGGAAGTACCGGCGCTGAGGAGGAACCCGAACGCCTGAAGGCAACCGTCGTGGCATCCGCGACCACCCGGCCGCACGACCGGGGGGCGTTTCGCCCGCTGGCTCCGGCTCTGGTCCTGGAGCGCCCGTGTGGCGACCGCCGCGACCAGGCCGCGGCGCCAAGCGCCGAGCGGCACTGAGCGAACCTGCCTGCGCCACCCGTTGGCGACCGGTCCGCCCCGCCGGGGTCGCTCGGGGACCTGCCGCAACCCCCGGGGTCGCGCGGGGTTTGCATGCTCCTTAGATGAGGCGTGCGATGACGATCGGCAGGGCTCCCCGCGCGGCACGCGGGCGTGGTGGCGCCAGGTGCGCGGTGGCCTCGGCGTTCCTCCTCTCCGCCTGCGGGGCCGGCTCCGGCCAGCAAGGCGGCACGGCGATCACCGGGGACGACGCGGTGCGCCTCGCGAACCAGGCCACCTTCGGCCCGACGCCCGCACTCGTCGCCCAGCTTGCGAAAGAGGGATCGGCCTGGATCGACGCGCAGATCCAGGCCGCACCGACTTCGTACCCGGCACTCACCGCCGTGAGCCCGAGCGTCGCCGTCGGCTGCCCCGCGACCCTCCCGGCCGGAAACACGTGCATCCGTGACCTCTACAGCGCCTTTCCCGTGCAGCGCGCGTTCTTCCAGAACGCCGTCGGCGGCGCCGACCAGCTCCGCCGGCGGGTCGCGCTCGCGTACTCGCAGATCTTTGTCGTTTCCTCGGTGCAGATCCAGCCTGCCTATGCGCTGCGCGAATACGAGGAGATGCTGCTCGAGGATGCCTTCGCGAACTTCCGGCAGATCCTCGAGGACGTGACCTTGAGTCCGGTGATGGGCGCCTACCTGAACATGGCGAACAACAACAAGGGGAACGCGTCGAAGGGCATCTCGCCCAACGAGAACTACGCACGGGAGGTCCTGCAGCTCTTCTCCATCGGCGTGAACGCTCTCCATCCGGACGGGTCGCCCGTGATGCAGAACGGGGCGCCGGTGCCGACCTACAGCCAGGACACGATCGAGAACTTCGCGAGGGTGTTCACCGGATGGACCTACCCGACGGCCCCGGGCGCTGCAGCGAAGAGCAACAACCCGGAGTACTTCATCGGGACGATGACCCCGGTCGACGCGAATCACGATACGGGCTCGAAGGCACTGCTGAACGGCACCACGCTGCCCGCGGGACAGTCCGCCCAGGTCGACCTGAAGCAGGGCCTCGACAACATCTTCCAGCACCCCAACGCGGGCGTGTTCATCGGCAAGCAGCTCATCCAGTTCCTCGTCACGAGCAACCCGAGCCCGGCCTACGTGGGGCGAATCACCGCCGTGTTCAACGACGATGGCGCGGGCACCCGGGGCAACATGGCCGCCGTGGTGAAGGCCATCCTGCTCGACGCGGAGGCGCGCGGGGCCTCCGCTGCCGGGTCGGGCTCGGGCAAGCTGCGCGAGCCCGTCGTGGACGTGGTCGCCATCCTGCGCGCGCTCGGCGGGAACACCGACGGCGTGTATCCGATCGCAGCCGCCGCTGCCATGGGGGAGCCGCTGTTCGGGCCGTATACCGTCTTTAGCTTCTACCCGCCGAGCTACCCGCTGCCGGGATCCGCGACCCTCGTCGCCCCCCAGTTCGGGATCCTCAACACCTCTACGGCCATCGCCCGACTCAACTTCTTGAACGCGCTCCTCGACTCCGCCAACGGCGTCCCGCCGCAGGCGAGCGTGCCCGGCGCCACCGGAACGCACGTGGACTTCTCGGCGTACCTGCCGGCCGCAGGTGACGCGGCGGCGCTCGTCGCGCAGCTCGACGCCAACGTCCTCGCCCACTCCCTTTCGACGGAAGAGGCGGCCGCCATCGTCACGGCGGTCGAGGCGCTGCCGGCCGGCGATGCCCTCAACCGCGCCAGGGCCGCCGCCTACCTCGCATTCGCGTCCCCGCGTTACCAGGTCACGAGATGAGCCGGGTCGGAGGGGACGCAACCATGTCCCGCGACGAGCAAGTCCACCTCATCGGGCGCAGGCAGGTCCTCCGCCGGCTCGGCGGACTGGGTGCCCTCGGGCTCTTTCCGGGGCTGGTGCGGGCACTCAGCCCCGAGGCGCAGGCGGCCGGGTCCTACCGTGCGCTCGTCTGCGTCTTCCTCTTCGGGGGCAACGACGGGAACAACACGGTCGTGCCCACGGACTCCCCGGGGTACGGGCGCTACCTCCTCGCGCGCGGAAACGTGGTTGGCACGCCGGGCAACGGTGCCCTCGCTCTTGCGGACGCCGGAACGACGGGCGGTGTGCTGCCGCTCGACGGGATTCCCTTCGGTCTCCACCCGGCGATGCCCGAACTACGGACGCTGTGGAGCTCCGGGAACGTCGCACTTCTCTTCAACGTCGGCGCCCTGGTGAGACCGATCACGGTCTCCGAGTACCTCGCGAACGGCGCCGACCCGGCGGTGGTGCCGGAGAGCCTGTTCTCGCACATCAACCAGCAGCAGCAGATGCAGACGACGTCGCTGCCGGGCATCAGCACCACGGGATGGGCCGGGCGGATGGGAGACGAGTTGGGGAACGCCGGGGCCAGCGTCCCTGTGGGCGTGTCGGTCGCGGGCAACACGCTCTTCCTCGCGGGCGCATCGTCCGATCCGATCGTCCTGCCCCAGACCGGATCGCTCGCGTACAACGGGTTCAACGGGACCGCGGCCTCGCAGGCACGTCTCGCGGCGCTCCGGACGCTGCTGGGGTCGGGCGCCGGTTCAGCGCTCATGGCCGCCGCAGGTGGCCTCGAGGCGTCCGCGATGGCCGCGGCCGACCTGCTCGCGCCCGTGCTCTCGGGCGCGTCGACCCTCGCGAGCTTCTTTCCCACGACGAACGGCAACCTCTCGAGCCTCTCGCACCAGCTCCTTCAGGTCGCGCGGATGATCCAGGCCGCCACCACGGGGGCGGTGAGCGCGCCGTCGCGCCAGATCTTCTTCGTCGACCTGCAGGGCTTCGACACCCACAACGACCAGCTGAACCGGCAGGCGCCGCTCCTCGCCGATCTTTCCGCGTCGCTCGCCGGCTTCTACAACGCCATGGTCAGCCTCGGGCTGCAGGACGATGTGGTCGCCTTCACCCTGTCCGACTTCTCGCGGACCTTGAAGCCTGCGTCCGGGGGCGGCTCGGACCACGCCTGGGGCTCCCAGCAGCTCGTCGTCGGGGGGGGCGGCGCCGTGAGGTCGGGAACGTACGGGACCTTCCCCGACCTCGTGCTGGGCGGGGGCTTCGACGTCTCGGCCGAGGGGCGCTGGCTCCCCGGGCTGTCCATCGACCAGTACGGCGCGACGCTCGGCAGGTGGGTCGGGCTCTCCGAGGCGCAGCTCGCCACGGCGTTTCCGAACCTGGCCAACTTCACACCCGCGGACCTGGGCTTCTTGGCGTAGAGCGCCGGCGAGCTCAATGAGGAGGCGGGGGCGAAGGCGAAGCCGGCCTCGTGTTCTCCTCGACGAACCGCAGGAGCGCTGCGTACATGCGCTCGCGCGCGCCCTCGTCGTAGAAGCCGTGAGCCTCCTTCGGCTCCAATATCCACGCCGGCGGCCTTCCCGCTGCCGTCAGGGCCTTGCGCATCCGATGGGCGTGCTCCACCGGCACCCGCTCGTCCAACTCTCCGTGGACGAGGAGGACGCGTGCCCGGACCCGCTCGGCGTCCGAGGCGGGCGACATCGCACGGAGCGCAGCGGGCTGCGTGCCCACGACGGTGTCGAGGTAGCCCCGCCCCAGTCGTCGTTCGGCGACGTCGCCGGTGTCGTGCATCAGGGCGAGGTCGTATACGCCAGCGTAGCCCACCGCGCAGCGGAACAGGTGCGGGGCGAGGACCGCGCTTTGCAGCGCGGCGTATCCGCCGAAACTTGCCCCATAGACGCAAATTCTGGTCGGGTCGGCGTAGCCCTTGTGGATGGCCCACTGCGTGGCGTCCAGGATGTCCTGGATGACCCGGTCGCCCCAGTGTCGGAAGCCCGCGCTCTGATAGGCGTCACCGTACCCGCCCGACCCGCGGTAGTTGACCTGGAGGACGGCGAAGCCGTGGCTCGCGAGGAGCTGGACCTCCGGGTCGAAGGCCCAGTGATCGCGCACGAAGTGCGGGCCGCCATGGGGCAGGACGACGAGAGGCGGCGGCGATCCCCCGGAGGTGGTGGGCCGCGTGACGTAGCCATGGATGCGCAGGCCATCGCTCGCAGTGATGTGGAATGCCTCCATCGCGGCCATGTCCCCTGGATGGATCCAGGGACGCGCCTCCAGCAGGGTTTCGGCCGATCCCTTGTCGACGTCCAGGAGCAAGTATTGCCCGGGGTTCCGGTCGCTGTAGACGACGACCACGGCCTTCTTCCCGTCGTCCGTCGTGTTGAGGACGCGCACGTGGTCGTCGGGAAACGTGGCCAAGAGACCGCGCAGAGCCCTGCCGAGCGGGTGCTCAGGCTCGAGGAACTCCAGCACGGGCACGTCAGGCTCGTATTCCACGGCGATGGCGCGTCCCGTGATGTGGTCCTTGACGAGTTGGGTCGCTGGCACGAGGTCGTTCCGCGAGAGTACCCTTCGCTCGCCTCGGTCGAGGTCGACGGCGTACAGGGCGAACCCGGTGTTCCCCGGCTCCTCGACGTACAGCGTGCGGTCCCGGGAGACGAATCCGCGCGGCACGCTCCGAGGAGTCAGCCCAGGGAGCGTCGCGAGTTCGCGCCACGGTCCGCCTGGTTCCCGGTAGAAGAACCTCCGCCGCACCCTGGCGTCGTCTCCCCACGAGATCCGCGCCTCTCCGTTCTCATCGGTGAGGAAGGAGGCGTTTCGAATCGGGGCGGTACAGACTTCGTCCTTGACCCCGGAGTACACGTCGAGCCGATACAGGCGCGCGCTGCGATCTCCCTGCTCCCAGAAGGGCACGGCAGCGATGAGCACGTGGCGGTCGTCGCCTCGCAGCCGTGCGAGGATCGATGCAGCGGCGGCGTCAGGCTCACCTCGCCGGATGTGCGAGCCGGCCTGCATCTCGCCCGCGCGGTAACCGAACACGAGTCGCCCGCCATGGCCGTCCGCGCTCACCGCGTAGATCTCCCCCGTGCGCCGAGGCAGGGCGAGGGAGCCATCGGTCGTCAACACTTCTGCGACGACGCGATCGTCGTTCACCCAGCGGAAGTCGCCGATCATGCTGTTCGCGTCGGGGCGAATTCCGGAGATCTGCCGCCTCGTCGCGAGGTCGAAGAACATGAGAGACCGCCGGCCATCCTCCGTGCCGATGACGGCAAGATGGGTCCCCCGCGGCGACACCCGGACCTCACCGAAGCGGGCGTGGCGGGAAAACGCGGCGATTCCGTTCGGGGCCGGTGCGGCTTCCGAGCCTGCGGCGACGGCCGCCGGCGAGGACCCGGCCGCCAGCGCGAGGAGAAGCGCCGCGCACCGAACGCGCCGACCAACCGGCCCGCCCCCGGGGTCGCGAGCCGACGTGGACGTGGCGGGATCCGGGCTGACCCCGTTCATGCGGTCAGTGTAGTCCACCGGGCCGCTCGACGGCGCAACGACCCTGCCCCTCCTGCCCACGGACCGCACGCCCCGCCTCGACATCTGCCGACCCTCCCCGTCGGATCGCGGGCGCCGGCCCGGGATGGCGATAGAATGACCGGCCCAGGACAGTCCCCCTTCGCGCGCTCGGCGGAAGGCCAGCCGCTCGTTCGAGAGCCGTTCCCCTCGAGAGGAGCTCCATGACCACCAGGGCAATTCGCGGGTTCGTTCTCGCAGCGGGGCTGACCCTCTCAACGATCGCGAGCGCGCAGCAGGGCCCTGCGCCCTCCCCGGACGGGTGGCCGCGCACCATGCGGACGGCCGCTGCGACCTACAGCGTGTACCCGCCGCAGCTCGACAGCTGGGACGGCTATCGGATCGCCTTTCACGCCGCTGCGTCGGTGCAGGCGAAGGGGGAGAACGAGCCATCGATGTTCGGCGTTCTCGAATTCGAGGCCGCGACGCTCACCGACAAGATGGCGCGCGTGGTCGAGCTCCAGGGCCTGAGGATCGTCAAGGTGACCTTCCCATCGGCGCCGGAACGGGAGCCGGAGCTGCAGAGGGACTTCCAGTCGCTCGTGCCGCCCAAGCCGGTCGTCGCCCTCGACCGGCTCGAGGCGCAGCTCGCGATTCTCGGGGCGGAGAAGAAGGGGCAGGCGCAGCCGGTGCGGAACGATCCGCCCCGCATCGTCTTCGCCGAGACGCCGGCGGCGCTCGTCTACATCGACGGGGAGCCGGCGTGGCGTCCGGTCGAGAAGACGTCTCTCGAGCGGATCATCAACACGCGGGCCTTGGTCCTGCGCGACCCGAAGACCGGCTCGGTCTGGGTTCACGTCCTCGACGGGTGGGTCGGCGCGTCGAGTCTCTCCGGCCCGTGGGCGGTGGCCAAGGATGTCCCGAAGGACGCCGGGAAGGTCGCGAAGGAGGCGGCAGCGAGCGGAGCCGTCGACCTCATGGAGGGGCCGGAGGATCCCAAGACGAAGAAGCGGCCCTCGCTCAAGGCGGGAATGCCGCTCATCGTCGTCTCGGACCGCCCGACCGAGGTCGTCCATTTCGACGGCAAGCCGGCCTGGGCGTCCATCGACGGGACGAACCTCCTCTACGTCCAGAACACGACCGCCAACGTCTTCCGCGACATCCGGACCCAGCGGATCTACGTGCTGCTCTCCGGGCGGTGGTTCGACTCGGCGTCCACGGAAGGGCCGTGGGAATACGTACCCGGCGGGGACCTGCCCCCGGACTTCGCGCGAATTCCGGACACGAGCCCCAAGGAGAACGTGAAGGCGTCGGTTCCCGGGACCCGGCAGGCGGAGGAGGCGGCGATCGCCGCACAGGTGCCGCAGACCGCGACGGTCTACACGTCGATGGCGACGTTCAAGCCGGCGGTCGCGGGAACGCCCATCTTGAAGCCGATCGATGGGACCACCCTCTTCTACGTGTTCAACAGTCCGGACCCCATCGTCGAGGTGACGCCGTCACAGTGGTACGCGGTGCAGAGCGGGGTCTGGTTCGTGGCGCCGACGCTGGACGGGCCCTGGAAGGTCGCGACGAGCGTCCCCCCCGTCGTCTACACGATCCCGGTCAGCTCGCCGGTCCATTTCGTCACGTACGTGCGGATCTACAGCGCGACGCCCACGACCGTGGTCGTGGGCTACACCTCCGGTTACATGGGGACCGTGGTCACGCCGTCCGGCGTGGTGGTCTACGGGACCGGTTACGTGTACCCGGCGTACGTCGGGCGGACCGTCTGGTACGGGCCGCCCGTGACGTACGGCTACTCCGTCAACGTCACCTACACTCCCTGGACGGGCTGGACCTTCGGTTTCATGGCGGTCGGCCCGGGCTGGTACGCGCCGCCGCCATACTGGGGGCCGATGCGGCCCCCCTATTACTACCCGTACCCTCGCCCGGCGCCGTACGGGGTCGCGTACGGACCCCACGGCGGCGCGGCGGCGTGGGGCCCCGGAGGCTGGGCGGCGACGAGCGGCAACGTGTACGGCCAGTGGGGACCGACGACGGCCGTGACGCGCAACTCCGCCGGGTACAACGCGTGGACCGGCAATGCCTGGGCGACACAGAGCGGCCGGTCGTACAACTCGGCGACCGGCCAGATCAGCGCCGGCCAGCGGGGCTCGGTCCAAAACGTCTACACGGGCAACTATGCGACCGGTGGACGAGGCGCTACCTACAACCCGACGACGGGGGTCTCCGCAGCCGGTGGCAAGGTCACGGTGGGCAACCAGTACACCGGGAACCAGGCCACGGCCGGCCGCGCCGTGGTGTCGGGGCCAGGTGGAAACACGACGACCGTGGCGGGCGCGTCGGGCTCGCAGGGCTCCGTGGTGCGCGTCGGGGACAGCTACTACGGCGCGAAGGACGGAAACGTCTACAAGTCGAATGGCCAGGGCGGCTACGAGCAGGTGACGGCCAAGGGCAAGACCCCGAGTACCCTCACGAGCGCCCAGACGCAGTCTCTCCAGCAGCAGCAGAGCGCTCGGCAGACCGGTACGCAGCGCGCCACGAGCGCATACTCCGGGGGTGGCGCGAGCCGGGCGAGCTACGGTGGCGGGGGCGCAAGTCGGGGAGGCGCCGGAGGAAGTCCCGGAGGTGGCGCCGCGCGGCGCCGCTAAATTTAGGGTCGAGCTCTTCGCGGAGGAAACAAGTCAGAGCGGTGGCGACGCCGGGTCTGTGAGCGCAGCCGGCGTCCAGGTGCCGGCCGCGCCCGCGCCCGCAGCTAGAAGTAGAGGCGCAGCATCAGGACGGCCTGGAAGCCCGTTCCGAACTTGCTGCCGGACAGGGTCGTCGAGGCGTTGCCGGCGGAGACAGACGGGTTGAAGTAGAAGCGGAACGCCGGAGCCGCCTCGCCGCTGAAGGCGAAGTTCCGGCTGATGGCCCACTCGAGTCCGAGTGTCGGGTTCACGTACATGTCGACCTCGCTGTAGTTCGTGACCACGCCCGCCACCGGGTCGGGGACCGTGCTGAAGCCGGTGAACACGAGGCCCAGTCGCCCTCCGACGTAGACCGTGAAGGGGGTCGTCGGGTGGATCAGGTAGAACGCGCCGACCCCCAGGTCGACCGCATAGCCGCCCTTGGACACGGAGACCCCGTTCAGGGCCGAGACGGTGGTACCCCGCCCCACGTACCAGTACCCGAAAGACGGCTCGAGCCGAAACGCGCTCGAAAGGTTGATGGGCACGTAGAGGTTGACGGGAGACGCGGCGAGCGAACCTCCCGAGAAGACGTTCCCGACGTTCACGCCCACGCCGACGCCGATGGGCGGCAAGGTCGAGTCGTCGGCACGAACGAGTGGGGCTGCGAGGACGGCGGCCGCGACCGCCAGGACGAATCCCGATCTCCGGATCATGCTTGCTCCCTCTCGCCGGGCCGCGGGCGGGCACTGCCCGGCTGGTTGTGGCGGATCCATCGGCGCCCGCCTCCGCCATGGTGGCGCGAGCCGGTAGCGGAAGGGCCGTCGAGCCGCCTCTCCGCACCCGGAGTGCAACGGGGTAATTCCATTCCAGATGGTGAGTGAAGGGCGCCGCTCGATTGCCGGGCAGCCGCTTCGCTCGCCGCGGCCACGCGACGAGCCTGGAGGCGCGGCGCAGGCTGCCGGGACGCTCGCGCGGGGACGGCTCGCCCCATCACTCTCAGGTCGCCGGTCGAGGACGCCATAGCTGGGCCGAACGCTACTACCTACCAGGGATCGAACGGTGCCGGGCCGTCCCGTTGGGGCGACGTCGGCGGGCGGGTCCCAGGAGGTTCGGGCTGCATCTTTCGGATAGACGAGCTTCTCCGGACCCCTTAACGACTTCCCCGGAACCGCGAGCTCCCCGCCGCCGGGGCTGTCCGGTGCGGTGGGCTCGCGACACGGATCCGGAGGGTCCTATGAGGTTGTCGATCGCGGCAGGCGTCCTCGCGAGCTTCGTCCTTCCTTCGCGCGCTCTCGCGCAGGGCAACGTCGCCCAGGGCGCGGCTGCCACGGTGCAGGTCGAGCAGTCGCGCGCACAGAACGCAGCGCTCATGAGGCAGTACAGCTGGACCGAGCGGCTCGAGTTCCTCGTCAACGGGCAGGTGAAGGACCTTCGGATCGATACGGTCAACTTCGCGCCGGACGGCAAGCTGCAGCGGACGGTGTTGAACGATCAGTCGGCACCGCTGCCGGGGGGGTTCCTCCGCAGGAGGGTCGCGGAGAACAAGAAGAAGGAGATCGAGGAGTACATCCAGGGACTCGGAAAGCTCCTGCGCGAGTACACGCTCCCGACGCCGGGTGCGGTGATGAACTTCATGGACACGGCGACGCCGGTGCCGGCGGGGAACGGCCAGCTCCTCATCACCGGCCAGGGCGTCGTCCAGCCGGGCGACTCGCTCAGCGTCTGGATCGACGCAGCCACCAAGAAGACGAAGAAGGTGGCGGTGACGAGCTCCTACCAGGGCAACCCGGTGAACCTGACCGCCACGTTCAACACGCTCCCCTCCGGGCTGAACTATGCGGCCTACGCGCAGGTGGCCGTTCCGGCGAAGGGCTACGTGATCCAGGTCCAGAACTTCGACTACGTGCGCAATTGAAGCCGGTCTGGCGAGCGCGCCCCGGAGCGCCTGCTTCCTAGAACGCCTCGCCGGCCCCGAGGTAGATGCAGAAGGAGTCCTGGCCCCACGCGAAGTCCAGGCGCAGGTTCGTGCGGGACTCCTTCGTGAGCATGATGCGAGCGCCGAAGCCCGCAGCCGGCTTCACGTACTGGAACAGGTTCGTCGCGGGCTCGTTGACGTTCGAGTAGCTGAATGCAGGCCGGCTGAACGTTTCGGCGTTCGCGAACACCGCGCCGCCGAGAAGGCCGTTGTCCGTGATCCGGAAGCGCCACTCGGCCTCCGCGTAGACCTCCGCCGTTCCGCGGAACCGGCCCTGGATGTAGCCGCGCCCCGTCGTCCCGGCCGCGTCCCATCCGACCGATGGCAGGACGAGGTAGGGCTGGTGACCGCCCATGATGCCGCTCGCGAGGATCCAGAAGGCGAGCACGTTCCGCGGCACGTCGTCGGACAGGCCGATGTAGGTGCGGAGGTCGGCCAAGGCGGAGGAGCTCCCCTGGCTGCTCCCGAGCCAGGTCGGGAAGCCGGCGACGGCGAGGTGAGCGTAGTAGCCCTTGTAGGCGTTGATGGTGGAATCGCGGCTGTCGTACAGGATGTCGGCGGAAACCCCCGACAGCGTGTAGTCCGTGGGGTTGAAGCCGTAGTACACGCTGTAGGCGTAGTGGCTCGTCACGATCGGTGGGGACGCGGAGAGGTCGAGGGCCTCGTCCACGATGCCGAAGTACCGGTTGTAGCGGAACGAGCCACCCAGGTAGAGCTTTCCCCAGGTCTTCTTGAGGACCGTCTCCTCGAACCGGAGGAGGTCGAACTTCATCGGCTGGGCGCCGTTGATGGGCTCGGTGTTCCCCCAGCCGTCGATCGAGAAGCTGTTCGACACGAGGGGCGTGCCGGTCCCGAGACCGTAGGTGTCCTGGTTGTAGAGCAGGAAGCGCCAGTCCCCCTGGAGCTCCCACTCGTCGTCTGCGGCGAGAACCGTCGTGCCGATCTGGACGACGAGCTGGCTGTTCGTCGTGAGGAGGACGAGCACCGACGCGTTGGAGATCGTGGTCGTCGCGGGGTCGCCGAAGTACATCGCGAACTTCCCGACGAGCCCGATCAGGAACCCGAGCGCGGGGTTGTATCCGACGGCGGGGATGATCGAAGGGTAGAGCTTGAACGCCTGTGGCGGCGGCGTCCTTGCGTCCTTGCCGGTGAAGAAGTCGATGATGTCCGTCCGGTCGATGTAGGGCGCGCAGCGCGAGTCCACGCAGACGTTGCCGTAGCCAAGCCCGAGGACGCACTCGCGGCTGTCGGTGCACGTCGGCCCGGTCGTCGCCGCCGCGCTGAGGGGGGACGGAGGCTCCGCAGCGGCGGCCGCGCCCGGCCCCGCCACCAGGGCGAGCCAGGAAAGGGCGACGAGGAGGCGAGCCGGCCGCACCGACCGCCCGGTGCCCGCCATTGACCGGGCCAGGGCGCGGGGCCGCTCCGTTCCAGTCTGCGTGGTGGCCTTCGGGTTCATGAGGTGGGCGCCAAGCCCTTGCCCCAAGGGAATGAGCCGAGCACGGTGACGTGCAACCTAGCGCACTTCGGGTCCGCGCGGATGCGGGAAGCGCGCGCCCGCGACTGCCCCGGACGAGCGATGCACGCCGCGCATCCCGGATGTCCTCGAACCGTCACTTTCGGGCACTGCGGACACACGGGAGTCGGGTTGCCCTCGCGGCCGACGCAAAGGGGGCGCTGTCCATTTTCGGCAAGAACCGGGCCACTGGCGGGACCTACACCCAACAACCCACTTGGCGAAAGCCCAAAGGCGGTCGAAACTGCCGCTCTTTAGAGCAGCCATCCACGGTTGACGCAAGGAGAGTCCATGTCCCGCTCGTTCCGGATCGCCGTCTTCTCTGCCTTCCTCGCCGCGGCCACGCCCGCCTGGGCGCAGTACACGTTCGCCCAGCCCGGCCAGCCGCAGGTGCAACCCGTCGAGGTGTACAACAACCTCGTGCGCGTGAACGTCGGCTACGGCGGCTACAACAGCGCCTACTACAACTGCGCCTACTACTATCCTTACTATTACACTTGTGGGTCCGGCTCGACCGCCTGGTACAACTCCTTCCTCGTCGGTCCGCAGCTCGACTTCAACCTCGGCGGCGTGAACAACATCAGCGTCGGTTTCGACGTCCTCATCGGCACCGCGACAGGAACGGTCTACAACAACGTCGGGCAGTCCCTGTCGGCATCGGCGAACGCGACGATCTGGGAGCCGACGCTCGACTACGTCGCGAAGTTCGGCCCGGCCACGCAGGACACCGTCGGCCGGTTCCGGGTCGGCGGCGGCATGTACATCGGACCCAACTCCGGGATCGGTGGAGCTTTCCGCATCGGCGGCGGCGCGTCCTTCCTGAACTCCAGGCGCCTGGGCGTCGGTCTCGACCTCGTGCTCGAAGGCGGCGGGTACAAGGGGTACTGGATCGGCGGCATCCAGATCATGGCCTCGCCGGAGTTCCACTTCTAGGCGCGGGAGGATCCAGTGAAGACCACCGCGATGTGGGGAGCGGTCGCCGCTCTCCTCGTCTCGTCGTCCGCGCTCGCCCAGGGCAACGTGCCCCAGGCGGCCGCGCAGACGGTCCAGGTCGTGCAGTCGCGCGCGCAGAACGCCGCGCTCATGAAGACCTATACCTGGAACGAGAGGACCGAGATCCTCGTGAACGGCCAGGTGAAGGACATCCGCATCGACCTCGTGAACTTCGGGCCGAACGGGCAGCTGCAGCGCACGCTGCTCAACGACCAGAGCGCGCCACTCCCCGGCGGCTTCATCCGCCGCTCGATCGCCGAGAGCAAGAGGAAGGACATGCAGAAGTACCTGGATGGCCTGCGTGCGCTCCTCCAGCAGTACACGCTGCCCACGCCCGGTGCGGTGATGAACTTCCTCGACCAGGCGACGACCACGCTGTCCCCCAACGGGCAGCTCGTGGTGAGCGGCACGAACGTCGTCCAGCCGGGCGACGCCCTCACCATGTATCTCGACCCGGCCACCAAGCGCATCAAGCGCGCGACCGTCACCACGGCCTTCCAGGGGAGTCCCGTGAACCTCAGCGCCTCGTTCAACACGTTGCCCACCGGGCTCAACTACATGGCATACGGCGAGGTGACGGTCCCGGCGAAGGGCTATGCCATCCAGGTCCAGAACTTCGACTACGTGCAGAACTGAGGAGGAACTCATGCGAACGATCGGGAGACTGGCCCTTGCGGCGCTTCTCGTCGTGGGGAGCGCCCGCGCCCAGGAAGCCTGCAAGGCGGACGTCGAGAAGCTGTGCGCCGGCATCCCGCCCGGCGGCGGGCGCATCCTGAGCTGCCTCAAGGCGAACCAGGCCCAGGTGTCTCCGGGCTGCAAGGCCGAGCTCGGCGCGATCGCCCAGAAGGCGAAGGAGGTCGGCGCGGCGTGCGAGGGCGACGTGCAGCAGTTCTGCGCGGGCGTCCCAAAGGGCCACGGGGCGGTGCTGAAGTGCCTGGCCTCGAACAGCGCGAGCCTCTCGCCGCAGTGCCGGGAGGTCGTCGAGAAGGCGCGCGAGAAGCTTGCCGAGTTCAAGCAGGCCTGCGGCGCGGACGCCGGGAAGTTCTGCCAGGGCATCCCCCCCGGTCAGGGGCGGATCCTGAGCTGCCTCAAGTCGAAGCAGGCGGAGCTGTCTCCTGCGTGCCAGGCGATGCTCGCGAGGTGAGCGCCGTTCGGGACAGCGGCGCGCGGCGGGAGCCGGCCGGGGCGCCTCTGCGTCCCCGGTCCGGCTCCGCCTTTGCGGACCGGACCCGCGGGGAGGGGACGGGGTCGCGGGGCGGGGGGCCGCGCGCGTTCCTCGCCCTGGTCCTGTCCATCGCCTGCGCCGGGGCGCGGGCCGATTCTCCCGCGGGGCCGGCCACGAAGGCCGCGGGCCCGTGGCCGGGCGAGTTCCGGGTGCTCGAGCCCAAGGCGGTCGAGATCCTCAAGGCGTCGAGCGCCAGGCTCGCGGCCGCGCGCACGATGACCTTCACGGCCGTGACCGGCGAGGAGAGCCCGAGCCGGCTCGGTCCCCCGCTGTCGTACGAGACGCAGTCGCTCGTCGCGCTCCAGCGCCCCGACAGGCTCCGGGTCGTCACCACCGGCGACGGACCGCGCTCCGAGCTCTACTACGACGGCAAGTCGCTATCCGCCTTCGTCCCCGCGGAGAACCTGCTCGCGACAGCCAAGGCTCCCGACACCATCGACGGCGCCCTGCGAGCCGCGCACGAGATGGCGCACATCTACTATCCGTTCGCGGACGTGATCGTCGCGGACCCGTTCGGGGACCTCGCCCCCGACCTCCGGCTCGCCTTCTATGTGGGACAGTCCCACGTGGTGGGCGGCGTCGCGACCGACGTCGTCGCATACGCGACGGACGAGGTGTTCATCCAGGTCTGGATCGGCGTGGACGACAGGCTGCCGCGGCGCTTCCGGGCCGTGTACGTCCGGGACCCGCTCCAGCTGCGCCACGAGATGGACCTCTCGTCCTGGCAGATCGACCCGAAGCTCGCCCCGGACGCCTTCCGACTGCCAGCCGCGGCGCTCGGGGCGAAGCCGATTCCGTTCGGGAGGCCGGAGTCACGGGCGGCCTCGGCCAAGCCGCCTGCGCCGAGCGGGCAGGCGCCCGCGAAGTGAGGGCGCGAAGGAGGCGGGACCGATGAGAAGGCTTGCTGGCGGATGCGCGGCGCTCGCGGTCTCGATCGGAGTTCTCGCGCCCGAGGCGGCGACCGCCTACGCGCACGCGAACCAGTGGGGCGGCACGACCAGCCACTCCTACGGATCGACCACCGCAACGGGGCGATACGGCGGGAGCGCGACCCACACCGAAGGCGAAGGGACCACGGCGAGCGGGGCCTACGGGGGCTCCGCGTACCACGCGCAGGGGTCGGACCAGACGACGGCCACGAACCGGTACGGCGACACGGCCACGCACACCTACGGCCAGGGCACCTCCGTCAGCAACCCCTACGGCGGCTCGGCCTATCACGCCGAGGGGTCGGGGACGACGACGGCCACGAATGCGTACGGGGACACGGCCACCCACTACGCCGGGTACGGGACCACGGCCTCGACCCCTTATGGAACGACGGCCTACCACGCCGAGGGCTCCCCATACACGACGGTGTCGAGCCCGTACGCCTACCACCCGCCCTACTACGGGGCGCCGTACCCGTATCCGTACCACCCGCCGACCACCGTGAACTACTACGGGTCGAGCTGCTACAACTGCGGGGGCTGGGCCGTGGCGGGCGCTGCCGTGGCAGGTGCAGCCGTGGGGGCCGCCGTCGCCACGTCCGCGGCCCAGGCGAACACCGCGGCGGCAACGCAGAGCGCCTACAACGCCGGCGTGGCCGCCGGATCGGCGAGCACGGCGACCGCGAGCGCCTACAGCTCCGGGTATGCCGCGGGTTCCGCCAACAGTGCAGCGGCCTACTCCTCCGGGTACGCTGCCGGCAGCGCGGCCACCTACTCCATGGGCGGGATCTACCCTTCGCTCCCCACGGGGTGCTCCTCGTCCGTCGTCGGCGGCACGACCTACTACGCCTGCGGCGGCACGTGGTTCCAGCCCTCGTACGGCGCGAACGGCGTCTACTACCAGGTGGTTCCCGCGCCGTACTAGCGGCCGGGCGTGAAGCCCAGTGCGCGAGGCAGGCAGTCCTCGATTCACAGGCGAGAACAACCGACAACCAAGGAAGAGAGGGCAACGTGGCTAATGCGAGAATCCGGCATCTCCTGCTCCTTCTGGCGGCCAGCCTGGCCGCGCCCGCGTCGGCGCAGCAGGACCCCTGCTTGAACGACGCGATGCGGCTGTGCCCGAACGTCCCGGCTGGCGGAGGCGACATCGTCGCGTGCCTGAAGGCGCAGGAGCCCGCGCTCTCGCCGGCGTGCCGCCAGAAGCTGCTCACCCCGCAGCAGGTGGCGGAGGAGGTCGTGAACGAGTGCAGGGCCGACGCGGCCAGGGTGTGCCCCGGCGTCCAGCCCGGCAACGGACGTATCGCCGCCTGCCTGAAGGCGAACATGCTCAACCTCAGCGCTCCGTGCATCGACGCGCTGTGGGCCGCCAAGGAGAAGGCCGGCGAGGTGAGCCAGGTCTGCGCGAGCGACATCGCCACCTTTTGTCCCGGCATTCCTTCCGGGCAGGGGCGGATCGCGAGGTGCCTGAAGGGCAACATGGCCTTCCTGTCCCCGGGCTGCAAGGCGCTCTTCACGCCTCCCCCCTGACGGACCCGTCGCGCAGCGGCGCGGCGACGAGGGGATCCGCGCCCCTGCGTCGCCGCGGCGGCCTGCGGCGCCGTTCTCCCCGTCCCGGTCTCCGTTGTAGTCTCCTCCCTTCATGGCAGAGGCGCCCCCCTCGGAACGAAGACCGTCCGGCTTCGCGAACCTGCTCTTGCACCTTCATCCGCGCGTGGTGCCCGCGGACTCGCTGCGGCTCAGCCGGACGTTCGGGCTCGGGGGGGCGGCGCTCGTTCTCTTCGCGGTCCTCGCCGCAAGCGGCGCGCTCCTGCTCGTCACCTACGAGCCCTCGCCGGAGCGCGCCTACGCGACCGTCACGGCGATCGTCGACGAGATCCCGCTCGGCGCCTTCGTGCGGAGCGTCCACCACTGGGGCGCGAACGGCCTCGTGCTCGTGGCGTTCCTCCACCTCTTGCGGGTCTTCTACCGGGGCGGCCACCTGCCGCCGCGCAGCGGAAACTGGATCGTCGGCGTCGTGCTCCTCCTGCTCGTCGTGGGGAGCGCCTTCACCGGCTACCTGCTGCCCTGGGACCAGCTCGCGTACTGGGCGGTCACGATCAGCACGGGCATGCTCGACTACGTCCCCGGCGTGGGCGCCCTCCTCCTCCGGGCGGCGCGGGGCGGGGCGGAGATCGGGCCGGGGACGCTCGCGCGCTTCTTCGTCCTCCACGTGGCGATCTTGCCGGTCGCCACGATGCTCCTGCTCGCCTTCCACTTCTGGCTCGTGCGGAAGGCGGGGGGCGTGGTGATCGCGCACGGCGTCGGCGACGCGGCCGCCCCGCGCGGTCCGCTCGTCCCGACGTCGCCCGGCCTCACGCGGCGGGAGGGCGTGGCGAGCCTGGTGGTCATCGCGGCCGTCCTGCTTCTCGCAGGGGTCCTGGACGCGCCGCTTCTCTCCCAGGCGAACCCGGGTGCGAGCCCGAACCCGGTGAAGGCGCCCTGGTACTTCATGGGAGTGCAGGAGTTGCTCGTGCACCTGCACCCCCTGTTTGGAGCCGCCGTCGTGCCCGGCGTGCTTCTCGCGCTGCTCCTCGCCCTGCCATGGATCGGAGGGGTCGCGCCGCCAAGCGGACGCTGGTTCGAGTCGGAACGAGGCGCGCGCTGGGTGGCCTGGTCCGGCGCGGCGGGCGGCCTCCTCGCGTTGGCGGCCGTCGTCGCGAACGAGCCGCTGCGGCGGCGCCCCCCCTGGCTCCCGGGTCTCGCACCAGCCGTCCGCGGTGGGCTCCTCCCGCTCCTCGCCGCGGCACTCGCGGTGTGCCTCGCCGCCGTGCTCGCGAGGCGTCGAGGGGGGACCCGACCCGAGGTCGTCCAGGTCGCCTTCACCTTCGTCGTTGGTGCCCTCGTGGTCCTCACGGGGGTCGGGGTGCTCCTGCGGGGGCAGGGGATGGCGCTCGCGTGGCCCCTGCCCCCGCGCCCCTAGGGAGGGGATTCATTGCAAGGACGTCGGGACAGTGAAGCCGGAGCCCGTGCCGACGGGAGGCGCGCCTTCCTGGTCCGCCTCTGGAAGGTGCTCGGCGCCGCGGCGGTCCTCGAGGTGTTCGCCGTCGGGGTGGCCTTCCTCTGGCCGCGCAAGGAGGGTGCGCGAGGTGGCGCCGGCGTCGTTGCGGCGGGTCCGGTCGCCGAGTTCACGCCGTCCTCGGTTCGCGCATTCCCGGCGGGGCGCTTCTACCTCGTCCGGCTCGCCGACGGAGGTTTTCTCGCCATCGCGTCGAAGTGCACGCACCTCGGCTGCACGGTCCCGTGGAACGCGAAGGAGCGGGTCTTTCCCTGCCCCTGTCACGCCTCCGTCTTCGACATGCGGGGGGATGTGCTCTCGCCTCCAGCGCCGCGAGCCCTGGACCTCTTCGCGGTTCGCATCGAGGGCGGGATCGTCAAGGTCGACACGTCCCGGCGTATCGAGCGGACGCGGTTCGAACCCGGGCAGGTGACGTATCTCTAGGAAGCGAGAGGCGGGGAGCGACCCGGGCACCGTGCCCACCCGGCCGCCGTCCTCCGGGGGGCCGGACCGCTGGCTCGTGGCGGGCGTGGTGGCGACCGCGGTCATCGTGCTCGCCGTGCCCCTCCACCTGGCGGTGCGCCGCATACGGGGGCCGCGCCTCGCGCCGCCGACCGCCCCGCAGTACGTCGGAAGCGAGCGCTGCAAGTCGTGCCATCAGAAGCAGTACGAGGCGTGGACGGGCTCGCACCACGCGCACGCGATGCAGGTCGCGCGGGACGACACCGTCCTCGGGGACTTCGCGAACGCGCGCTTCCTTCACAGGGGCAAGGAGTGGCGATTCTACCGGCAGGGCGACAGGTTCATGGTCCAGGCCGAGGGACCGGATGGCGCGATCCACGAGTACGAGGTCGCGTATGCCTTCGGAGTGGAGCCCCTGCAGCAATACCTGGTCTCGTTCCCCGGCGGGAGACTGCAGGCGCTGTCGGCGGCGTGGGATACCCGCGCGAAGCGCTGGTTCCACGTGAGCCCGCGCGGCGAGGCGCCTCCGGGCGACTGGCTCCACTGGACGCGCCCCGGCCAGAACTGGAACGCGATGTGCGCGGACTGCCACTCGACCGCCGTGCGCAAGCGCTACGATCCGGCGGCGGACTCCTACCAGACGACGTGGTCCGAGATCATGGTCGGATGCGAGGCGTGCCACGGCCCGGGGTCGGGACACGTCGCCTGGGCCGAACAACCGGCCATGGGACGACCCGCCGTGGAGAACGTCGCCCTCCTCACCCGGACCTCCAAGCTCACGGGCGGCGAGCTCGTCGGCCTGTGCGCGCCCTGCCACGCGCGCCGGTCGCAGTTCGAGGACCAGGGGGTGCCCGGCGGCGAGCTCCTCGACCGCTACCTGCCCGCGCTCCTCGGCCCTGGACAGTTCCACCCCGACGGTCAGATCCTCGACGAGGACTTCGAGTGGCACGCATTCACCCAGAGCAAGATGTACGCGAACGGGGTCCGGTGCGCCGACTGCCACGACGTCCATTCGGGCAAGCGCTACAAGGAGGGCAACGAACTCTGCACCCGATGCCACCGGGCCGACACCTACGACGGGCCCGCCCATCACTTTCACAAGAAGGAGTGGAAGGGCAAGCCGAGCGCCGGCGTCCTGTGCGTGTCGTGCCACATGCCCGGCCAGAACTTCATGGTGGTCCACTTCCGGCGGGACCACTCGATGCGAGTGCCGCGCCCGGACCTCACGGCCGCCCTCGGGGTGCCGAACGCCTGCAGCGCGGCCGGGTGCCACGCGGACAGGCCGCTCGCCTGGGTGCAGGCGAAGTACGACGGATGGTACGGGAAGAAGCGAAAGCCCCACTACGGGACGGTGCTCGCGGCGGGGCGCCGCCAGGATCCCGAGGCGGAGAAGGACCTGGTCGAGCTCTCCCAGGATCCCCTCCGCCCGGCCGTGGCCCGGGCCACGGCCGTCGATCTCCTCGCGGAGTACTCCGGGCCGCGAGCGCTCGCCGCGATGGAGAGGGCGCTTGCCGACCCCGAGCCCCTCGTGCGCGCCACGGCCGCGCAGCGGGTGGCAGGCGACGCCGGAGAGCTCGCGCGCCTGCTCGCCCCGCTCCTCCGGGATCCGGTGCGGACGGTGCGCGCGCAGGCAGCCGCTCGCCTGGCCGGTCCGCCGGCCTCGCGGCTCTCGGAGCCCGAGCGCAGAGCGCAGGCTGCGGCTCTCGAGGAGTACGTGCAGGCGCAGAAGTACATGTCGGACATGCCGTCGGGCCCGTACAACCTCGGGAACCTGAGCGCCGCCGTCGGGGACGTGGCGGAGGCGGAGCGACACTACCGGCGAGCCATCGAGATCGACGGAGAGCTCTTCGCGGCGAAGGCGAATCTGGCGACGCTCCTCGCCGGGCAGGGGCGGCTCGGAGAGGCGGAGCAGCTCCTGCGGCAGGCGCGGGACGCCAGGCCCCGCGACGCGAGCCTCTCCTTCAACCTGGGGCTGCTCCTCGCGGAGGTCGGCAAGCGGGAGGAGGCCGAGAGGTCGCTGCGGGCGGCCCTGCGGGCCGATCCGAGGCTCGCCGCCGCCGCCTACAACCTCGCGGTGCTCGTCGCGGACCGGCATCTGGCGGAGGCGGTGAGGCTCGCGCGCCAGGCCGCCGACCTGCGCCCGGACGTTCCCCGCTACGCCACCGCGCTCGCCTTCTACGAGGCCCGCGCCGGCGACGTCCGCGGAGCGACGGACACGCTCGAGGCGCTCCTGCGCACGCACCCCGAGCACGCGGAGGCCTACCGGATGCTCGCCCAGATCTACGTGCGGCAGGGGCGAGCGGTGGACGCGCGCGCGCTGCTCGAGCGTGCCCCACGCGCGCCGTAGGCGTCGAGGCGGGAGACACGCGGGTGCGGCGGCCGATGCCAGTGGCGCCGGGCGCCGGGGTCGTTACAATCGGCGGAACCCCATGACCGATTCCCACTTCCCGGATGCCGCGACCGGCGGCAAGGTGGCGCTCCTCGCGATGGCGCTCGTCTCCGCCGCGCTCTTCGGAAACTTCTACGTCTACGATTCCGTGGGCCCGGTCGCCGACCTCCTCCAGCGGCAGCTCGGCTTCACGGACACGCAGATCGGGACCCTGAACGCCATCTACAGCCTCCCGAACATCGTGCTGGTGCTCGTGGGCGGGATCCTCGTGGACCGGCTCGGAGCCGGCAAGACCCTGTTCTGGACGGCGGGCATCTGCTTCCTCGGTGCCGGGCTCACCGCGGCCAGCCCGGGCTTCGTGGCGATGGCCACGGGCCGGCTGCTCTTCGGAATCGGCGCCGAGACGTTCAACATCGCCACGCTCTCCGCGGTGACGCTGTTCTATCCACGGCGCCACACGGCGCTGATGATGGGCATCACGCTGGGAATGGGACGCGCCGGGTCCTGGGTCGCCGACCTTTCGCCGTCGATTTGGAGCAAGGTGTATGCGGCCGGCTGGCAGCCGCCGCTCGTGCTCGCGGCGGGCATCGCGGCGACGAGTTTCGTGGCGAGCGGTGCGTACTGGATGATCGAGCACCGGGCGGCCCGCCGGGTAGGCGGTGCCGCGCAGGCCGCGCCGTTCGCGTGGCGCGACGTGTACCGGTTCGGCCCGTCGTACTGGTACCTCGTGCTCCTCTGCGTGCTCTGGTACGGGGTCATCCTCGCGTTCCGGAGCACCTTCGCCATCAAGTACTTCCAGCACGTCCACGGGCTGTCCCTCGAGGAAGCGGGCCAGATCAACGCGCACGTGTTCCTCGCGGCCCTCTTCGCGACGCCGGCCTTCGGGTGGCTCTGCGACCGGCTGGGCCGGTACGCGGGCCTGCTCGCGTTCGGGGCGCTGCTGTTGCCGGTGTCGCTCTCGATCATGGCGGTCGGAAACGGTGGCCTGGGTCTCGCGACCGTCCTCATCGGCGTGTCCTACTCGCTCGTGCCCGCGGCCATGTGGCCGCTCGTGTCGCGGATCGTCGAGGCGAAGAAGTTCGGCACCGCCATCGGCCTCATGTGGGTCATCCAGAACGCCGGGATCGCGGGGGCGAACCTCGTCGCCGGGTGGCTCAACGACCAGGGCCTCGCGAGCGCGCGGCACCCCGCGGGCTACGGGGGCATGATGGCCTTCTTCATCGCGTCGAGCGCGCTCGGGTTCGTGTTCGCCGTGCTCCTGTGGCTCCGGACGAGGGAGCGTGTCCGCGCGGTTCCCGCGCCCGCCGGGGTCGTGGACGCGGGAGAGCGCGATCGGTAGGTGCCGGGAGAAGCCACGCGGCGAGCGACTTGACGGCCGTCAATGCGGCACGGGCATTCTCGACAGGCCGCCGATGTGCGCGCAGACTCGGCGCCGTGGATGGTCCGCTCGTACGCGGTTCGCACCTCAAGGAGGACCTGAAGGCGCTCGACTCCCTGGGGCCCGTCGCGGCCGCGGGGATCCGCGCGCGCATGCAGGCGGCCTCGATCCGAACCATCGAGGAGTCGACGCGGATCGAGTACCTTCCGCTCGCCATCAACATCGAGATGGCCGAGGCGGTCCACGCAGAGGCCGGCGAGGCGGGTTCGCGGCTGTGGGCGCGCACCTCGCTCATGGCCTCCCTCGGGGGTCTCTTCCGTCCTCTCTTCGAGGCGGCGACGGCGCTCTTCAACCCGGCGCCACCCCTGTTCTACAAGTACATCCCCCAGGGGTGGCTCCTGTCGTACAAGGGCTGCGGGGAGATCTCCGTCGAAGAGCCAACGCAGGGAGCGACGATCCTCACGGGGCGCGGGCTGCCCCATGCGATGTTCAGCGAAGCCTACTTGGTCGCCGTGTGCGGAACCTTCGAGTCCGCCTTCACGCTCACAACCTTCGAGGGGCGCGCCGACTGCGTCGTGCGAGACCGCCAGCACGGGACCGCCGTGTGGCGCGTCGACTGGAGGCCCGCCGCTCGCGGCAAGCCGTGACGCGGCGCTCGGGCGACGGCGCTCCGGGGACCGTGACAGGTCGGGGAATTCTGCTGTCGCGGGGCAGCCACGACGGACCGTGGGCCGACCCCGGGCCGCCTCCGCGGGGCCGGCCGTCCGCCCAAAGCGGATAGGCGAATCGCGGTCGCAACGCCCCCAACCGGGACCGAGCGACGCATCACCGGAAGTTGCATAAAGAGAGCCGCAGTCTGGGTCCCAGCCACCCGCGCCGCAGCCGGTCGCGAGTCGAGGAGGGGACCGGGAGGACGCAATGACCTTCGCAGCAAGAAGCGCGGTCCCGCTTGCCGTGGCGCTCGCCACCTTCGCGGCGCCGCCGGCACGCGCCCAGCAGATCACCGGCGTTCCGGGCTCGCCGAGCGCCACGACGACCATCCAAGGCGACCAGCTCCCGCATCCGCCACTCCAGTTCGGCGGCGTGATCAAGGACACGGCGCCGCAGTCCAAACCCTACTGGCCGCCGCGGGTCGCCCCGAGGAAGGGGGCGCCGAACGTGCTCCTCATCATGACGGACGACGCCGGCTATGGCGTTCCGAGCACCTTCGGAGGCGTCATCCCGACGCCGGCGCTGGACCGCGTTGCCGCGCACGGCCTCCGCTACACGAACTTCCACTCGACGGCGCTCTGCTCGCCGACGCGGGCCGCGATCATCACCGGCCGCAACCACCACTCGGTCGGCTTCGGCGTCATCGCCGAGCAGGCGACCGGGTTCCCCGGCTACGACAGTTTCATCACGCGCGACAAGGCCACCATCGGCCGCATCCTGAAGGACAACGGCTACCGCACCTCGTGGTTTGGGAAGAACCACAACACGCCGGCGTTCCAGGCGAGCCAGGACGGCCCCTTCGACCAGTGGCCCATCGGGATGGGCTTCGAGTACTTCTACGGCTTCATCGGCGGCGACGCGAACCAGTGGGAGCCGAACCTCTTCCGCAACACCACCCAGATCTACCCGTTCCAGGGAAAGCCCGGGTGGAACCTCATCACCGGCATGGCGGACGACGCCATCGCCTACATGAACCGGATCAACGCCCTCGACCCGGAGCAGCCCTTCTTCGTCTACTACGTGCCGGGTGGCACGCACGCGCCGCACCACCCCACGCCGGAGTGGGTGAAGAAGGTCAGCGACATGCACCTGTTCGACCAGGGGTGGAACAAGCTCCGCGAGCAGATCTTCGCGAACCAGAAGAAGCTCGGCGTCATCCCGCCCGACGCGAAGCTCACGCCGTGGCCGAAGGGTCTTCTGAAGGAGTGGGACGAGCTCAGCGCGGACGAGAAGAAGATGTTCATCCGGCAGGCGGACGTGTTCGCGGCCTACGTCGCCTACACCGATCAGGAAATCGGCCGGGTGATCCAGGCGGTCGAGGACATGGGTAAGCTCGACAACACCCTCATCATCTACATCGAGGGGGACAACGGGACGAGCTCCGAGGGGACCCTCGTCGGCACGCCCAACGAGGTCGCCATGTTCAACGGCGTCATCGTCCCCGTCGAGGACCAGCTGAAGTACTTCTACGACGCCTGGGGCACGGACAAGACCTATCCCCACATGGCGGTGCCGTGGGCCTGGGCCTTCGACACGCCGTTCTCCTGGACGAAGCAGATCTCGTCGCACTTCGGCGGCATCAAGCAGGGGATGGCCGTCTCCTGGCCCCAGGTGATCAAGGACCAGGGGGGCATCCGCAACCAGTTCCACCACGTGATCGACATCGTTCCGACGATCCTCGAGGCGACCGGCGTGAAGCAGCCCACGGTCGTGGACGGCATCAAGCAGAGCCCGATCGAGGGCGTGAGCATGGTCTACACGTTCGACAAGAAGAACGCGAACGCCCCCTCCACGCACCGGACCCAGTACTTCGAGATGATGGGCGATCGCGCCCTCTACCACGACGGCTGGATCGCGAGCACCAAGGTCGTCCGCCCGCCCTGGAACGTGACGGCGCCGGCCCACGACCCGATGACGGTCCCGTGGGAGCTCTACGACCTCTCCAAGGACTGGACGCAGTGCGACGACCTGGCGGCCAAGAACCCCGCCAAGCTGAAGGAGCTCCAGGCGCTCTTCATGAAGGAGGCGAAGAAGTACCAGGTGCTGCCGCTCGACACCACGGTCGTCACCCGACTCCTCACGCCGCGGCCGAGCCTGACGGCCGGGCGGACGTCCTTCGCCTGGACCCAGCCCATGACCGGGGTTCCGTACGGCGACGCGCCCTCGATCCTGAACGCCTCCTACACCTTCAAGGCGGACGTGGAGATCCCGCAAGGGGGGGCCGAGGGCATGCTCATCACCACGGGCGGCAGGTTCGGCGGGTACGGGTTCTACGTGTGGAAGAACAAGCCGGTCTTCCTTTGGAACCTCGTCGACCTCAAGCGCGTCCGCTGGGAGGGGCCGAACCTCACGCCGGGCAGGCACGTCATCGAGTTCGACTTCAAGTACGACGGCCTCGGCATGGGCACGCTGATGTTCAACAACTTCTCGGGCATCGCCCGCGGCGGTACCGGGGTGCTGAAGCTCGACGGCCAGGAGGTCGCCCGCCAGACGATGGAGCGGACCATCCCGTTCATCCTGCAGTGGGACGAGAGCATGGACATCGGGTCCGACACGCTCACCGGCGTGAACGATGCCGACTACGCGCCACCGTTCACGTTCACGGGCAAGATCAACAAGATCACGCTCGCCATCGACAGGCCGCAGCTGACCCCCGAGGAGATCAAGAAGCTCCAGGAGGCACAGCGGAACAACCGGGTGAGCGAGTAGTGCAGGACCGCCCGCCCCGTCGCGGACGGGGCGGGCCGAAGCGAGGAGAACAAGAATGATCGCGTGCCGCCTGGGAATTACGGCGGTGCTCCTGGCGCTCTCGGGCGCGGCCGCGCCTGCGGACGAGCCGTCGCCGCCTCCGCAGCCGGGCGCGGCCCAGAGCGAGACGCCGAGGCAGGCGTGCGAGCGTTGCCGGAAGGAGCGGAAGTCCTGCAAGGATGCCTGCGCGGGTCCGAGTGGAGACCAGGTGCCGAGCGACTCCTGCCTGGACAAGTGCGACAACGCGTACTGGCGCTGCATCCCGCCCGGCCACGGCTGCGACTAGGATGCGCCGCTCCTCGGCGGCATTCCGCTGAGCGCAAGCGTTCACTTAACGCAACCCGGTGGTCGGGCGGTCCGGACCCTGCTATGGTCCGCGGCCGTCGGGCTTCCAAGTGGACCGGACCCCATCCAGAGCCAACGGCCCGTTCAGCCCCGGCCTCGCGGGCCTGTGGGACTTCGAGGACTTCGAGAGCTTCGCGGCGGCGAGCCCGGGCTGGGACCAGAGGCACCAGCAGCTGGGGAGCGGAACCTCCACGGTGAGGCTCGCCCTCGCGCAGTCCGGGAATGTGCAGCTGGCGGTGGTCCGACGCGCCGCAGGCGTTCGCGTGGAGGGGGTGCCACCCGTTGACTCGATCACCTTCGGCGTGGTCCTCGGCGGCGAGGTCCGGGTCGACGGCGAGCTGTACGGACCGGGTTGGGTAGCTTGCATGCGAGGCGGGAAGCCGATCGAGGTCCACGCCCCTGCGTCGAGCGTGACGCTCACGATGTGCGTCGACAAGGGTCTCTTCGACCGCCTGGCCTGCGAGAGCCCGGATGCGCTCGGCGACGGAGGGCCG
>Ga0335069_10001541_pt1 | contig 36932 bp, 35 predicted proteins | sample Lox_Sample_11_FD_206714 | JGI IMG/M metagenome (GOLD analysis project Ga0335069, IMG submission 206714) | Soil microbial communities from Loxahatchee National Wildlife Refuge, Florida, United States - Lox_Sample_1.1 | ecosystem: Environmental > Terrestrial > Soil > Wetlands | place: USA... | reverse complement strand
TTGGTATCCTGGTTCCTCACGTCGGCATCGATATAGACTGTAAACTCGGCTTCACCCCTGAAATCTTCAGGGCATACCGAATAACGGATCAAACCCAGGTCAGGCTCCGCCATGCTTAGAAATCTTCTTGAGGTGATCCTGACATGTTTCCCCCTGGAAGGGACCACGATGAAATCTCTTTCGAGATACCCCTCCTTCATGTTGAGTATCCTCCTGAAATTCTTAACCTGAACTTTCGCCAGGTCGATCTGAATGTCATCTATCGACAATCCGATTCCTATCCAGTTCGGAGAATTAAGCACTTTTGCAAAATACTCGGGGTAGCCGTTCTTCCACCATCCGACCCTTGTTTTGTCGGGGTAGTAGACACCGGCGACATAACTTCCCTGGAGGGAGTCGCCGGAATAATTCTCCTCGAAATTGGCCCTTTGCCCCATGTATCCGTTACCCAGAGCGAATACGCTTTCCGCTTCCCTGTTAAGTTCCGGGTTAAAACCCTCCTCAATAATCAGCCATTCATCTTTCTTAAATAAACTATCCATATCAAATCCTGTTTTCAAGAAGTTCAAGTTTATTCATTGTCATCTCATTCAATCCTTTAATTACAATATGGGCATCCTTAAGTATCTCCCTGCTGCCTATTCCCACGCATTTCATTCCGGCATTCAGGGCAGCTTCGACACCTGCTACGGCATCTTCAAATACAATGCATGACAGGGGATCAACACCCAGCATTGCCGCCGCCATCAGGAACACTTCAGGATCGGGCTTTGCCCTGTGTACAATGTTCCCATCTGCCACCGCATCGAAAGTATCTATCATCCCCACTCTGTCGAGAATCATGGGGGTGTTCCTGCTTGCCGAACCCAGGCCGATCTTTATCCCTTTTCCCTTCAGTTCGCTTATAAACTCAAGGGCGCCAGGGAGAATTTCATCCGGTGTCATCCGGCTGATATATTCAACATACCACTCATTTTTCTGTGCCGCCAGTTTTTCCTTCCCGGCACCGGGAAGTTCTTTCCTGCCTAATCCAAGAATTATTTCGAGTGATGCCATCCTGCTGACACCCTTGAGCCTCTCATTCTCCTTTTCTGAAAAATTTATACCCATTCCATCGGCCAGCCTCTTCCAGGCCAGGTAATGGTATTTTGCAGTATCAACAATTACTCCGTCAAGGTCAAATATGCATGCCTTTACCCACATCTCTCAGTCTTTATCATGTACAAACAGAACCAGTGCCGCTGCAATGAACATCGAAACACCTCCCGTTACCAGCGCATAAATGCTCTCCCCCCCAAAAAGGCTTTTTACCATGAAGCCCAGTATGCTGGCAGCCATTATCTGGGGTATTACGATGAAGAAGTTGAAGATTCCCATGTAGGTACCCATCTTGTTGGAAGGCAGGGCCCCGGTCAGTATTGCGTATGGCATAGCCAGGATGCTCGCCCATGCGAGCCCTATTCCCAGTTCCGAGATCATTAGGAGCTTCGGGTTACCTATGAAGAGGAATGATATCAGGCTTAAACCTCCGATCAATAGGCTGATTGCATGGACAGTTTTCCTGCTGGTAAGGCGTGCAAGCGCGATCAGCAGGAATGCCATAACCGCGGCGAATCCGTTGTAGACCGCCATCAGAACGCCCACCCAGTCGGCCCCTCTGTTATATTCATCTTTTATCCTGGTGAGTCTTTCCCTGACTGAAGGATCAAGGTTAAGTGCCTGGCTCTTCGATTCATCCGTGAAAAACTGGACCACTCTCATTGTTGCAACAACCTTCCTGTTGTTACTGAATTTCTTCTCAAACGAAGCCAGGTCATTCTTCACATCCTGGAAATTTGTCCACTCTTTTGATTCGGGCATGGAGGAGACACGCTCAACGGTGTTTTTCAGTGAACCGAAAACTGCTGCATCCAGCTTCATGTCGTACTTCGTGCTTGTGACCCCGGCAGTGGTATAGATCCACATTGAGAAGAGTGCAAACCACGAGAAGAATTGTACGAATGCAAGCCTCACCATGGTCCCGGGCATCCTGAACAGGTCATTTATCACCACCACAAAGCCATTACTGGTTTTATCTGCAGCAGTCAGGAGCCCGCACACCAGTAGGATAAGCCCGAATGCAGCCAGTCCGAATCCGAGGATATGAACTTCAGGTTCCATGCCTGTCATATAGACAAGGGTGCTGATAGCCAGCCCGGCAATAATCCAGATTACAGCCGACCTGAACAATTTTCCCGAAGAAACATTAACCTCCTCCTGAAGGATCCCGGCCTGGCTTTTTTCTTCACCGGTGCCGAATGATGCCAGCTCCTCGGGAGGGTACTCCTTCGTACGGAGCACCGTATAAAGAACGGCAAGAAAGAAAACTATGCCGCCAATCGTGAATGACAGAACAACATTGTGAGGAATCCCATGGCTGTTTGCAGCCGATGATACCTTCAGCCAGTTGGTTAGAACATAAGGAAGTGCCGATGCAATAATTGCGCCTGTCCCAATGAAAAAACTCTGCATGGCAAAGCCGACCGTTCGCTGCCCCGACGGCAGCATGTCGCCTACAAAAGCCCTGAAAGGTTCCATCGATATATTGATAGAGGCATCCATAATCCAAAGGGTCCCCGCGGCAATCCACAGAACCGGGGAGTGCGGCATGAACAATAGCGCGAGAGAAGCCAGAACCGCGCCAGTCAGGAAATATGGCCTCCTTCTTCCAAGCCTGTTCCACGTGTTATCGCTCATGTGCCCGATTATCGGCTGAATTATCAACCCTGTCACGGGAGCTGCTATCCACAGTATCGGTATGTTTTCGACTTTAGCACCGAGAGTTTCAAATATCCTGCTGACGTTTGCATTCTGTAGCGCGAACCCGAACTGGATACCGAGGAACCCGAAGCTCATGTTCCAGATCTGCCAGAACGTCAGGGTTGGTTTTTCCTTTTTCATTTTAATTTCATGAGAGGTTAGAAAATCTAAGCTTTAACGCGGCTCTTCGCCCTGTACCCGGCGAATCCGTACCAGGCAATAAACAGGAAACAGACAAGCGGGATGATGAAGCCCAGGGCCATGTTCCCTGTTACGTCCGCAATTCTTCCCATCAGGATCGGGATAAGTGCACCACCCACTATTGCCATTACGAGGAAAGAAGAACCTTTCTTTGTCAGCGGGCCCAGCCCCTTAATTCCGAGTGCGAATATTGTCGGGAACATTACGGACATGAAGAAATATGTTGAAAACAGGGCCACTACAGAAAGCCATCCGAATCCCGCCACTACAAGCGCCATGGTAATGACATTCATCGTTGCATATGCTGCAAGGAGCCTGTTTGGTTTTACAAGCCTCATGAATATGGTGCTGCCGGTGAACCTCCCGAGCCAGAACAGGCCCATACCGCCGATACCGAGTATCCTGGCCGCCTCCTGGTTAGTTAGTGAAGGGATCTGCTCGGTAACATAATTTATAAAGAAACTGTTTACACCGGTCTGTGCCGCAACATAAAGAAACTGTGCAACAACTGCCAGAACGAAATGAGGATGCTTCAGGAGATCCCCGAGATTTGCATCACCCTGGCCAGAATCACCACCGGAATCATGTTCCTCTTCCTTAAGCACGGGAAACCGGACCCTCCAGAAAAAGACGGCCACGATAAGAACCAGGGTGCCGATGAGCATATATGGAAGTGCTATTGATCCGAATTTATTACCGTCGCCGGTATCAGAAAAGATAAGCATGCCCCCGACCAGCGGGCCGGCTATCCATCCGAGTCCGTTGAATGACTGCGAGAAATTAATCCTCCTCTCGGCAAATTCAGGCGGACCCAGGACAGTGGTGTAGGGATTTGCTGCCGTTTCGAGACAGGTCAGTCCCGTGGCAATTATGAAAAGACACACCAGGAAACTAAAGAATGTCTGGATATATGTTGCAGGAAGCATTAAAAAAGCACCGCTTGCGAAGAGCAGGAGCCCGAAGATTATCCCTTTTTTATAACCGAAACGCTGCATGATAAAACCGGCAGGAAGGCCCATTATAAAGTACCCGCCATAAAAGGCAAACTGGACGAGGGCGGATTTTGCTTTCGACATATGCAAAAGCTCCTGGAAATGCTTGTTCAGGACATCAAGGCAGCCATGGGCAAAACCCCACAGGAAAAACAGGCTGGTCACAAGTACAAAGGCTACCATAAATCCGGGGAATACCAGCCTGGTTTTTCCGCCGGAAACCATTGATTCTTCACTCATTTGGGTTAGTACTAATTAAATTACAAGATTGTCATGATTTAGCAAATTTCCAAACCTTTCACTGTTTTAAAATAGCCATCTGAGTGCAATTTTCTATCCCTGAAATACCGAATATTAGATTATTTTTACTATCGGTTTGAAATAAATATCCACGACATTAAAATGAGGATACTCTCGGTCACCAATCTCTGCCACGGATTTGCTGCCACACTTCCCGAAAGAAGCCTGTACAAAGGGCTTGCCGGAAAGGGTGCGGATCTGACTGTTGTCACGCATTATCCTACTCCCGAATCGGAAGAGCTAGTGGCCGCCGGCATAAAAGTGGTATATCTCCCCATCACCAGGAAGTTCGATCTTAAAGTTGTGCGGTCGCTGAGGGAGATCATCAGGAGCGAAAAAACCGAAATCCTTCATTTCACCTTCGGGAAAGCTCTTACCAACGGCCTCGTTGCCTCACGCGGTCTTAACTGCAGGATTGTAGCGTATATCGGCTCGGTGAGCCTGTACTGGCACGATCCTTTTTCATGGGTTTCATACCTGAACAGCAGGATAGACAGGCTGATATGCCTGAGCAACGGGGTTGAAAAGCATGTGCTGGACCAGGCCCCGCGACGCATGAAGGGCAAAACTGCCAGGATTTACAAGGGATACGAAACCTCCTGGTTCAGTGATATCATTCCCGTTGACCGGAAAGATCTGGATATCCCTGAAGATGCTTTCGTATTAGGATGCGTGGCGAATGTGAGAAAAATCAAAGGCATTCCCTGGCTGATCAGGGCTTCGGAATTTTTGCCCGCCGGGCTTCCCGTATATTTCCTCCTTATCGGGCCCGGGATGGATTCACCCGGTATCAGGAAACTGATGAACAGGAGCAGTTATAAAAATAATTTCCGTACAAAGGGCTTTACAAATGATGTCCTGAGGTACACATCAGTCTGCGACCTGTATGTCCAGCCTTCCATAACGGAAGGACTCGGAAGGTCGGTGATCGAAGCAATGTGCCTTGGCAAACCCATACTGGTTTCCGGCACGGGAGGCATTGAAGAGCTCGTTGACGAGGGATCAAACGGCTTCTTCGTTCCGGCAGCTTCACCTGAAGCTCTTGCAAAAAAGATATTGTTTTCGGTTCAGAACAGGAATATTATGACCGGTATGGGGGCGAAATCTAGGGAGAGGATTGAAACAGCCTTCAACTCGAAACAGATGGTCGAAAATACCTGGCAGCTGTTCCGTTCACTTGCCGGGTAATCTGCACTTATCGCCCATATAATATCTTTCTTCCGTATTTCTACGAAATACTAAATAATCGTTGTTGCCGGCTGGCCCTCATCCCCCTGCACTTCCTGGTTTTTATCCCTGTATATAAGGTGCAGGATTGACGGGAATACTATCAGCAGCAGAGGCAGGGCTATAATAAATCCACCGATCACGGCTATGGCCAGCGGCTGGTGCATCTGGGCACCGGTGCCTATCCCGAAAGCCAGGGGAGACAGGGCGATGATTGCGCCGAGGGCTGTCATCAGCTTCGGCCTGAGCCTCGTGGATATCGCGAAGACAAGCGAATCGTCAACCGTTCCGGTTTTACGGTTTGTCATGAACTGCTGGAACGTGAATATTGCATTTTCGCCTATGATGCCGACAATCATTATCAGCCCGGTATAGCTGCCCACGTTAAGTGCCGTACCTGTAATTTTAAGCGCTATGAGGCTGCCTGAAAGACCAAGAACAGCAATAAACAGTATCGCGCAAGCCGCCCTGAAATCGCGGAACAGAAACAGCATCAGGGTGAAGACGAGCAGGCTGGCCAGCACCAGGATGACCAGGAGTTCCCTGAATGATTTCTGCTGGTCGGCATAGGCACCGCCGTATTCGATGTGATACCCCGACGGTATATTGACATTTTTCCTGATATTCTCCTTTACCTCGCGCATAGCGCTGCCGAGGTCCCTGCTGTTTAGCCTGGCAGTCACGATGGACACCGATTTCAGGTTTTCCCTTATTATCTCGGCCACGCCTCCCTTCATCCTGATACTGGCAAGACCTGAAAGCGGTTTCAGCCTGCCATCGGGAAGAAAGACATAGCTGTTCTCCATTCTTTCAAGGCTGTTGACATTGCTGTTCGGGTAAATCAGCCTCACCGAGGTAAGCTGCTCCCTCTCCTTCACACTGCTCACGATATTTCCTTCCACCATTGTTTGCATCTGGAACTGGAACGATTCCGGGCTGATCCCGAACCGAGCCAGCCCGGCCTGGTCGGGAACAACCTCTATCGACGGACCTGCAATCACTATGCCATTGAAGACATCCTCAACACCTTTGATCCTGTCGACTTCCTCCCTGACCTCCTCCGAAAGTTTCCTGAGCTGTTCCTGTTCCGACCCGAAAATCTTAATTTCCACTGGCTGAACCGATTCCATGAGATCGCCAAGCATGTCGCCGATAACCTGCCCGAAATCGACCGTCATTGCAGGCTGGCTCTTTTCTATCTTTTTCCGGATATCGTCAATTACCTCTTCGGTGGACCGGTCACGGTTTTTCTTAAGTGAAATCAGGTAATCGCCCTTGTTGGGCTCGGTGATGAAAAATCCCATTTCTGCACCTGTTCTCCGCGAATACGCCTCCACTTCCGGGACCGTTGAAATTATTTTCTCCATCTCCCTGCACATCCTGTCGGTTTCATCGAGCGATGTCCCGGCCGGTGAAAGATAGTCAAGCACTATGGATCCTTCATCCATCTCAGGAAGGAAACCCGTTTCCAGCCTGGGAATAATGTACACGATTGAACCAAGCAGACCCGCGACAACCAGGATGCTTATTGCAGGCCGCTTAAGGAAGAATCCCACCCAGTTCCTGGTTTTCGTGTGCTTCACAACCTCTTTCCTTCCCTGCGGGAAGAGGGACCCGACCTGCGAAAGCCAGATGTAGACTACCGGTAATCCAATCCAGGTGACTACGAATGAGCAAATAAGAGTTATCACCATGGTGTTGGTAAGGATATTGAAATATGCACCGGCCACACCTTTCAGGAGCATGAACGGAATGAATATCACAATAGTGCTGATCGATGATCCGATCATGGAAGGAAGAAGGTACCTGACAGCCTCATGCACCAGTTCACCAGACTGCCTTTCAGGAAACTCCTCGTGGGTCCGGTGAATCTGTTCCACAACAACAACCGCATCGTCGATTATAAGTCCAATAGCCGCTGCGATGGCACCCAGGGTCATTATATTAAGTGTGTACCCGATTGAATAGAGGACAATAATTGTCAGCAGCAGGGTGACGGGTATTGTAATAAGTATGGTGGTGCTTGCCCTGAAGGAACGCAGGAATAAAACCGCCACGAGTATGGCCAGTACAAGGCCGATCCAGATACTGTCGTTAACGCTCCTTATTGTCTCGTTCACAAAGTCGGCCTGGTCGTAATACAGTGAAACCCTCACATCGGGCGGGAGGATTTTTTCAAGCTCCTTCTTTTTTTCTGCCAGGTTTTCAGAAAGGTTGATAAGGTTCGCGTTCGGCTGTTTCAGTATAGCCACAAGCAATCCCTGCCTTCCATTTGCGTTGATCCTGGTGTATTCGGTTTTTTCGCTGACCTTTACCTCCGCGATATCTTTGATCCTGATGATCCTTTTAGAGTCATTTCTGATAACGACATTCCCTATATCTTCAAGGCTGTTCAGCGTGGCATCTGTAACCGTAAGGTAAAGTCGCCTGTTATCGGCCATGTACCCGTTCGACAGGATGAAGTAGTTCCGGCTCAGGATATCCCTTATCATAAGAGGGGTAATGCCAACAGAGCTCATCTTCAGCTGGTCGGGTTCAATCCGGAATTCCTTTGTCTTTCCCCCGATAATCCTGACCTGCGAAACACCTTCGATCTGCGAGAGGAAAGGCTTGATCTGGTAAGTCGCAATGAGGTTAAGCTCAATCGGCGTTTTCGTGTCGCTTTCAATTGTATATCCCAGCACCGGCAGGATGGAGGGGTTCATTTTCTCGACGGTAATATTTACCTCGGGCGGCAGGTCGCTGCGGATCTGTGCAATTCTCGATTCAAGCAGCTGCTGGTTCACATTTATGTCGGCATCCCATTTGAGAAATGCAGAAATCTCACATGAGCCCCTGCTCGTGGCGCTCCTTATGACCTTCAGGTCGGGCACCCGCTTGATAGCCTCCTCTAGAGGTCTTGTAACGGTAATCATCATCCTGTCGACCGGCTGTTCACCGTTTTCCGCTATTACCTTAATCTTCGGAAATGTAATTTCGGGAAACAGCGACACTTTTATCTGCGAGTAGAGAAATATGCCTCCCGCGACGATAAGCGCTATTATTACTGAAACAGGACTTTTATATGTAAGGAAAAATTTCTTCATCGTTGCTTACCTGATTACCACATTCGCCGTGTCGGGCAGCCCATAGCCCCCCGTAAGTATAATCCTTTCCGACGCCGAAAGAACCGGATCGGTAATCTCGATACCGGATGTAGTTTCTATTCCCTTCCTGACCGGGACCTTAACCGCAACGCTGTCGCTGATAAGCTTCATCACCCAGAACTCGGTCTGGGTCTCGTTCCCAAGTACCGCTGCCCTTGGAAGGATTACGGCATCATTGCTCTCTCTCTTCACCAGCCTTACACTGACGTTCAGGTTTGAAGGAAGGATCCCTGTGTACGGTATCCTGATAAAATACCTGATTGTCTGGGCCGCCTGATCCATCTCGGGAAGCTGCCCTCCTATTTCGCAGGGAACGGTTCTGCCATCCGGGAAGAGCATTGTGCATCTCCTGTTGTTCTGAACAAGGCTGTTTATTTCAAAGGGAACATCAAGGATGAAAACAAAGCTCTCCGCGTCGGATATTGTGGCAAGCTCATCACCTTCCTGCACAAAATCACCACCCTGGTGAGATACCGAAGTTATTATGCCGTCCCTCGAAGCGAAAATCTTTATCTCTCCCCTGAATGCTAGGCTCGTATCAGCTCTCATACTGTTACCTAACACCGATGCCTCCCTGGTCTTGATGGTAAAAATCTGCTGGCCTGTTTTTACATGGTCGCCGTAGGTAACCAGTATTTTCTCAACAGAGCCTGTTGTCGACGACCTGACCATGCTTTTGTTCAGGAATGTGCTTTGTGCAGGAAGATCGAGGCTTTCTGCAATTTTACCTTTTGTAATCGAGGTAACGGTGACGGGGGTGACTATTTTCTCCGGTTCCCCGTGACCTGCGTTTCCACCTGTGCACGAAACAGCCATGGTAAGGGCTGAGGCGAACACCAGGCCCGGCATTACCTGGTTTTTAACTTTTCTTATCATCAGTATGGAAGTCATGTGTCTACTGGTTTATTATATAGTTGAGCTCAGTAATGATCTGCAGAATTCTTATCCTGCTGTCGCTGAGAGATTTGTTAATCAGCCTGTGGTTCCTGACCGCAACCAGGTATTCGGTCATCTGGATGAGTCCCGATTCGAGCTCGCTCTTCAAAGTCCTGAGAAGCTCCCCTGAAGTTTTCAGCTGTGACTCCAGGTCGGAAAGTATGGATTTTTCAGAATTCATTTCATCCGTGAGCCTGGATGTTTCCATGATGTATTTTACCCGGAAGTTGTTCCTGTAATTACCCCTCGAATTTTCTTCTATTTCAAGTTTCTGCTTCTCCAGCTTCCTCTGGTTGCCATCGTAAATGGGAAGACTGAGGCTAATCCCTGCACTGTATCCGAAGTGTGAGTAAAACGACATCAGGTCGTGACTGAGGAAGCCTGCATCGGCGAACCAGCTAACCTTTGGCCTGTACCTGATATCCACAGCTGATTTTTCATTCGCTATGCGAAGGCTGTCAATTTCGTATTGCCTGTAGGAAGGAGAATTCAAAAAATCGGGAGAGCCTTTAACGCTGAGCTCAGGCATAATCAATTCGATTGATGAGGTATCATTTATGCCGCAAAGCGCGTTAAGCTGCTTCAGGCTCCCGGAATAATCGTTTCTCATCTGTTTCACGAGAATCCCCTGGGTTTGTGTTTCAACCAGCAGTGAAATGTAATCGGTCTGCCTGTACACCCCCTTTGATGCCAGCTGTTTCACTATCTCATTCTCAGTATTCAGGAGCACCAGGAACGAGCTGTTGAAAGTGTAATCATTATAGGCTGAAAGGGCAAGGAGATATTGCTCGGTAATCAGCTTAGTGAGTTCGTTTGCTGAGATTTTTGAGGTATTGTTGATTGATTTCCTTTCGATATTTACCGCCTGCAGCCTGTTCCCGGTTTCCTTTCTTCTGAAAATATCCTGGCTCAGGCCGACGGCGCCCTGGTAATTCCCATGATCGGTAACCACCTCATCGTATCCGAAGCCACTGTAAACAGGGATGTACTGAAGCACCGACCTGGCTTCAATCTGTGGTTTTCTGAGGGCGCGTACCAGGGCGCTGTCGTATGCCAGCGAGGCAACCTGGTTAGAAAGATCCTTCAGAAGGGGGCTCCTGGCTAAACCGTCATTAATGAACTGCTGAAGGCTTTTGACCTGCCCTTGTAAAAGAACGCATGCAAGAAGCGCGAGCAGGGTTAAACAGGCAATTCTTTTCATCAGGTTATCTTATCTTAACAAATATTCCACAAGTTATAGTCTACCTGCGAAGTTTCAAACTTCTTTCAGGCGAAGACTGAAAAAAAAATGTGAACCTGCCAAATGCCTGCCTGAAGTGACAAAAAAAGAGGGTGCCCGAAACCAGGCACCCCCGTAAGAACACATATCCATTATTACTTCACAAGAAGGGCAACTTTCAGCTTGAACTCATCATAAATGGTTTTGTCTCCAAGGTTATCGAAGAACGAACCCGAGCCGTATTTGATGCTCCATTTGGTTCTGTCGATTGTGATGTTTGAGTAAAACCAGTTGCCGTCATCTTTTTTCTGAGCGGTAGCTTTGAATTCAATAGGGTTGGTGACACCCTTGATGGTAAGATCGGCCTTCACCACTGCGGTACCCTTGTCAAATGATTCGCTGCTCTTCAGTACAAGCTTTGCAGTCGGGTATTTTTCCACATCAAAAAAATCGGCTGACTTCAGATGCTTTTCAAGCATTGCATTTCCTTCCTTATCCTTCAGGGAAGCCATATCGATTTCAAATTCCCCGCCGGTAATCCTGTTCTCCTTCATTGTAATCCATCCGTTCTGGAGATTGATTGTCCCGGTATGCTGACCAGTGACTTTCTCGCCCAGCCAGTTAAGGGTTGACTTACCGTTGTCGGCAGTGAGTTTGACCTGGCCGTTCAGCACTGACACTGACAAGCCTAGAAGCATAGTAAGCAAAATAATGTTTTTCATCGTCCTAAAATTAAATTTGAATTTAAGACTAAAACATCCTGATCTTTGAATTTGTTCAACAATGATTAAATAAAAACCGGGCCGGTTTTTACAAATGCCTGATATTCAGACCTCCGGAGCTTTCGAAAGTCGAACCGGTTGAGAAGTCCCAGTCACCTTTGGCAAGGGATGCAACAGCCCTTGCAATATCTGCGGGCATACCCCAGCGTCTCTGGGGAATTCTTCCGTCGGAAATCATCTTGTCGTATTTATCCTTCACCCTGGCAGTCATGTCGGTTTCGACAAGGCCCGGTCTTACCTCAAATACGAGTACACCCTCCTCTGCGAGGCGGTCGGCAAACACGGTGCTGGCCATTGAAAGGCCTGCTTTTGATATGCAGTATTCAGCCCTGTTGGTTGACGACATAACGGAAGAAACGGATGAGACAAAGACGATCTTTGGCTTATAATCCTGAATCATCTGCTTCAGCCAGATCATCTCCCTGGCGATCTTCTGTGCAAAAAAGACCGGCCCTTTCAGGTTAATATTCATCACCCTGTCGTAACTTTCCTCGGTGAGCTCCAGGAGATCGTTGCGGTGCAACGGGGCGACACCTGCATTATTAACCAGGAAATCAATCCGGCCATATCTTTCAAGGATATTGGTAACCACCTCTTTATGACAAACAGTGCAAGAGATATCCAGGCCGATGGGGAAAAATGCTGCTCCGAGATTTTCAACCTCCGGCCCCAGAGTTTCCATGCCTTCGCTGTCGAGCGATCTTGCTATCGCTGCAATATCAAAGCCCGAAGATGCCAGTGAAAGCGTTACAGCTCTGCCAATACCTCTGCTTGCGCCGGTAACTATAGCGACTGGTTTGGAATTCATCAGTAAAGGTTGGTTAGGTCAGGTTATAAATTCCGCATTAAAGGTAATAATTTGAACAATCCGTTCAACACCGGTTGAAATTATCTTCCGGATTTTTATACCTGACCCGCGGCCGGTCAGCCTTTGACAATTTTCCTGATGCTCTCCATTGCCCGGTCGAGATCACTCCTGTCGTTGTACAGATGGAAGGAAACCCTTACCCCGTTCATCCCTCCCTCGCCTACCGGCCTTACCCTTATATTGTCCTTGCCCATGATCGTAGTCACATCACCGAAGGGTTTCGATTTCAGCCTGAAGGTTATCATCGAGCTGCGTGCGCTTCTTTCAACGGGTGAAAGAAGTTCGCAGTCGCTTATCTGGGAAAGCTGGGAATAAAAGCTTTCTGAAAGCTCCTCGTTATGCTTCCGGATCCTTTCCACACCTATTGAATTGATGAATCTCAGTGATGCATGCATCCCCATGTACAGGAGCTCGTTCTGGGTCCCGTACTCAAATCTCTGGGCCGAAGGCTGGAAGTTAAGTGTGCCATCTTTCAGGCTGAACCCGTTGTCGCTGTATGCTCCGACCGTTATGGGGGCAAGCGTTTCCAGTTTATCTTTCGATACGTAAAGAACACCGGTTCTCCTTGGAGCAAGCATCCATTTATGACAGCTGAAGGCGTAATAATCGACCATCAGCTCCTTAAGATCTATCGGCATGCTTCCAGGTGCCTGGGCCCCGTCAACTGCGAACCTGATATCTCTTGCCCTCAGCATCTGCCCGATTTCCCTCACAGGAAGCAACTGACCCGTGGTTGTCGTCCTGTGCGTGATAAATACCATCCTGGTCTTTTTGGTGATCAGGTTACCAATGAGCTTTACATTGTTAAGATTGTCTGACCGGTCTGGCTCGAAGGTCCTTATTACCGCTCCCTTTCTTTTTACCTGGTTAAGAAGCGGCACATTAAGAGCAACATGTTCGTGGGTGGACGTTATTATTTCATCTCCTTTTTCGAATGGATAACCGTTCAGGATTATGTTTATCCCCTCCGTGGCAGTATTCACCAGCCCTATCTCCGACGGATCAACATCCTTCCCCAGAAACAGAGCCATTTCTTTCTTGAGCTGATTCCACCTTGTGGTATCATGCCCCGGTGTCGGGTTCGTCTCAAGCTGGAACCACGAGTCGCTGAAGAGGCTTCTGACATGCCTCGGGACAGAGCCTATCCCCCCGGTATTGAGATAAACAAACCCGTCGGGGAAGCTGAATTCATCCCTGATTGCGGGCCAGATATCATCTCCAGCCGGGGCTGGCAAAATATACCCGGGGAGCCTGTAGCCGGTTTTCCCAAGTGCGACTGATCCCCCGGCAACAATGCCCAGTGTGGCAAGAAAATTTTTTCGGTTCATGGTTATCTTATTTTTCAGTTTTGGATTTGACCGGCCAGTTTACGGATCGCCTGCTCACCCAACTCCTGCTCCTGACTGCTGTTATATAATACCCTGTCAGCCTTATAAAAATAAAGGTACGTACCAGGAGCGCCGGGATAAAGAAAAAGATGATCCCCGGCAGGAATAAAATTATCCCTCCGGTGATATTTCCTGCAATAATTATCGAGTGAGCCAGAAACGCCGCTGCAGGGGTGAAATGCTTGGAAATATACACATGCTTGGATTTCAGAACCTCAGTCTTGGTGAGAGCTGTGGTGGTGATATCGATCCTCGATGACCCCCCATGCTTATGTTCTATCGAAAAGTCGGTAAAGTACAGTATCTCTCCCTTTGCCTGCCTGGCCCTGAAGCATAGATCCATATCTTCATAGTACATCCAGAAATCTTCGTCGAAGCCGCCGATTTCCCTGAAGAACTCCCTGCTGACCATTATCAGGGAACCTGAAATCCAGTCTGGACTGAGAGGGTTGGCTGTGTGGCCCGAAGGATGAATCAATGATGCTATTGCGCGGCCGGTGCCTGTTATCTTTCCCGGCGAAAGGAATTGCCCGTAAGCCGGGGTGAATTTACCTTTATCATCCTTCTGGCTGCAGGAAATAAGGTTCCTGGGAAAATTCAATGATTTTTCAAGAAGCCTTCCTATTGCATCTTCCGAGGCGACAGTATCGGGATTCAGGAAGAGAAGGGATTTGCCTGACGATTGAACTGCGCCTATATTGCATCCGTATGCGAATCCTCCGTTGATATCATTCAGGATGAACCTGAATGATGGAAATTCCCTGATAAAGTCACCCACAACCCCGTCGTTGGAGTTGTTATCCACAATCACGACCTCATGGGAAAAGATGTCCTGGCTGAACCCCGAAAGCGCATCCAGGCATACCCGGAGCTTGCTCCAGCCCCTGTAATTCACTATGATAATGCTCAGGTCCATTACCCTTCAATGATGCTGAAAATATAATAAAATAAAACCGCTTTGTACCGGTCAAATTTAAGCTATCCTATGAATCATTTTCCCCCGTTGACTTCAGCCTCCCCGTCTGGCTCAACATAATCATCCTTCATCCATTCGATGACAGGGTCCTGGGGACCCTCTTTACGGTAAGCTATTGCCATTATAATACCGGAAACAAATCCCATCATATGCGACTCCCACGAAACATCCCTGTAAAGTTCCGGAACCATCCCCCATATCATTGAGCCGTAAAGAAAGACCACCAGCAGCGATAGTGCCACCAGGCGGTAATATTTCCTTATGATCCCGCTGAAGAATAAAAAAGATGCAAGACCATAAACGATCCCGCTGGCACCAATGTGCCATGCCTCACGTGCCCCGAGCCAGACAAAAACCCCGGTGAGCAGGTAGATCCAGCCCGAGACTTTAAGGGCAACCTCCGAATAAAAATAAAACAGGCCGCTGCCAAGCAGTAACAGGGGAACTGAATTGCTCAGGAGGTGCCTGAAATTTTCATGGATCAGGGGGGCAAACAGTATTCCAGGCAGCCCCTTTAACTCTAACGGATATATGCCGAGAAAGGACAGGTCCTTCTCAAAAAGCATCTCAAGGATCTTTATGAGCCAGAGGATAAAAACAAATATCCCTGGTACGACCAGGCTCAGGAAGAATTTCTTCCTGAAAATCTCTGTTTCATTCGATATCCGGTTGTTTTCTGGCTGCATCCTGAAGTCAGTCCCTGCCGGGAAACTCAATCCCTGCAGAATGTCTTATCCGGTCGAGCGTTTCCATCAGCCTCAGGCTGAAGGAAAGCGGTACAATATCGCTTTGCACCCTGCCTCCATCAAGGCAGTTCATCGCTTCCTCAGCCTCAAGGTTGTATCCCATGGCATCGGGACTGAATATAAATTCTTCCTTCCCCCGGCCGTGAACATCGAGAATGACGTGCTGGTTCATATCCCTGCCCCTGGCAATTACCATATTGCCATTTTTACACTGAAGCTGACAACCGATTCCCGTGCTGGTTTCAAAGGAGCTGTATATGCTGGCCATCCTTCCGTCATTGAAGCTGAGGATGGCATTTATTGTCTTTTCGCTTCCAGTGGGTGAAAATGAGGCGCAGGCTGTAATATCATCGGGCACTCCCATAAAAGTAAGTACATCGATAACCGGGTAGATCCCTATATCAAGCAGGGAACCTCCGCCGAGAGCAATGTTGAATTTCCTGTCGTCCGGGTCGTAAGGCGGCTGGAAAGAAAACCAGGCGTCTGTATGTATTATCTCACCAAGAATGCCGGAATTCAGTACCTCGCGGGCCTTTTTATAGAATGGCTGAAAAGGGGGCCACAGAGCCTCCATGAGGAAGATTTTATTTTCAGTTGCAACCCTGATCATCTCCCTCACCTCCCGGGCGTTGAGAGAGAATGCCTTTTCACAAACCACACTCTTGCCGTTCATCAGCGCCAGCAGGGTGTTTTCAAAATGAGATGCATGAGGAGTTGCAATGTAAATTATGTCGAGGTCAGGGTCCGAAGCAAACTCTTCGTAGCTTCCATAGGCCTTCTGAAATCCGTTCTCCCTTGCAAAAACGCCAGCCCTTCCGCTGTCGCGTGATCCGACGGAATAGCAGTTTGCCTTCCCGGCTATCTTTAGACCCTTTGAAAACTTAGCCGACATCTTTCCTGCACCGAGGATACCCCAGTTATATTTTTCTTTCATGATCCTTCTTTTTATCAAAGTAAATATAGACAACTTTATCGGGCTAATTTCCAAAATTGAATCAATCCTCATACCAGCAGCTAAAGCCGCTGACAACTTAGCAACCCACAATTGTTTTCAGGCAGTTATAAAAAAAATTACTACTATGTATTGCATAGTACAAGTTTTTATATATATCTTTGCATTGTCATATTACTTGTATAAAATAGTATTATAAAGATGAAAATAACATTAAGCATAAACCTGGGCGGCTATTCGTTCAACATTGATGAAGATGCCTATGACGAGCTCAGGGCCTACCTGCGAAAGCTTGAACAGCATTTTGCAGGTGAGGAAAGCTCGTCTGAGATCCTGTCGGATATTGAGACCCGTATTGCTGAGATATTCAGAACGAAGCTTACCGGGTACAGGCAGGTCATTACCATGCAGGATGTAAATGAGGCGGTATCGATCCTTGGCAACCCCGAGGTAATAGGGGAAAGCACCGGTCCTTCCGCGGGTGAAAAATTTTCAACCCCCGGGTATCACAGGATGTACAGGGATCCAGATAACAGGATCCTTGGCGGAATTTGTTCGGGCATGGGAGCTTACTGGCATATTGAGCCATGGATAATCAGGGTACTGTTTTTCGTGCTTACAATTGCGGGAGGACTCGGCATCCTGGTGTACCTGATCCTGTGGGTGGTTCTGCCTGAGGCAAGAACTACCGCTCAAAAGATCGAGATGAAAGGCGATCCTGTTAACATCGAGAATATCAAGGAGTCGGTTAAGAAAGAGGTTGAAAATGTAAGGAAGAAAATGAATATCTGAGTTCAGCCTGAAACATATTGATTTTAAAAGCTAATAACTGAAATATGGATATTGAAAATACTAAAGCACAGATGCGAAAAGGAATCCTGGAATATTGCATACTGTCAATCCTGTCGGGGAATTCCTGTTACGCGAGCGATATAATAAAAGGGTTAAAGGAAGGCAGGGTGATAGTTGTCGAGGGGACTCTTTATCCCCTCCTGACTCGTCTGAAGAATGCCGGCCTTCTGAGTTACAGATGGGAGGAATCGCAGCAGGGCCCTCCCAGGAAATATTATGAACTGACACCCGATGGCGAGAAATACCTGGGTGAACTGGACGGTTCGTGGAGCGAACTTGTCGAATCGGTTCAACTGCTGAGAAAGAACAAGACAAACAAATAAACATACACCAGAATATGGACAAATCAGTAAAAATAAACCTTTCGGGGACTCTTTTCCGCATAGACCAGGATGCCTACAATGTCCTGCGCGACTACCTTCGCGAGATTGAAAACCGCCTGGGTAACTCCCCTGGTGCAAAGGAAACTCTTGACGATATCGAGCTGAGAATTGCTGAAATCTTCCAGTCAACGGGCGGACCGGCCGGAGTTCTCACCAGGGAAAATGTCGAAAGCATGATGACAGTGATCGGGAAGCCCACCGATTTTGACCAGGGCGAGCCTCAATCCGCCCCGGTCTCATCATCACGCCCCGGCCCTGTTTCGGGCACGACCGGGAAAAGCACCGGACGTGTATTCGGAGACTTCTTCGGGGCAATAGGCAAAGTATTCTATGTCATCTTCAGGATCATCGCAATCTTTGTCGGGTTGTGCTTTGTATTGTTCGCATTTCCCGCCCTCATAGCCACAATTTTAATTCTGTTTATTAAGAATACGGCCTTTCTTCCGTTCCAGCTGCACGGCAACTTCTTCTACCTTCCCGGCCTTCTGAGCTTTATGGTCAATCCGGCTCTGAAGATCTGGATATGCATCCTTATTACAATGATCATAATATTGCCCCTGCTTGCACTTATTTACTGGGGGGTCAGGCTGATATTCTGGTTCAGGGCCAGGGATGGTGTTTTCAGCCTTGTGGCATTTATTGTCTGGGTTGTGAGTGTTTCGGCGCTTATCTTCATCATATCGGGTCAGGGGCTGAGCTTATATGAAAGGGGAAGGTCTGTCTCAACCATTTACCTGAAAAAACCGCCCAACACTGTCTATATTGTTTCAGGAAGGAAGGTAAAGGATCTCAGGTACGACAGCGATTTCATTTTACCCAATGATTCTTACTCGCTGTATGCAAACACTTCAACCCACGAGCTTTCAATAAGAACACGTCTCAGGATAAAGCAGTCTGACGACAATGCTTCAAGGATAGAGACCGTTAAGACATCTGCCGCGACCAGCTACGAAGAAGCAAACAGGAAGGCTGAAGAGCTGCCTGCCTGCTGCAGGTTCAGCAATGATACACTTTACCTGGATGAGTTTTTTACCCTCCCGCCCGATCACAGGTGGGCAGGCGACCAGGTCAGTACGGATGTTTACCTTCCTTCAAACACAACAGTGCAGTTTGACCGGCCGGCAGGGGAATTGCTCTGCACTCACTGCAGTATAGACGACCAGGATGGGTCGCCTGACTCGATCGGGAAAATACTCAGGGTAACTCCCGAAGGATTAAAAAGTGTTTTTTCAAATTCAGCAAAATAGCCCTGAATTTCATTCCTTATTCTTCTCATGAAAAATCCGGCATCTTCATTCCTGCCGGATTTTTATTATTATTCAGATTTTACACAATAATATATGGCCCGTATTGTTTTATTGTTATTAATTTAACATTGGCAATCAATGTTGCCTAACCCCATATCTAATGAAAAAGCTGCTTTTTGCAATTCTGGCTTTCTTTACCTTCACGGTACTGGTTGCCCAACCTCCTGCCCCCAAACAGGATACACTCAGGAAAGATGCCCTTAACGTCTTCATGGACGCATCAGACTATGTAAAAAAAGAGATCCCGTTCATAAATTATGTAAGGGACATTAAAGTGGCGGATCTCTACATAATCACAACATTTGAACAGACCGGTTCAGGAGGATACAAGTACACCTATTTCCTTGAAGGACAGGGGAAGTACCAGGGAAAGAGCGATACCCTGTCATTTATCTCCACTCCCGACGATACTGAAGAGACAACAAGAATAAAGCAGGTTCAGACTCTGAAAATGGGTTTAATGAGGTATGTCGAGAAGACCCCTCTTGCAAGCTACATGAATATAACCTTCACCGAGCCCCTCTCCGAAACCGTCACCACCGATAAATGGAAAAGCTGGGTATTCAGGACTAACCTGAGCGGGTATCTGACAGGGCAGAAAATGTACAAATCGACAAATGTAAATACGGGTTTTTCAGCAAGCAAGGTTACAAAGGACTGGAAAATTAACCTCGATGCCAGCTATTATTTCAGGAAAGATCTTTACATAACAGATACTCTTGGTACCAGGTATGTAAGTACCTATGACGAAAAATCGCTCAACGTATTGATTGTAAGAAGCATAAATGATCACTGGTCATATGGTGGAACATTGTACCTGGGCGGATCAAGCTACAGCAACTATTTTCTCAATTCCAAGATCATGCCGGGTATAGAGTATGACATTTTTCCCTATTCACAATCGACCAGGAAGCAACTTCGCCTGCTTTACAAGATCGGCGCAGGTTATTATATATACAACGACACGACAATCTATGAAAGAACAAGGCAGCCAGTGGGAATCCATTCATTCACTGCAGCTTACCAGGTGGTTGAAAAATGGGGATCGATAAACCTCAGCATGGTGTACAGTAATTACCTTCAGGACTGGTCGAAAAACAACCTGGGGACAGAACTTTATCTTGAGCTGAGAGTGGCAAAAGGATTAAGGGTGTACTGGGCAGGCGGAGCTTACATTGTACACGACCAGATCAACCTTCCAAAGCAGGGTGCATCTGTTGAGGAGATGCTGACACGACGCAGGGAACTCGAATCGCAGTATAATTATTATTCGATGTTCGGCTTCTCATACACTTTCGGATCTATTTATAATAATGTTGTAAATCCAAGGTTCTCAAGCGGAAGCAATAATATGATAATGTTCTGAAAACCTTTTGACACGGTTTCTTGTTACCTGAGGGGCAATTGTTTAATTTTGCCCCTTAATTTTTTACAATGAATTTCGACGAAAAAGCAAGGAACTGGGACAAGGATCCCGACAGGGCAGCAAGGGCAGCGGCATTCGCTGCTGAAATAGAAAGGATATCGGGCAACAGGCAGTTCAGCAAAGCCCTGGAGTTCGGAAGCGGAACAGGCAACGTGAGCATACAGCTTCAGGATTGCTGCAATTCAATAACACTTGCCGATAACTCCGAAGGAATGATAAGGGTCATGAAGGAAAAGCTGGCCGATCTTAAAATATCCGCCATGAACCCGTTCCTCATCACTGAATCAAATCCCCTGACGGGTCTTGGGGGTTTTGACCTGGTCTTTACGCTCCTTACCCTTCATCATGTTTACGATATTGACAAGGTCTTTTCTGAATTTCATAAAATCCTTAAAAAAGACGGCCTGGTATTTATAGGGGACCTTATCACCGAGGACGGTTCATTCCATTTCAGGGATCCTGAATTCGACGGACATAAAGGCTTCGAAGTTTCTGAACTGGGAAAGCTGCTTAAAAAAAATGGCATTGAGCCGGTCTCCGATTCAATCTTTTATACAATTAAAAGGGAACATGAATCGAAAATAAAGGATTATCCCCTCTTTATTCTGGCCGGCCGTAATCTCTGATTGAGTCCGTTTTTTCCCATGTATCACCCGGTATTTCAGAGGGTCAGGCAATCGCTGGAATATGCTATTTGCGAACAATTACCCGTCAAGCCCGTTTATTTCGTAATTTTGCACAGTTATTCACTATCCTGGTTATGACTGAAGACATAAGAGAACCACTGGTTGAGCTGGACGGGAGGAGCCTGTATTACACCTTTATTGCCGGTGCAAGAAAGGTTCTTGCAAATCAGATCGAGCTTAACAGGATTAATGTCTTCCCGGTGAATGACGGTGATACAGGTACAAACCTGGCTTCAACAATAAGGGCCGTCATCGAATCGCTTCATCCGCACAGGTCTTATAAGATTACAGCAGACAGGATAGCAGAGGCTACCCTGATGAATGCCCGCGGAAATTCAGGTATCATCTTCGCACAGTTCTTTTACGGGCTCAGCCTCGAAATTGGCGATCTAAAGTCAATAACGATAAAAGAGTTCGCCGAAAGCACCAGGCGCGCAGTCAGGTATGTTTACGAAGCCGTGGCAAACCCTGTCGAGGGAACCATGCTCACGGTAATCAAGGACTGGGCAGAATATATATACGGCAGCTGGCAGAAATTCACCGACTTCAACCAGCTTCTTCTCAGCTCGTACGAGATACTTAAGAGTTCACTGTTAGCCACAAAATCAAAACTGCTGGTGCTTGCCAGAAACAATGTAGTTGATGCAGGCGCAAAGGGATTTGTTTTGTTTGTAGAGGGGATAATCGATTATATACAGACGCGTAATGTAAAGGAGCTTATAGCTTCAAAATCAGAGACTGTTGCCCTTCCAAGAATGGAGGAGGTAATTGCCGAAGAGGTTAAATTCAGGTACTGTACCGAGGCAATACTCAGGGATACAAGAATAGGCCGGGACGAGCTTACGGAAATGCTTCTTTCTTACGGCGATTCCGCGGTAACGGCAGGATCGGAGAAGATGAGAAGGATCCATGTACATACAAATGACCCTTCAGGTCTGTTCGGCGACCTTAAAGATTATGGAACTATAGCCTTCCAGAAAGCCGATGATATGGTCAGGCAGTCGGAATCAGTCTTCAGGCGCAAGTTCAACATCGCACTCGTTACCGATTCAACATGCGACCTTGATGAGAAGTTCATCGATAATTACCAGATACATATTCTTCCGATCAACATAACCTTCGGCGACAATCATTACCTCGACAAGGTTACCCTCAAACCCGAACAGTTCTACAAGCTGCTGGAGACCTCGCCCGACTATCCGAAGTCGTCGCAGATAAATGAGAAGGCTTTCATAAATCTTTACTCGCACCTCTGTTCGCATTACGATTCAGTTATCTGCGTGAACCTCTCCGACAAGCTCAGCGGCACCTTTAACACCAGTCAGAAAGCGGCACTGTCCGTAAGCAGGGAATTCGGCAAAAAAATTTCAGTTATAAATTCAAAGGGTATCTCCGGGTCAATCGGACTGCTTGTCCTAAGGATCGCCCAGTCAATCGAAAAAGGATATGATCACGACGATATAGTTGCGCTGGCCACGAAGTGGGCTGCCGAAACCAGGATACTGGTCACCGTGCAGAATATAAAATATTTAATCAGGGGAGGAAGGCTCTCGTTTACAAAAGGCCTGCTTGCAAGGATGATGCACGTCAATCCTGTTATCTCCCTCGACGAGAGCGGAAAGGCTGTCGTGCTCGAAAAGGCGTTCAGCCCGAGAGCAAATATGGAAAGAATAATGAGGTATATCAGGAGAAGCCTGAAGCAGAAACCTATCTGGAACTATATCGTTATGCACGCAAATAATCCCGGGGCAGCGGAATGGTACACTTCAAGGATGGAGGCCCTCACCGGGAAAAAGCCTGTTTCGGTGATGAACATCTCACCCATTATCGGGGCCAATGCAGGTGTCGGTGCATCTGCCGTGGCATTCATGAACGAATAATAAAGCTATGACCTTTTTCCAATCGTGGTTGTATGCACTTCCTGTCATACTGGGAATGATGACAATCCTCTGGATAATAAGTGCAGTCATCAGAAATGTCAGTATCGTGGATCTCTTCTGGGGACCAGGTTTTGTCCTTGCTGCAGGCTTCTGGTACATTATCACGCCGGGCGCGGCATTCAGAAAGACACTTGTACTGCTTCTGGTCGCGGTATGGGGCTTCAGGCTGGCTATTCACCTGGCAATAAGAAATCTCGGGAAGGGTGAAGATTACCGGTACAGGGAGTTCAGAAAAAAATACGGAGAGGAAAGATACTGGTGGGTCAGCTTCTTCCAGGTCTTTCTCCTCCAGGGTGTACTGATGTGGATCATAGCACTTCCATTGCTGGGGGCACAGTATCCTTCAACCGCAGGAGGACCGGGCATTTTCGATTATGCCGCTGTGGTGACCTGGCTTACAGGGTTTATTTTCGAGGCAGGCGGGGATATGCAGCTGTCGGCCTTCCGTGCCGATCCCTCGAATAAGGGAAAGGTACTCGATTCCGGTTTCTGGAGGTACACGAGGCACCCCAACTATTTTGGTGACTCTGCTGTATGGTGGGCCTATATGCTCCTGTCTTTCGGTGCCGGATGTTACACCGGGGCGGCCGGATCAATTATAATGACCCTACTTATTTTAAGAGTTTCAGGAGTCGCGCTGCTTGAGAAATCGCTGGTGAATACCAGGCCGGAGTACAAAGATTATATTGAGCGGACAAGCTCCTTCTTCCCGCTTCCTCCCAGAAAGAAAAAAAACCAACCTCAAGTATAAGACAGTCATGAAAGAGATAAAAAAAGGAGATAAAATTCCTTCATTTACTTTACCAGATCAGAACGGCAACGATTTTGATCTTTCTGAAATTACCGGCAGGAAGAAAATGGTTATTTTCTTCTATCCCAAAGACGACAGCCCCGGTTGCACGAGGGAAGCCTGTTATTTCCGCGATCTGTATGAAGTTTTTAACGAAGCCGGCGCAGTCATTATCGGCATCAGCGGACAGTCGGTCAGCAGCCACAAAAAATTCGCTGAAAAGCACAGGCTCTCCTATACGCTGCTCAGCGACAGGGGCAACAGGATAAGAAAACTGTTCGGTGTTCCTACGAACCTGTTCGGACTGCTGCCAGGGAGGGTTACTTACATTATTGATTCAGAAGGCAGGGTTGTCCATAGCTTCAACTCACAGACCCAAACCGAAAGGCATGTCGATGAGTCTCTCCGGATTCTGAAGGAGCTGCCCTGAAAATAAATTTCTTTTCCCGCGGGACCGATTTCTATTCCCGGAATGAATTTGTTTATTACTTTTATCGGTCCTAATTTGGAAAACTTTTGGAAACAGGAAAGCTCATCACCCCTTCACGTGCGATTGCAATAGTTGTATCCAATATGATCGGGACGGGAGTTTATACCAGTCTCGGTCTGCAGGCAGCCGGCATTCATTCCGTCCTTGCACTTATACTTATCTGGATCACAGGTGGCCTGGTAGCACTTTGCGGTGCGCTTACATACGGTGAACTGGCTGCCAGGATCCCGAGGTCGGGCGGGGAATATGTTTTCCTGTCGAAGATCTATCACCCTGCCCTTGGCTTTCTCTCGGGGTTTATCTCTATGACAATCGGCTTCGCTGCCCCTATGGCTATTGCCGCAATTGCCCTGGGAACATATGCAGCAAACCTTATTCCGGTTTCACCGATGCTGATAGGCATTTCGGTCATCGTCATTCTGACAATTCTTAACTCCACCAGCTTCAAGACAGGTACCAATTTTAACTTTGTCACCACCATTATAAATGTTGTACTGATACTTGTCCTTTGTATTGCAGGTTTTTCCAAAGGGCATCACCAGGGCTTCTCATTCACATTTACCGGTGGGGACTTCAGGCAGGTCATAAACCCGGCTTTTGCTGTTTCGCTGGTTTATGTATCCTTTGCATATTCGGGATGGAACTCTGCGTCCTATATCACCCACCAGGTCAAAAACCCGGTAAAGAACCTCCCTATGATATTCATATCCGGGACCCTCATTGTGATGACGCTTTATACCCTTCTAAATTTCATTTTCCTTTATGCCGTGCCCCTTCCTGAGCTTGAAGGGAAAATAGATGTAGCTTTCCTCGCAGCGAGGAACATATTCGGGACGATGGGCGGCAGGTTTGTGGCTGTCCTGATATCTGTAGGGCTGATAGCCTCAATAAACTCGCTACTGATACTCGGGCCCAGGGTTACCCAGGCAATAGCCGAAGATTATGTTTCGCTCCGGTTCCTCGGAAACGAAAACAGGAGCGGCTCCCCCTTCTATGCAACTATCCTTCTGACCGTTGTCTCGCTTGCCCTGATCTTCAGTTCCACCTTTGAACAGATAATGACACTTATCGGCTTTACCCTGAGCCTTTTTACAATACTTTCTGTAACCGGGGTTTTCATTCTCAGGTACAGGATGAAGAAGAACGGGGAGGATCTTTACCATACTTTCGGTTATCCGTTTGTACCGCTGTTCTTTATCCTCGTTGAAGGCTGCATGATGCTCTATGTCTTCTTCAACCGCCCCATCCAGTCTTTACTCGGCATAGGAATCACCCTGGCAGGTCTGATCCTATATTTTATACTGATCAAATACAAATCCAATGGCAATAATTAAACAGGTTACAATCCTTGTTCTGGCAACTGTTGCCCTTGCTTCCTGCAACAGTCAGCCAAAAAAGGTTTCTGAAGTCAGGGTCCCGGTTGTTTACAGGGCTCCCTATGATACACTCACCGATAATATCGCAGCTTTCATCTCGGGAATGCCTCACGGGAAGATTGGCTGTCTTGCAGCTGCCGACAGTGGATCGGTGTGGAAAAAATTCTCATTTTCAATGGACAGCGGCTTTGCTGATCTTGATACTGCAAGATTCCTTAAGATGAGAACCTGGGCCGACAGCGAACTGCTTCACAGGAAAACTGAGAAAACACTGTTCTACCCTTTCGGGGGACCCGATCTGCTTAACGCGAATATCTTTTATCCAAATGCCGGAAGTTATATCCTTATCGGTCTTGAGCCAGTAGGACAGCTGCCTGATATCTGCCGGATGAACAACGACCAGGTGAGCAAATACCTTAACGAAGTCTGGTTCTCGCTAAAGGATATCTTCAAGAGGAGCTACTTTATTACCGGCAATATGATAGGAGCCCTTAAGAAAACTGGAATCAACGGGTCCGTTCCGCTGATGGCCCTCTTTCTCAAAAGACAGGGATATCATATAGTATCACTGAAATACATAGGTGTCGACAGCACGGGCAACTGGCAGCCGGCCGACAGCCTTAAAGGGAGGAAGGACGTAACAGGAGGTGTCAGGATAGAATTCGTTGGCGACACGGGAAGGCGCATTCAGTCGGCATTTTATTTCCAGACGGATATTTCTGATGAGGGGTTGAGGAAAAACCATGGATTTTCAAAATACCTTTCAAGGCTTCCCGAATCACATACCTACCTTAAAGCTGCATCTTTCCTTATGCACGGGAAAGATTTTTCAAGGATAAGAAACACTGTTTTTGAAAAAAGCAGCACTATCCTGCAGGATGATTCAGGAATTGCCTACGCATTTTTCGATAAGAAAATCTGGGATATCCACCTCTATGGTAAATATATGAAACCGGGAAAAGAGTTTTCGTGGATCAACGAAACTGACCTGGCAAAAGCCTATAATGATCCTTCGATTAAACCTGTCCCGTTCACTCTCGGGTACAACTGGAGAACCAGGGCCATAAACCTGCTTTATGCCGTAAGAAAATAGACTGATGATGGTATTATACAAAGAAGCCCTTGCAAATTTGCGGGGCTTATTTGTTTATGGGTAAAAATACCCATATAAACTTTCGTCAAAATTTAAAACCCGTTATATTTGGAATCGCGATTTTGACTTGGAGAACATCCTCTTAAATATAATTGGTCCCGATACACTGATCTGGCTCCGTGAGTCAGTGGTGATATTTTTCCTCACCTTCCTTCATGAAGATGCGGCAATCCTGGCAGCAGGTTTTGCAAAAGTCGAGCACAGCCTTCCCCTGCTCTATGCATATGTGCCTGTCTACCTTGGGATCGTCTGCGGCGATGTGCTGATCTACGGGATGGGGAGAATGGCACAGACCAACAAATGGCTGCGCACAAAAATAATAGGACCAAAGGTTGAACGGCTACGGCTCTGGCTCGAAAGGCACCTGGTGAGGGTTCTTGTATTATGCAGGATAACACCCGGCCTTCTCTTCCCGACCTTTGTGGCGTGCGGCTGGTTCAAGATCCCGTTCTGGCGGTTTGCGACAGTTTCGATTATAGCAGGTGCCGTGTATTCATCCATTGTTCTGACCATCGTCATATTATTTGGCGACATGGTCCTCCTCCATCTTGGTTACTGGGCCTGGGCAGCACTTGCCGTTATAGTTATACTTTATACAGTGAGAAATTCAAGGAAAGCACGGTGGAGCAAGTCCACCGAACACGCGATGGGCGACGTTCCCCCTTCATTTTTTGAAGTGATAAAAAAGTACATGCCGTCAAGAAAAAATGTTTTCAGCGGAATGCCCACCCTCAAGGATCTTCAGAAATACGTTTCAACAGCTGAAAGAATCCCTAACAGCATTCTCTATATACCTGTCGGCCTCAGATGGTTCCTGCTCGCGATAAGATATCATAGCATGACCCTTCCTTCGGTCTCCAATCCCATGATAGAGACCGGAGGATTCATGGGCGAATCGAAATCCTCCGTCCTGAACATGGTGGGACCCCTCCAGAAAGAATGGATAGCTGATTTTGTAACAATGCACCGTAATGACGCCGGTTCTGAAGTGCAGCTCAAGGCAGCCGAGTTGCAGATGGAGAAAGCCTCTCTTTCTTTCCCGATTGTGGCTAAACCCGACATAGGGTGGAACGGCTATGGAGTTCAGCTGGTCGAAGACAGGGTCCAGCTTGGCAAATATATTGAGGCATTTCCCGTCGGCGAGCACTTTATTCTGCAGCGCCCGGTTCATCACGATGGCGAAGCTGGGATCTTTTATGTCAGGATCCCGGGGGAGGAGAAAGGGAAGATCTATTCCATCACCCTGAGATATTTTCCGTATGTTGTCGGAGATGGCAGGTCAACTCTCAGGGAGCTTATCCACAGCGATGAACGGACGAAGCTAAGGGCCGAGTTCTACCTGGGTGAAAAGGAAAACCACCTGGGCTTTGGCAAAGACGACCTCGAACATGTGCCTTCCGAGGGAGAACTTATCAGGCTGGCTTTTATCGGCAGCCTGAGGGTCGGCGGACTCTACCGCGATGCCGGTTATCTCATAACCCCCGAGCTGACCGGGCGATTTGACGAAATAGCCCGCAGCATGCCTGAATTCTATTATGGCAGGTTTGACATCAGGTTTGAATCGACCGACCTTCTCAAGGAGGGAAAAGGATTCAGGATAATAGAAATAAACGGAGCCGGCGCCGAGGCAATACAGGCGTGGGATCCGAATGTTCCCCTCTTCAGCCTTTACAGGGAATTCTTCAGGGCACAGAGCCTTCTTTTTAAAGTTGGCGCACTTAACAGGAAGCGAGGATACAAACCAATGTCCCTCAGGGCATTTCTGAAAGCCATAAGGAAACAAAACCACCTCATTCCGAACTATCCGGCAGCAGGATAGGTTACGCGATATCGGCAGACTTTTCCTGCCTGCTCCCTTGTTTATGGCCGGGAAGAAAACACCAAATCTTTTTTTTGCTTTGAGTTAAGACGTTTCTTAACTTTGGTAGGAGTGTGCCTGAAAGCAGGAAGTTCATCGGATTATTAACTACATAAATTTCCAATGCTATGAGAATTCTAATTACCGGATTTGTCATTTTGGTAATCTGGTCATTTTTTTCAATGTGGCTGTACGTCGATGTTCTGAAACCTCAGACAAAACGACACGAAATTGTACAGCCTGCACCCCCGGTCCAGAACAGGGAAGCCGATTCCCTCGCGAAGCTCTATGCATCCATGCCAAAGGATCTGACAGTCTATTTTGATTTTGACAAAACCAGCATGCTCCCCGCTCCCGGTATCGAAAACAGCCTGACGGCACTAAAGGACTGGATGGGGAAATACCCTTCGACACTCCTCCTGGTTACGGGTAATACCGATTTTATCGGTACCCCGGAATACAACATGAAGCTTTCAGCAAAAAGGGCGGAGACCGTAAAGAAATTCCTCATCGAAAAGGGATTTCCCGCAGATAAACTTATTACAGGGACGGCCCGGCCCGACAATAATCTCACTAACCAGCTCACAAGCAAAGAAAGGGCAGAGCACAGAAGAACCGAAGTAACAATTAAAAAATAAATACATGAACCCGCTATTCATACAACTGACCCAATCGGTCACCGGCGCAGTGACCGAGATTATACTCCTTTTGCTCGGCGCCGCACTCATAGGATTTTTCACAGCCTGGTACTATCAGAAATCATTCTACGTTCCGATTGTTAAAAAGCTTGAAGCCGAAAAGGAAGATCTTATCAGGAAGATCGACGGGCTGAATGCCGACATTGCCAGGCTGAATTCTGAAATAGCAGCTTTAAAACAAAAAGTTGCCGATCTTGAAAAGACAATTGCGGCAAAGGACAAGGAGATTGAGGAGCTTAAAAAACCCAAACAGAACCTCTAAGCCCGGTAGCTGATCCAGGTGCTAACCGGTCAGCCCAATGCATAACCGGGGTGCTGCCTGCTTCAGGGCAGTACCCTGATTGTTTTGATTTGCCCTTTGATGGGGCCGGTCAACCTTTCAACCATTCAGCTGTTATAAGTAAAACCAAAACACGAAAAGATCATGAAAGCATCATTTATAACAGCCTACGGCGGGAAAGAGGTAATCAGCTACGGAGATCTCAAGGATCCCGAATTAAGTGCAAACGGTGTCCTGGTCAGGGTAAAGGCCTCCTCGATAAATCCTCTCGATTATAAGATCAAATCGGGTGCATTGAAATTTATCTCACCTGCCGGATTCCCCAGGATACTGGGTTCCGATTTCTCCGGAATTATAGAAAAAACCGGTGCGGAAGTGTCGCGATTCAGACCAGGGGATAAAGTGTATGGCGCAGTACCGGTGATGTTTGGAAAACCCGGGGCCCTTGCTGAGCTGGTGCTGGCTTTGCAGGAAAACTTAAGGCTCATGCCCGGCAATCTCTCCTTCGAAGAGGCTGCTTCACTGCCCGTTGGAGCCCTCACCGCCCTGAGCGGGCTGAGAAAAGGCGAAACCGGACCCGGGAAAAAAGTACTTGTAAACGGGGCAACCGGGGGTGTCGGACATTTCGGGGTTCAGATTGCGAAAGCCATGGGCGCTTATGTCACAGCTACCTGCAGCAGTGCGAACAGCGAATTTGCAAGATCTCTTGGCGCCGACCGGGTCACAGGTTATTCAAAAGAGGAACTGCTTTCCCTGGAAGACAAATACGATCTTATCCTCGACGCTTACGGGAAAATGGATTACCCCGTGGTTTATAAACTTCTCGGACGCGGAGGTACGTATGCTTCTACCCTGTTTATGCCTTATAAAGCGCTAAGAAAGCTGTTTTCCAGGATCGCCCATGGAAAGACATTAACCTCTTCCAACATGAGAGCCCTTCCAGGAGATTATGACGAACTTGAAAAGCTGCTGGCTGAAAAGAAAGTAAAACCGTTTATAGGAAAGACTTTTACCCTTGATCAAACGGCCGAAGCTTTTGAATATGCCGAAAAAGGGCATCCCAGGGGAAAAATTATTGTGACCGTAAATAGCTGAAAAACCGGCATTTGCTGTTACCGGTGTATTTTGCATCAAACAAAATCACTTAAGCGGCGTTTATCCTATAATGGTTAAGTTAAAAAAGTTAGTTTTAGTTTCTCTTTTATTGTCTTTTACAGCCACGGCGATGGCCCCCAGCAGGGCCTCGCTTATCATCCTCAGATCGGGTCCCGAGAAGCCCTACCAGAAACTTATTCATGCAATAGGGATCGTTGAAACAGAATGCGACACTCTTTCCTACAATCCTCAGGAAAAGGCTACTGGTTATTTCCAGATCAGGCCGGTAAGGCTCGAGGACTTCAATAAAAGAACAGGCAGTCACTACACGATGAAAGATCTTTTCAATTATAAAATTTCTGAAAAGATATTCCTCTATTACGCGAGGCAGGTCGGCCCGTACGATCCTGAAAAAATCGCCAGGCGGTGGAACGGATCAGGACGAAAGACTTATTATTACTGGAACCGGGTTAAAAAGTATCTTTGAGCCCTTTAAGAATAATATTCCGGTGGCATGAAATTTGTTTGATTTACATGTCCTGCTTTTGTACTTTTGAGAACTTAAAGCTTCTTTTATGAAAACCTTGTACCTTCCAGTGATACTTCTGTCAGCCATGCTGTTCGCCGGCTGCAAGAAAAATAATGAACCTGTCCCTTCTGTCGAAACGATCGTCACACAGTATATAGCATCGACAAGGGCCTCGATGGGGCTACACATCACATCCGATGTAAAACAAACCTCGATCGACGGCGGGCTCTATATCGGACTTCAGCCAAATCCCGACCAGGGGACCGGCACTCCTCTTCACTTCGCCACCGACACGGGTCTTTTCTATGTGGTGGTTAATAATTTTTCTCCCGGAACGAAGTACTATGTCAAGGCCTTTGCCAACAATAAGTCGGGCAATGCCCTGGGCAGTGAGATAAGCTTTACCACTCCTTCAACTATTCAGGACAATAACAACCATATCGTAAATGTGGTATCAATAGGAAGCCAGACCTGGATGGATGAGAACCTCAGAACCACGAATTACCAGAATGGCGATCCGGTATCCACCACAACTCCCTCCACCCTCGATATCACCGGAGAAAATACGCCGGCTTATTACTGGTATGCAGGCAACCTGAGCGATTCTTCTCTTGTCTATGGTAATCTTTATACCTGGTATGCTGCAACTGATGCCAGGAATGTTTGTCCTGCAGGATGGCATGTTCCGACAGATGCCGAATGGACGACTCTCGAAACGACTCTTGGCAGTTATCTTATTGCAGGAAGCCTTATGAAGGATATCGGAAATGAACACTGGATATCACCCTATAACAAGGATGGAAATAATATGAGCTGCTTTACCGCCCTGCCGGCGGGTTACAGGTCAGCTGCCGGCTCCTTCGGCCTTATCCGGAATGAGGCACATTTCTGGAGTGCGACCGAAAGTGAAAGCACAAAAGGCTGGGAGAGACTTCTTACAGCAAGCTCCTATTCGACCACAAGACAGGGAGCATTGAAGAATTCAGGCCTTTCCGTAAGGTGTATCAAAGACTGAAAAGCTTGAATATCATGAATCTCAGGGCACTGAGGGCTGCTCTTTCTATCTGCCTGGTAATCATCTGCATACCACCTATGTTTCCCCAGAAGCTGGAAATGTTTAATTATACCAGTCACGGTGATTACGACCTGGCCGTTCCAAAATTCGACCTGATGAAGCCTGAAGGAACCCAGGGAATTGCCGTATGGAAGGAAGATACCTATATCCACAAGCTGTTCAATTCAGTTGTAAAAAGTGTGCTGCCGAAAAAGAAGAGGGACATGCTTCATCTCAACACGGCAGTTTTGCTGGCTTTCACGAGACGTGGTGAAGTAATCAACTGCAAATTCCTGCTGAATACCGACGACAGGAACATTCTTACCGAGGAAGAGCTCTACAAGATTTATATTAAGCTTAAAAGAATCAGGATCAATCCCTACAAGGTCAGGATAGACCCCGATCCTGTCGCCGGCGGTACTTCGCCCGATTACGCTATAATTTCCGGACCTCTGATCTCAAGGACCGGGAGGGAAAGGATCATGCTGAATTCCGATAAAAAATAATTTTCAGCCTTCCGCTTCCTTTATTCAGTAAAAATGGATTATTTGCTGAACCCCCCGGAAAGAGGGACCATTAATATGTTCAATCAAAACAGGTTTATCAAAAATGACAGACAAATCCAAAGAACTCAATGCTTCAGTAAGGCTTATCAACGACAGGTTGCATTTCTCAGGTCATGCGGGAGACAATACTCCGGTATCAATTGACTACATTTCACCCCTTGGCGACGACCTCGGCTATACGTCACTCGAGCTGCTGCTGCTCAGCCTCTCCTCGTGTGTCGGAAGCGCCGTCCTCACATTCCTGAGAAAAATGAACAAAACTATCACTTCCTGCGAGATAAGAGCCAGGGGCATAAGGCATGAGGAACATCCTACCGGTTTCAGCCAGATAAACCTGGAACTGGCGATAGGCTCTCCAGATATTACTGACGAGGATGTAAGCAGGGTAATTAAGATGGCCGAAGACAAATACTGCCCGGTTTATTCGATGATCAGGGGAAATTGTGAAATAAAAATGGTACATTCACTGGTCAGATAACTCTCAACAATTTCCGTGAATCAATGATCCTGAAGGGAAAGTTCTGGATATTGTCAATCCTGCTGATCACGGCATTTTCTTCCTGTACATTGAAGAATAAGTATGCTGTCCTCATTTCTGCCAATGCCGAATGGAAATCCCTGAAGAAGGTATTCCCTGCTGAAGAGCTCAGGCAATCACCCTGGGGTGAATATTTTTATAAAAAAATCGGTAACCAGGATGTACTTTTCTTCCATGAAGGATGGGGAAAAGTCTCCGCTGCCGGAGCAACCCAGTATGTCATCGACAGGTACGATCCGGAAATCCTTATCAATATCGGTACCTGTGGAGGATTTAAAGGAGAGGCAGAAAGATATGAGACAATACTTGCAGACAAAACGGTTATTTATGATATTATCGAAGCGATGGGCGATTCGAAGGAGGCAATTGCGGATTACACCACGCTGATTGACCTCTCATGGCTTGGCAATGATTACCCTTTTAAAGTGAGAAAGACTCTCCTGGTTTCTGCCGACAGGGACCTGAGACAGGACGAGCTGGCTTTCCTGAAGAAAGAATATTCGGCAGTTGCAGGTGACTGGGAAACAGGGTCAATGGCCTATGTGGCCGTGAAAAACAAAAAAAAGATACTAATTCTCAGGGGTATAACCGACATCGTAAGCGAACATAAGGGTGAAGCGTATGGTAACCTTAACCTTTTCGAACAGCGAACGGATTCTGTGATGGCAAAGCTGATCGGGGAACTACCCCGGTGGATCGATTATACAGTTAAAAAATAGTCGGTCCGGAGGGAATCGAACCCTCGACCCCATGATTAAGAGTCACGTGCTCTGCCAGCTGAGCTACGGACCGGACATGCGGCAAAATTATATTAAAAGAAGTTCATTTCAATAATCTTTCGGAGAAAAAGTATTGTAGAATACATTTCAGTGGAATATACCTTTTTGAGTTCTGTACATGTCGAAAATTCAGTAACTTAAACCCGGTATTTGATATGAAACAATTGATTTTTTCCCTCCTGGCATTGCTTGCGGTACAAAGTATTTGTGCACAGCGGGCCTTTTCTGGCCTCTCTCCCGGCCAGTCAAAACCGGTACATGAACATCAGGGAATTTTTCTTTCAATGAGCCTGGGTCCCGTGTTCGGGAAGATAAGTGATGCAACATCTTCCTACGACATGACCTTCAGCGGACCCGGGGCGAAATTTGATGTAAAGCTTGGCGGCGTAATAGGCAAAAACCTCATTCTCCATGCCACCCTGCTCTCCGAAATAATTGCCGGTCCTAAAATTGCCATCTCGAACGGGACGAGCGGGAAAGCAAACGATAACCTCAATATAGGAGAATCGATGCTCGGTGGCGGGGTCACTTACTACCTGGCACCGTCTAATATCTTTTTTTCCGGTTCTGTCGGACTCGGCGGCTATTCGATCATTGACAATACCAATAAAGCAAATAATGTATCTACGCAGCAGGGATTTTCCTGCCAGCTTAAAGCCGGAAAGGAATGGTGGATTTCCCCGAGATGGGCAATCGGAATTGCTTTTACCTATAGCAAAACAAAACTGACCAACGAACCTGGCGGTGGGGTTTCGGAGAAGCTCAACAGCAACAGGTTTGGCATCCTCCTGAACGCGACATTGAACTGACCGGGCCAGTGTAATGATCACAACAGCCTGCCAATATGTAAACATCCTAAGTGGAATTTACTCCCGGCCTGAATTTTTCTGTACAATATTGAAACAGGCAGGATTGAGGTGACCGGCTATTTTGAGAAGGGTTAACTGAAGATTATTTCCGTGTAGCAAAACAACGGGGAACTCCCGCCTGACTTTTCCGTAGTCAAATAAAGACCTGGAGACAGCTGAAAATGCAGCCTCTTTTCTTAAATTCACATGTTTTTAAATCATCACGGCAGATTTTTATGGTCACAATAAGAAAAGCTGAGAAAAAAGACAATGCCGTCCTTGCAAGCCTTATCAGGGCGGTTTTCGACGAACACAATGCCCCTCATGAAGGAACGGTTTATTCCGATCCTGCTACCGATAACCTATACAGGCTCTTCAGTGTGAAAGGCTCATTGCTGCTTGTTGCCGAGGATGAAGGTGAAATACTCGGATGCTGTGGCATTTATCCTACCCCGGGTCTTGAGAAAAGCTGTGCTGAGCTGGTGAAATTCTATCTTAAAACCGATGCCAGGGGAAAAGGTACCGGTCGGGAGCTTATGGAAAAAGTGATGGCTTCAGCCGTCGCCATGGGATATTCGGAGCTCTACCTCGAGAGCCTCCCCCAATTCTCCAGGGCAGTCTCCATGTACGAAAAGCTTGGATTCAGGACGCTCAATCACCCGATGGGCAACTCGGGCCACCGCACCTGCCATATCTGGATGCATAAAGTGCTCCGTGAAGAATAGTGGAGTGTATGAAGTGACTGGTAAATCTGACCCGCGATAAAAAACACCTGTTTATTTCATCATAAATCTTATTTTTGGGGACCAAATTCCGGATATGATGAAAAAGTTCCTCCTACACGTTGTACTTCTGGTTCTGATCCTGTTCTGCATTTCCGTTGATCATCTTTTTTCACAGGATAATTCGGCTGAATGCAAGGTTCTGCTAAAAGAGATTTCGGGCTCATATACCGGAGGGTGCAGGGATGGCCTTGCCGATGGCAAAGGTGTTGCCAAAGGTGAAGATACCTATGAAGGCGTATTTAAAAACGGGCTGCCGGAAGGCAAGGGCACATATACTTTCAAAAACGGGACAGTTTATACCGGTTTCTTCACTGCCGGTTTAAAAAACGGTAAGGGCAAACTTAAAACATTGGTTAACGGGAAGCCTATGATCATGGAAGGTTACTGGAAATATGGAGAGTACGCCGGAACCACCGCACCCGATGATGACTACCGTATTATCAACCTGTCTGGTATCGAACACTTTTCAATTAAGCGTACCGATGACAGGGAAAATATCATAGAGGTGACATTCGTGAAGTACCAGAAAAAGTATCTTCCTCGCGACCTGGGGGTAACCATAACATCGGGTTACAAGAGTGACTTTAACCTGAGGCTCCTTGTCCAGAAATATGCACTCCCCGAGACAGTTTCGCTTCAGTTCACCATTCCTCTTGCCGCCGGGGTAAGGATCTGCAATTTCGGGCTTACTGTCCTCAGACCAGGTAAATATGAGATTTTGATAGAGAATAACTAGGTGGATCTGCTCCGTTGGCAAAGCAGGTCAAAACCGGTACCTCGTTCCTATAGCAGGGTAAATTTTCAGTTTGCTTCCGGTCGCGGTAAGGTTGTAAAAAACACTTGTCTTTATTCCTGCTGATAATCCGCCTGAGATTTTAATCCAGACTTTCGGATCGCCGAAAAAAGCAAATTTCTTCCCTGAAAGATTTCTGGTATAATCGCTGCCCTGATTCCTGTTTTCTGTCCA